>Ga0099826_10000609_pt1 | contig 18219 bp, 7 predicted proteins | sample Mtrugardesep15_FD_76830 | JGI IMG/M metagenome (GOLD analysis project Ga0099826, IMG submission 76830) | Root nodule microbial communities of legume samples collected from California, USA - M. trunc garden sep15 | ecosystem: Host-associated > Plants > Roots > Nodule | place: USA: California... | reverse complement strand
GGCTAACAAATAAGGATTCGCTATATGATGCATGTCATAGAGAGTAGAAAAATATTTTTTGTTATCATATAGACCAATTTGCTTGATTATTATCAATTTTATGAGACATTCAGCACATAAGTGTAAAATTTAATTGCTCATAAGAGTAATTTTTCTTACCACATGTGACATGACATAACACATCACTTTACGTAGACAGTAAAATGTCATATACACAAGGAGGAGTTCTTGACAAAAGTTCCAATTTTAGGGGAATTATGCACATCGTTTTTTTTCTTTCGAATGCTGGTGATATACATCTATGCTATTTAAGTCACAATAATAAAATCTGAGAAGGAAGATGACCTACTTCGATGGTTCATTATTTCGTGCATTGAAAATGCACAGTTTGGATGGCACAGCGAATTTAGGTTAGTTGGATGGTAAAATCTAGGAGCATAATTTGATTCTATAGGTTATAACGCCCACACTCTAAATTTCACTCTCAAAAGAAAGAAACAAAAATGTTGCACCCATTTTCATTTCGTTGCTCCAACCATGCTTCTACCACACCGTTTCCTTCCTTATTACTCCTCAATACTACGTCGTTTCACCTCGCCGGTAAATCTCTCACTTCTCCGTTTCTCCGCCGGCCGTTCAATCCACCGGTACTCCGGTCAGTTCACCATGTGAGAAGAACTGTCTCATCTTTACCACTCTTTGATATCAGCGGAGGCAAAGGGTATGTACATCTAATTTCTCCTCAAAACCCCTTGTTTACGCTTCATTGTTAGTTTTGTTGTTGTTATTTTTCTTTCACTGATGTTGAAGCTGGTAACTTGAAATTGGGACAAATTCTTTGGTGGACCGCTCAAAAGCGGTCTTAAATACAATATGTTCAGAGCTCAAGTAGTTAATGAACTCTACTCAAGTTTGGTCATACATACTTGACCGGGCCTTTTCCCGAGAATAGGGTCAGCCTAAGATTAAAGCAGCTAAAGCTCTCGTTTTAGGCCTATCAACAAAAATATATTTTTCATTAAACTATAGAAGTAACAAGGCCTCGTATGCACACAAAAAAAGACAAATATGTCTAAACTTGTTTTAGGCCTCACTTACTATTGAAGATTATTCAGCCAGTCATGCCGAGGAACCCCTTTCCCCAGGAACTTGATGCTTAACACAAAAAATACAATTTTGTTCCAATTATTTGATATCTCAACCTACAATATATTTGATTTATGAAGCACCGATACAAACATAAGCATCAGACACGACATAGACACTGAGACACCAACACTGCTAATAATTTGAGAAAATCAAATAATTTAGTGTAATCATATTTGTCGGTGTCAGACACCAACGCTTGTCTAACACTGGACGCACCTAATCTGATGAGTGTTTGTGCTTCATAATATTTGATGGCTGGTAATATATGTTATCTTGAGCATAACAATATAGGACCAGTATATCTCATGTTTTGGTATGCTCAACGGGCTACATATGTGTTGTGGAATTATTGTAACAATATACATGAGATGGATTGAGGAAAGAAGTAGCTTTGTATCAGATTGCTGTATGGACTGGTTTGGCTCACCTTATGCTGTTAGATGTAATCTAATTTACCAGTTAATATAACTTTTCCTTGGCCAAATAATAAAATAAAATGTGATGAGTTAAACACAGTTTCGTCCCCCTATTTTACTGCATTCACATTTTTTCTTCCCTCATTTATAAATTCAGTATCTTGGTAACCAAGTTGTCAAAGTACTTCGGTCTGAATTTTAATCAGGTGGCACACGAGGTGTTTATTGGCTTTTTTTAAGAACATTTTGACAATTTTTCTCACCTATGCATCTCTCTTGCCACATCATCGAATTCAGTCTCAAATGCATAGGTGAAAATGTTAATTGTTCTGAAAACTGGGGGATCAAAATTGTGTATCTAAAACATGGGGACCGAAATTGAAGATGAGATAAAATATGGAGACCGGCAATGTATTTAAGCCTATATTGATTAATCTTTGTTATCCTCTCCCTCCATCTCATGTTACAAGTCTTTTATAGTTTTAACACATGTAATTAATATCATGAACTTTAGAAAAATATTATATACTTTTCTAAATTGTCATTTGCAAGAGTATCGAAGAGATGTTAAACATGGCTAAGGGTATAATAGAAAACAAACAATTAAATGTAAATTTAATTCTCTGCATAGAATAGTCTGAGCAGTTTGGGCAGGGTTATTTTTTCTAGCTAGACAGCGTTGTATTTTATAAATTCAATCGGTATTATATTTTTAATGAAAGCATGGAATTTAATCGGTATTATATTTTTAATGCAATCATGGAAATGGAGATGTAAATTTGTGCATTCGTGAGATCATGTATAATATTCTTCTTCCTAGGTGAAACTTCTTTGTAATGGCGGGTTATACTCATTTGCCTGTTATTTTGCAGCATGAGTGGGTTCTGTGACGTCGAACTAAAAGTTCGTGATTATGAGTTGGATCAGTTTGGTGTTGTCAACAATTCTGTGTATGCAGGTTATTGCCAACATGGTGAGACATTATGAGCTATTACATGTAGATTTTCAGTACCATGGATTGTTACTTTAATCTTCAGATCACTTTAGGAATCTAAATGAAAACCCTGTTTGACATGACATGATTAGGACAGAAGTGCTGTGGTAATTTGATGACTTTAGATCAAAATATTGTTGAGTCAGTGTCTTAATCTCTTTCTGTAGGGAAAAAATGTATAGTTTGATTTATACTCTTGACTCTTGAGTAAATGACTTGAGTTTAGAGTTGCAGTCCTTATTAAAATTTACCTGTATTTAGAGAATCCATTTAGTCTTGTTCAAAAAAAGAGAATCCATTTTGTAAGCAACAAAACCAGAACAGCACAAGCATAAGATACGATTTGTATAACCTTCGTTTTATCATGATTAAACAAAGTCATAGACTCGATGACCATATCAAGAAGAAAATGTGACTGGTCTAAACCTTGATTAAAGGGAGTTATTGACAATGCATGGCTTATTATGGTTTTGTGCTTGCGGTATTGTCTTAATTTTTGGGTTTTAGAGGGTCATATCAAAATATTAAATCTTTTCTGTGCAAACTTTGATGCAATCTATAACAGTTATCGACGCAGCTAGCATCTTTTTGCTCTGTAGGTGTTGTACATATGGTATTTCTCATATCTTGGTTATGCATATAAATGTTGCCCCTTTAACTTGGTTTTATATTTCCTGGTATATTTGATCCTTTTTTTATTGTTTTGATCTGAGGGGGTAACCCATAAAGGATCCTTAATTGAAATTTGTTAAATTGATTATTTGTAAAAAATTTAATATGTCTTTCTAAATTTTGTACCAATTAAAAGCTATAATTTCTTTTTTCCACGCATAAACTGATTGTTTATATGCAAATACCTTCATAAGGTCGGCATGAATTTTTGGAAAGCATTGGCATTAACTGTGATTCCGTGGCTCGCGGTGGTGATGCATTGGCATTGTCAGAACTATCCTTCAAATTCCTTGCACCTCTAAGAGTAAGTCACACCGAATTTATCGGTCATTTGTGTTTGTTAGGTATAATCTCCTGATACAATGTAGTACTCTTAAAGGATATGATATATTGTATAGCATAGATCTGTTTTGCCAATGTTTGTTCTGATTTTAAAAAATTTGCAACCAGAGTGGAGACAAATTTGTCGTAAAGGTTAGAGTTTCTGGCTCTTCAGCTGCACGTATATACTTTGATCACTTCATCTATAAGCTACCAAACCAAGAGGTCTATTTCCATCCCTTATAGTTTACTCTTTTTTTAACCATCTTTGAAAATGTTTCTTGATATTTGGTGTATTTGAATGACAGCCAATTTTGGAAGCCAAGGCCACAGCAGTGTGGCTTGATAAAAACTATCGTCCTGTTCGAATTCCGGCAGAAATTAAGTCTAAATTTGTTAAATTTATTCGCAGTGAAGACTCATGATGCATATTTCAGATGAACATTTGATTGATTGATCATTGCAAAAGTAAACTGTTTTTGTACTTGCCTTAAACTTGTCATGTGGATAGGCAAGGAGGTAGCAGTACTGTAGCACCATTCTATAATGCAGAGTCCAGTAACATTAAAGAATCAAAGTGTAAACCAAATTCTAGCAATACTAAACAATTTAGTTAAACCAAATTCTTATTCTGTTGAGAAATTGCTTGGAGGTATTCATGTGAAGTGGTTGAAAAATATTTGACAATGTGAATTAAGTTCAAAATTTAAACTTTATATACTAAAGAAGGTTTTTAAACTTCCAATATGGCGGCTTTTAAAGTTTGTTACTTAAAATCCAGTTGTTGGAACAATGATTTAATTATTTATAAACAAATAGAGACTACAATGTTTGTCATATATTGTGTAATTGTTTTCTAAATGAGTCAAGTAATCATCACCAGCCCCATATGATTTCCGTTTTATTTGACAATTTTATTATATTGGTAGTATTCGGTAAGCTGTGTCTTTTAAGTTAGTTTTAGAATACATTATGATACATGGTAGGTGTTGAATATATAATTAAATTGTACAAGAAATATTATGATTGTACCATAATGTATAATCAAATGCAATAGTTGAATATCAGTTGTCTTGAAGTGGAATAGTTTATTATACTGGTAGCGTTAAAGTTGTGTCTTTTGCAAAACAATTGTAGGTATTTTTACATGTAAGGAGTTGAATTTAATAATAAAATGTACAAAAAAAATATATATTATGTGGTACCATACTGAATAAAGAGTTTATTAAACTTTTATAGTTTGTTTCTTGTGCAAAACATTTGTAGGCAGGCTTGTGGATGGTGTGGTTCATAACCACACCATAGGTTCATAAGTCATAACCACACCATATTTTAAACCAGTTTTCTTTACATGTTTTACGTCTATTTTACATGGAAATGAATATTGTTTAACTTCAAAAACATAAAATATTAAGGATCTGATACACACAATGCAATTATGTGGACACTAAAACTGTAGTTATAGTTCTTTTTACCACAGATACTTTTGACTTAACTATCGCTGTTGCTCTATGCTTAAAAGTCGTGCAGCATACTAGTATAAATTTCCATTCTCTGTTTAAAACCCTTGTTATTAGTTCTGGTCATTAATCTTTTTCTGTTAAATCTACTTAGTGCAGAACAAGTTTTAAAAGTTCATTTCTTAAAAAAAAAAAAATGGGTGACAAAATATAATATCCATGTATGTGCACAATTTACTTGATACACATTAGTATACTTCAAAATTAACGTTAGCATTACAATGCAGTGATAAATAAACACAGTTAAAAAAAAACCTTATCTTTTTTTTGACGTTAAAGAAAATTTCATTAACAAAAGTCTGACAATAAATCAAAAGTCAAGACGGTAGAAATACAAAGTGGAGTCTCTTCTATTGATATAAAGTTCGGATTATTAAGAGAGTATTGAGTTAAATATGGGTAACTTAGTTAGCATCACACCTAATATGCAAGAAACTTAAACTATAATAAAAAGACATTAAAATTAATACAATCTGTAATCATAGATCCAACATAGGTATGATATTGTTGATGAGTGTGCAGCGCAGCGCCTGAAGCACATTAGAAACTAGAGTTATCTCGGACACTAGAAACTGGGATTTATTAAATTTAAGACTCAACAGGTCAATGCAATTATAGGCATGGTTATTTTTCTACCTAAATAATTATCTGTTAATTGATTGTCTCAAAAAGAAATTATATGTTGATTGAAACTTATACAATTGTTTATTACCTAATCATCATAACAAACAAAGCCAATGACTTGGAGCATCTCTCGTGAAGAAACTTTCTTCCTTTTGTTTACATACCAACCTTCAAGTTGTATTACACAAGTGACTCAAGAATAAAAAATAGTCTTCGTCAAAAAAATTATAATAAAATATATCCAACCATACTTGTATTGCGCCTATAAAATTATTTTTAGTTGATGTACTCAAAAGAAACTACAAAGTTTCAATAACAGTCATTGAAACTAAGCTTTTTTTACGTGCAATGTCAACAATTTATCCACCACCATCACTGGATACACCTTCGCCTCCTGACCCGACCGTGCCGGTGCCTTGGTCATGGAGTCCACCTATGCCAACATGGCCACCACCTACATCATCAAATGGGTTATCATCTGATTCTTCTTCTTCTTCATCTTCATCGACATCAACATTTGGTATCGGTATTGGTGTCGCCGTTGGGGTCCTAGGGATTATTTTGCTGTTTGCAATTTGGCACAAGTTTCTTAGGAAGAAAAGTTGTTGTTCTTCAAGTTCAAAGTGTTAAATGACTTTTAATTTCATCTTTAAAACCGACTTGAAGGATGAGGATGCACAAACATATTTATTATATCCAAAAGTCTTAATTTGAGCACTGTGTGACCAAAATGTAACTTCAATTCAATACAAACTAAATAATCCGTTCAACCTATAAACATTTTTATTTCAGTGTGCACTTTTCATTCATTACAATAGCATATGCTTGTGCGTATCGAGACTTGGATTATTCATGTGTATTGCAAAATTCTACTTGAATTTTTTTAAAGTTGCTGCATTTCTAGAAATCAATTCAAGATCTTTGATTAAAATCAGATGAGACGTTTACTGTATATCATTCAAGCATTCTAGCATATTGGATTGCTCATATCTCATAGCATGGAAGTGAGAATAAATTACCAAGGATACCCCGGGCTGGGGTTGGGCAATTGTATTATTTTATTCATGAGTGTTTCTAAAACTTTCAAGGATTTAATTGGAAATCGAACCTTCAAATTCAAACTTTCCAAATAATATTAAGTCGTTTTAAGTCTAAATCTTATGATGGGGCAACCCCATCAAAGCTCCGGATAACAGTAGGCACACACCATCAAATATAGATGGTACGTCATGTGCACAAGTTCATACCCATCAAACACAGCATGATCTTGGAAGCAGCGAGCAATAAACCGGGAGAGCTGTCATATCCTGTTAAGGTATTGGACCCCTTGTCTCGATTTTAGGGCCGCCATATCTATCACCACTTGGCACATATTTGGATCAACTTTGATACCTTGTTCTGTTAGGTAGAATCCTAAGAATTTTTCAGTGTAGATCCCAACCTAGCACTTTTTTGGATTAATAAGCATGTTGTGGGCTTCCTTGAATACCTCTCAAAGATGGGCGTGAAGAATAGCTCCTCAACGAATTTCACAATCATGTCGTCCATGTAAACCTACACCATGTTTATTACGTGGTATTTAAACATTTTGTTCATCATCCTTTGGCATGTTGTCCATGTGTTTGTTATACCGAAGGGCATTACCTTGTAGAAGAAATTTCTTAAATCGGTTGTGAAGGTTATCTTGTCTTGATCATGTGAATCCATGTGTATCTTGTTATAGCCAGAATATATGTCCATGAAAGATAGAAATTTGAAACATTAAGAGACGTTGTCTAGTAAATCATCAATGTTGGGAAGGGTGTAGGCGTCCTTAGGGCATGCCATGTTGACCAACACTACGTTCAACAACCAATTTGTATATTTGGCTTCAGTTATTAAGTAGGCCTTTAAGAGGTCTGAGACTACTTTCTGGTTGCTTCTACCTTTTTCTGGGAATGCTTCATTCTATTCCCGACATTTCATCTACGGTTCAGTCAAACAAATATGTGTTTTCTTGGAGGCACTTTGTCAGTTGTTCCATTAGCAAGAGCCATATTTTTACCATTTTGGATGGGTTGTTTCCTCATCTCGACTTTGATAAATTCCTCATTTTGTTGCAACCTTTTCCTATTCTTTTTGGCCTCTAGAGGTAGTGCCTTGTCATCCCTGTCATCCTCATCAAGGATTTGGGTCCCAAGTTTATGTCACTTACCATCGGCTCTGTACTTCTTGTCTCTACTACTTTGGAACCGTATAAACCAGTTGTAACACTTTGGGTCCCTCTTCCCCTGCATACTTTTCGGGAAGTCGTGAAACAAGCATGTCCTTCTTCCAAATCATCTATAACGGTTGCGATAACTTCTTTGTCATTGTGGTACAACATTTGGAGATGAACTATGGAGGAGACAACTCCCAGAGTGGGACACCCGATGATGCAGTTGTATACTGAAAAGCACTTAAATACTAAGTATTGGCTATTCACAATTTTGCGGGACGATCCATTAAAACCTTGCAGATCTTAGACCTTGCAAGGGAGAAGATCCTTGTATGTAAGGCATGGGTGTGAAACAGTCTGAATTCATTTTTTCATAGTAAGCCCCTTGGTCGATCAAGACTCATTGGACGTCGTAGTTAGCCATCAGAAATGAAAAAGTTGTTTTGAGGTTCAATCCCAAATATAGTTACCAATGATCATGTTGGACGTCAGATCTTAAGATGGTGTTGTAATGATCTTTGAGTGTAGGACCTTTGATGGTCGGATATCGTATCCACATGGATTGTCGTTTCATCAAAACAATTCGTGTTACTTATTTTGTTTTGACCATATAAAATAAAAGACTTAAGGGTTAGAGATTGCAATTTTTATCTGTTTGCAACAGAACAATTTACCTGTTTGGTTGCAGAAAAATAAGCAGTGGTTAGAACTCTTCGAATCCCCCTATCTATTTTTTTGGAATTAAATAACATTCATGTCGCTTTAGTTATCTTAAGTAGACTATACAAGTGATGAGGTCGTTGCGATGTTCAAACCTAGTCAGTAGTCAAGCTGCACCTGCTGATCACACGGTGATCCTTACGTGCGGGGTCTATACTATCTCGGTTGATCTAGGTTAATCCCTCTGATGGCTAACTGCACTTGCTGATCGCACAGTGATCCTTACGTGAGGAGTCTTGCTAATTCAAAGGTAATTGAAACATAGACTTAAATTGGCGTTCCTAGATTTCCAAAGGCAATGAAGGCCAATGTTCTTAAAGGTCTTTCTGTCTATATATCTTAGGACACTCATATAACATTCTCCTTCTCCCCTTGATAGTTCTACAAACGGGCAGACCTATCAGCGTCTACCTTACCAAAGGGTCGAGGAGAATGGTTCTACTAGGATTGTTCACTCCCTAGAGACACTTGCTTCCCTAATTAATAACTAGTTACATCCTAGGTTCAGCAGATTTTACTCAATATTATTAATATCACCTCTTAAGTACTTACTACTAGGGTCAACTCTCTTTCGGTATCTTTCATCTAGTTATTAACTACTTACTTCCTAGATAGGTAGATATAAATATCAAGATATAAGCATCAATATTAGGCCCTGTCACAACCTAAGTACCTAATCTAGGGTTGCGCTTCTTTGAAACAAACTAATCCTAATAAAACTTAATAGCGAACATAAAATAAACTAAAATAAACGACATTAAATTAAATAATTATCCAACAAAACAAATAAAGGTTCATCTTAGAACCCAAGCCTATAATTATCTAGTTACACATGATAACTAAGACAAAATACAAAAAATAAAATAAAAGCATACCCTAGAAAGATAAGGAGAAGATATCACTTCTCCTAAAGATTCTTGAATCGTTTTCGTCTTGAACTGCTCCAGTTTTGAACAAGAAATTATGAATAAGGAAGACGATATTTATAGGAAAAGTTTCCACCTGACTTAGGCTAAAAATATGGGCTTCGGGGCGAAAAAGTTACTTTTTCGCAAGTCAATAGGAGCCTATCGCCCTATACCATGCGACAGGCGCATGTGCCTGCCAGGTCTAGGTGCCTGGCGCCCCCTAGCATGTGCTTGGGCGCTTCCTGCACTCCTTTGGGCACCTAGCACCCATCTAGGCGCCTAGCGCCCATTCCGGTGTGCTTGGGCGCTTCAATGCAATTGATGGTGCTGAAATGCCTGTTTTCTTTTCCTTTTTAGGTGTTATCTTCAATTTAAGATGTCTTGGAACTTGAGAATATAATTTCTCCCTATGTAAAGTCTTCTGATGCCTCTTGAATCTTCATTCTTCATCTTCCCAAGACCACATAAATCTTCGGATGTCTTGTTTTGCCTAATTTGCTTGTTTATTCGTGAAGTATATCAAGAACACCCTAAAATTGCTATGTTTCAAGAAGAATAGAATTACATACTCAAATATAGAAAACAATACAAATGTCCCGAAATCATAGACAATTGATCTAATACTCCTCTGTTTTGCTGGTAAAACATATGGAAAATGACTGAAAAACAAGATAAGAATAATGTAAGATGACATGTCATCAACCTTCAGCAACAACCTTCATTTGGAACAAAGAAGGGTGATGCCTGCAAAGACACTCAAACTCTTAAGTAGATTAGTCTTGTGGATCTGTGATGTATTTTAGGGTAAAATGTATGTGTACTTAGGCCAATGCCATGAGTTAGTATTTGTGTAGTAGGTTTAGGGTGTTGGTCATTGAATTGTTACATAGGCAACTATACTTTAAGGACACATGTAAGTAGATTAGGAGAAGTTATCATTGGATCCGTCCTGGACGGTCCAAATCCTCTTATGAGGCATTGATCCAGTGATGTCTAAGGCATGTTGATACCATGGTATGCCTAAAAGTTAGTCATGAAGGGCACCCGGGTACAAACAAGAGTTGGGTCTTGGCCAATACCAGAACAATAATTATTGATGACATCGTTTTAATAAATTATTATTAGATGTTTGGTTGAAGAAATCAAATGAATATTCTCTATTATGGATGATCTTATAAATAAAAACAAAGAGGTATAATAACATTAATTTGTCTTTTAACACTATGTTAAAAAAATGTATACTTGGTTGTCCCCTAACCTTACTTTTTCTCATTCATCCATCAAAAAGGGATTTTTATGGTCAATGTTTGATCTGAAATAACCCTTCTGAATCTTTTTTTTCCTTCCTTTATTTAAATAAATTGTTTTCACATATTTTTATATTTTTCTTCTGTGATCTCGTCGTCTTAGAGCAACATTATTTTTTGCAACGTTGTTTGTTTTTTTGTCTTGTTACAATGTTTGTTCGGTTAAAATTGTTAGACTAACTTTGATCCAGTGCATATTCAATCAATGACTTTGGTGTCGTCAATGTTACAAATTCGGATGCATGAATAGTTCAGACATTTGAATATAGTCTTATTTGTAGGCTACGTACTTGCTGTTTTATGCTATTACCATTAATGTTGTAAGTTTGTTCGCAAATTCAACCTTTTTGTTTTTAGAGTTTTATATTGTATTGATGTACTTTATAATTTTTTTATGGTAACCCTTCGGTTCCTAAAAAAATGAGGCCTTAGTAATCCGGAATTCGGCAAGGAGGTAAGTAAAGTATGAACAAGAATTTTTCCATCTCGAAATCAAACTCGAGTTCTCCTGAACAATTAATCCAGAATTTATAAGCCATTTGAACCAAATCGTTTATTTTTATTCATAGAAGTATTTAAAAATTGACTTCTATAATTAAATATACGCAAATTCTGTGTGGTACGTGTCTGAGTGTTATTTCCAAACTTAAAATTATATTTTGCAGCATATATATATATGGAAAAGCCAATAATTTTATAGAGAATGGGAAAAAAATTAATCGCAAATTCACATGTGACATAATATATAAATAGTTATAAATCGAAATAAAAGAGGCTCGTCATTTTGTCAACAAAAGTACAATTTGAAATAAGAGAGATGAAACATAACCTGCAAATAGTGTGCTAAATAAAATTAATGACCTTTTCGAGACCTCTTTGCGGTTAATGTTCGAATAATATCAACATCATCTAATGACTTTAATATCTCCCACTGAACGTAACATATCATCAAATTGAACCTCACATTGTTGATCTTGTTGGTAACAATTCTTTCTCACGACCTTATAAGATTATTTTACTAGCTTATTGACAAGGCTTGAAAACTGACTAACTTCCAACTTTTGTTGATAATTTTATGAATTACTCTTTTTTTTAGAATTTATAGTAAAATAAAAAATATAATAAAACGATAAGTTTTATTGACAACCTCAACCGTAGATAGAGGTCCTTAATAATTTTAAAATGGTATCCTTAGAATTGTAACACCCTAAATCCTTTAAAGCGATAAAACACGCAAATGATACAATCATATAAAGAATTTAGATGCTACTTCTTCAATAAGTTTAAAACATGCAGAATTAATTTTTTAAAACATTGCAGCGGAACAATATTATAATATCTTAACATCAACAAACTAAATATTCAAAGTAGTCATGCCAAATATCTCATAATACATCACCAAAATATAGAATCTCAATCTCAACATACTGAGAGGTAAATCTCATAAAGTCATAAAATAAAAATAACAACAGACATATATCTTATTCAGAGCTAGTCCTTAAAGCAAATACTCACCAAGCAAAGCAAACTAATCTTGCAAGCCGTCTACTCATTCATACAAATAGGCAGGCGATCAACCAAACGGCCACTGGGGGTTAGATATCACCCAACAATTAAAGCATAATCAAACATAAGCATTCAAGGATTTCATGCATATCACGTATACTTACTCTTCACATGAATATTATCATTCACCTCTCATAGCATATCAAGCATATTCAATCTCTAATCAAAGTCATAAACAAAAGTCTATCACCTTACTGCATCAATTTCATCATTTAGAAAATATAATCATACATGTAATCTTTAGTCATTTCACATAGAAGACATATTTCACATATTGCATATAACTTATCTACTTCACATCAATCATATAAATCACGTAAACTATTTCCTAATCAACACAACCTTTACAATTTGTCACTTCAAAAGTATAGACAATGAAATCATCATCACCAAAGAAAATCATCAAAATTATCATGATCAAATAAATTCACCAACTGACATTATTCACCAATCACAAATTCATATAATTCACCAAATCACCAAGTTCACATAATTCATCAAGTTTCACCAATTCACATAGTCACATAACTCACATAAATCACCAATGCACATATTCACATAGACTCGAATGTATGCAATGCGCTCTAGACACGACTCTATATGCATGTGGTACCGGTCATCACCAAGGTCGTCACCTCAAGATACAATTGTATCATAATCATCGTCACTGAATACAAAGTATTCTAATCATCGTCACTAGATACAAAGTATCTTAATCATCATCGTTGGATACAAAGTATCCTAGTCATCGTCGTTGGATACAAGTATCCTAGTCATATTCACTGGACATAAATATCCTACTTGACACTTATGATGGATGAACATATGACTCAATAATGCATACGTTCAACCAACAAATCGTCATCATTAACATCGTCACTTTTCATACATGTGGTCATCATCAAGATCATCGTCATTTTGCATGTAAGAATTCATCACCATTAATAAATCATCATCATTAAGATCATCATCAAACATCAACATAATCATCATCATATTAAACACTCAATCATCATCGATTTATTCTTATTCTATCATATCATCATGAATACAAAACCAATTACATGTTATTCCATCATAAAACCTCAATTCAAGAAAGTTCATCTATTCTCATAATATTCATCTTTTTATAAGTAATTCATCAAAGACAAAGCATTCATGTTCAAATACCTCAACAAAGCATATACACATATTACATATGGTTGCTTCAACTCATACATGTCCACATCATAACTTGATTCTAATTAAATCCAAAAAATCCCTAAGTTCGTCTCATTTTACCACTTTTCAAAAAGAAATTCCATTTTTCAAAGTAAGACCAAGTTAAAGTTCACACACACCTTTCAAAACCATTTTAAAGTCATTGCTACAAAAAATGAACCTTAACCCTTGCATTTCACTTGAGAAAAACGACTTTCGGAAAATCTCATGTTGTTGAACATTTTCAAATAAATTCCAATCCAATTAACAAAATCAAGTTCAATCTAATTCTTTTGATGTATCTTAAGGTTTAGAAAGCACAACAACAATTAAATACATCAAAAGAATCATTTAGGAAAGTCTGGATCGACACCAAGTACACTGAATGCCCCAAAACACGGGGGTTCTGTACTGTGCAACTCGCCATGGCGAGCTACAACTCGCTCACCGAATTACACCAGAACAGAAACATTGTTCTTGGGTTTGTGACAGTTTTAAAAGTTCTGGACCAGATGGTGTTAATATGGGGTTTGTTAAGGATTTTTGGCCGGAGCTCTGTGATGATATTATGCATTTCTTATCTGATTTCCATATGAATGGGAAGTTGTCAAAAGGTATCAACAATACTTTTATTTCTTTAATTCCAAAAATTGAATGCCTGCAGCGCCTGAATGATTTCAGACCAATCTCTATGGTGGGAAGTCTTTACAAAATTCTTTCCAAAGTTCTCTCCAATAGATTGCGAAGGGTTATGCCTAGTGTTATTTCAGAAACTCAATCAGCTTTTATTCATGGTAGACAAATTCTTGATGGTATTGTCATCGCTAATGAGATTGTGGAAGATGCTAAGCGTCTGAAAAAAGATTTGCTCTTATTCAAGGTCGATTTTGAGAAGGCTTTTGATTCCATTGATTGGTCCTACCTTGAAGCTGTCATGAAACAAATTAATTTTCCTACCTTATGGCGTAAGTGGATTATGGAATGTGTCAGTACAACTTCAGCTTATGTTCTTGTTAATGGTAGCCCAACAGATGAATTCAAATTTGAACGAGGGTTGAGACAAGGTGACCCTTTTTCACCTTTTCTATTTTTAATAGCTGCTGGAGGGTTAAATGTCATGATGAAGGTTCTTGTAGATGTTGGCCTGTTCTCTGGCTACAAGGTTGGCGCACAAAATCATATTTCCATCACTCATCTTCAATTTGTTGATGACACCTTGTTGATTGGGGAGAGAAGTTGGGCCAATATTAGAGCTCTGAAAGCTCTGCTTCTTCTCTTTGAGGCGACATCCGGTCTTAAGGTGAACTTCCAAAAAATTATGTTAGTTGGTGTTAACATTCATGATTCTTGGTTGGCTGAGGTAGCCTCTGTTCTTAATTGTAAATTGGGCAGAGTTTCCTTCCTTTATATGGGGTTGCCTATAGGGGGTGATCCTCGAAAACTCAAATTTTGGCAATCGTTGATTGACCTTATTAAGTCAAGATTATCGGGTTGGAAGAGTAGAAATCTTACTTTGGGTGGTCGTTTAGTTATCATAAAGTCTGTCTTTTCCTCTCTTCCGGTCTACTTTCTTTCCTTCTTCAAAGCTCCCGCAGGTATCATTTCTTCCATTGAATCTATTTTTAATTTTTTTTTGGGGGGTTGTGAGGAGGTTAGGAAAATTTCTTGGATTAACTGGGACACTATTTGTTCCAAAAAGGAGGAGGGTGGTTTAGGAGTGCGAAGGATTCGAGAATTTAATTTGCCTTTACTTGGTAAATGGTGTTGGCGGATGCGGGCTGAAAATATGAGTTTGTGGTATAGAGTTTTAACAGCTAGATACGGTGAGGTAGGTGGTAAAATCGCTGAGGAGGGGCGGTTTAACTCTGTTTGGTGGAATAATTTAATAAATGTTAAAAATGGGGTTGATGTGGGAGGTGGGAGTTGGTTTGATGATAATGTTGGGCGGGAGGTAGGAGATGGTGCCTAAACTTTATTTTGGTGGGATGCTTGGATTGACGGGTTGATTTTGAAGAATTGCTTATCTTGCTACTAATAAAATGGCAATGGTTTTTGAAATGTTTTCTTTTGGGTGGGGGGTTGAGGGTGAAGCTTGGCAGTGGCGGCGTCGATTGTTGACTTGGGAGGAAGAAAAAGTGCGGGAGTATTGTGATATTTTATCCAATATTGTTTTGAAGCCTTCTCATCCTGACAGGTGGATTTGGCACTTGCATGCCTCCGACAATTATAAAGTCACAAGTGCTTATAATCATCTATTGACATTCACCAGTAACAACTTGGCGGTAACTCACATGACTGAAATTTGGAACAAAGAAGTGCCTCTGAAAATCAGCATCTTCGCTTGGTGCTTGTTACGTGATAGATTACCAACAACGGACAATTTAATTAAAAGACACATTTTACATCTGAATGCTCAATTATGCGTGGGTGGATGCGGCTTGATGGAAGATGAAAAACACTTATTTCTCTCTTGTGATTTTTTTGGCAATATGTGGTATGGCATTTCTCACTGGATTGGTTATCATTTAGTGTTTCTTGAAAATGTGTCAGACCATTTATATCAATTTGGCACCTTTAGCGGCTTCTCTAACAGCAACCGCTCAACTCTTCATCTCATTTGGCTATCTTGTGTTTGGGTGATTTGGCTCGAAAGAAATGCTCATATATTTCACCAAAAAGAAGCTACTTTAAATCAATTGTTAGATAAAGTTAAGCTTCAATCATATTGGTGGCTGAAAGCGAACCGACCTAGTTTTGTTTTCTCCTACCATTCATGGTGGTTGAACCCTTTGCCTTGTTTGGAAATATTTATGTAATAGGGTAGCTTTATTTTTTGATCCTGTTTTGGCCGTTTTGGCATTCTTGTATCTGACTCTTTCAGCTGGGGTTTTCGCACTCCTTGTGCTAAAATTTCTAGGCTTTCAGTAATATAATCCATTTTAGTTTGTTCAAAAAAAAAAATCCACACCAATTCAAACTTCAACAATATGCAAACATATATAATCATTTATGAAGTGAATTTAAACATGTTCCAACAACAATCACTCATCAATTCATGATTTTCATTCAATTAAGCAAAAATCACCAAAACAACTTATAACTAACAACAACTATGAGTTTAAACACATAAACATATCAATCCCATCAAATTTAACATACACATAATTTCACATAAATTAATAGCACGAAATTCAACATAAAAAATCACAAAAATTCATAATTCACAATAATCACTTATTACCCATAATTGAAAAGATGAAGTTAGAGCTTAGTTGATGAAAGGATTCTATCCCCCTTACCTCCAAGTCTCACAAGCACCAACTATTGGCTTCGCTCTCCTTGCTAAATCCCCAAGCTCCTAGCTTTTTCTTGCTTCCTCTTCTTTCCTCTTCTCCAAGCTTGTGATCTACTTTCTCTCTCTACCTCTTAATGTTTGTGAAATGAATAATGAATTGCTTAACCTAATTTTTTTCATAGGATTTATCTATTTATATCACCAAAATAGGCTAGGTTAATTCTTACTCTAATTGGGCTTCAAAACTCTTACAAACTAATTTCAAAAAGTTACTACTCATTAAATCGTCAAATCACCGAATAATTACCATCTCTAAGTAATTACCTTAACTTACTAGTAACTTAGTAAAAATAATGATTCTCACTAAAATACCAAAAATAACCTTGTTAATAAAATTATTAATTTACCCGTACTAGTCAAATGACCAAAATACCCTCAACATAAAAATGACTAAAATACCCTTAGATAAAAAAAATCCACTAATCCCATATCAAATACACACAAGGACAAATAAGCACACATAAACACACATAACTACATACAATAAATAAATAAAATAACTCTAACTAAAAACAGGTTGTTACAAGAATTACCTACGATTTTGTATGTAGGTAAAGGTGGAAAACATGCAGTGACAACCATTTGACAATGATAACACATTTTCGTTGCCAGTCGTTGAGAATAATGCACGGCCAATGTCCTCGGGACATCTAGATAGGAAAATTAACCTTATAGTGACGGATTTCGGCTGCTACTACAAGTCAAGTTTCTTGTAGTGATACAAAGAAATTATGGGTTGAGCCCGTACATGTGCCCAAGCTTATTGGTGTTATTGAAAAAGATAAGAATGAATTTATATTTTCCTTGCTTCAAAGAAAATGTTAATTGATATTAGTTTTAATCAAAACCAAGGGCTATGCTAACAAGGGATATGAAATTAACGGAGGCGTACATATACAATATAAGAGTATTAAAATAAGGGTTATGGTAACAAGTGTCTTTAGGACACTTGTTAAGGATTTAAAGGAGAAAATAATTTATAAATTTTATGTAGCAAATTTTTTTTTTAGAAGTGTCAATTTGTTCAATACACAACTCCCCAAAATAAATTTTTTCTTTGAACTTTTAAACAAGTTGGGGCACTTATTAGCACTTCCCTTAAAATAAAGGTCTTGCTAACTAGTGTCCTTAGAGCAATAATTAAGGAATCTACAAGTAGAAATTTTGTCATAAGATGTTACTTTTGATAAAGTAACGAATACACAACTTTTTCATAAAAACTTACTTGTTTTAGAGCATTGGTTAACATTATGCTTAAAATAATTATTTT
>Ga0099826_10000608_pt1 | contig 18228 bp, 14 predicted proteins | sample Mtrugardesep15_FD_76830 | JGI IMG/M metagenome (GOLD analysis project Ga0099826, IMG submission 76830) | Root nodule microbial communities of legume samples collected from California, USA - M. trunc garden sep15 | ecosystem: Host-associated > Plants > Roots > Nodule | place: USA: California... | reverse complement strand
GCAATGAGTAACCTTAGTTGATTTTAAATGTACCCTTTGTATGTATCAGAAAGCATATATTATAAATAAACGATTTATATACATACAATTGTCTCTTCTCACAACCCAAAGTAACCATCACAAAACAAATGAAACTGAATTGAACTGCTCCTTGTACTAAACAAACAACCTTTTCAGTTATCTCTGATCCTCTCAAAATGTTTGTCAAGAAACTCGTTGAGAAAGCTTCCATTAAGAAGGTAAACTCAATTTCTTCCTTAATTCATTTCATTTCATCATCACAATCATCCTCTTCTATTGCTCTTTCTTTGCTTGATTTGCTTCAACTTATGATTAAATGATCATTCATTTTCAATTTTCTGATGAATCTGGATTTCCTTTCCTTTCTTCAACTTAAGATTTTCGGTTTTGGTTTCTGCAAAAAATAACATTAAAAAACGTTAAAAGTCATGTGGTTACTTTATGCTTGTTATTTATTATACTACGGATCTTGGTACTCAATTTCATGTTTTACTTTAACTTATGCTTCTCATTCAAGTTCTATGACTCAAACATTAACAATGCTTTTAAAAATGGATATCTTTCTTTCTTCTTCATCTATTTAATTAATGATATTGATACTGCATAGTGTCCAACAAACATGATTGCATTTGATATATTATTTGCTTAAATTATTATCGGTGTTGATGTCATGATTGTGTATTAGTATTTCATAGATAGTTTCTTACCGATTATTTTTCAGTGTGCAGTTCCATTTTTTTTTCTTCTGAATTTTTAATATAATTCGAATGATGTTGCATTTCTGGGTTAAGGAAAATCAGGATATATATTTCTATAGTGCGGAATCAATTAGAAATCGAAAATGAAATTTTTTTGGTCGGTTGATTTATATGCGTTCAAAATTATTTATCATACTTGAAATATTTTTGTCATCATTCGTGTGGTAATTTTAGTAAAACATATATATGCCACATCACTTGTTGTATCCTAGTAGCCAGGTATATTTAGTTGGACCCAGGTTTAGTGTTACAACAACTGAAAATGAGAACTATGGCAAAAAAAAATTGGTTTACCAAGAATTTTACTGATGAAGATTTTTGCTTCTTTGGAAGAAAAAACGGATAAGACATAAAGAAGAAACAAATTAACCGAATAAACTACTTAATTATTTAGTACTGACCTGAGAAAAAGGGAAAAAGAAACATATTATTTTGAAGGAACATGATATTATGTTATCTAGTTTGAAAGAACATGAACGTTGTGATGTGGTCGGTGACATTTTAATGACTAAGTCTTTGCGTGTTCCTTATTCTATGAAGTGTGGACCCATCTAAGGTCAGAGACTCTGAATATGTTAATGTTTGGTCATGGTTTGTGGGTCCATTAATGAAGGTAGAAAATATAATTATGTGATTTCGAATGGCAAGTATATGAGACGGAGGATAATTAGTTAACTAGAGAACGTAAAAATCTACAAAAACAAGAGAAACTATTAAAAATATTTAAAAATTAATGAGTTTGATTGAAATATAATTTATGATAAAATTTTATCGCATATTGTCTACCTCGATGAGAGTCGATCGTCTTTAGTGTATGGTTTGTGGGTTCATTTTAGATGTTACCAATGTTAGTTAGCCCACTACGGCACTAACACTAGAATCCAGTACCCAAAACACATCACAAGGTTCGGTGGAGCTGCAAATGTTGTTGTCTTGTGCTAAAAAATATATGTTTTTATTTTATTTTTCAACTTATATTGTGAATGAATATATTCTGTTTGTTAATTGATGGTGAAGAGTGAAAACAAATTTGAGCCACTAGAATTGGACAAGTGGTAAAGGAATTGGATTGTGACTTTGTATGCGTGATGTCATAAGTTTGAATTTGAACCACTTTGCCACTATTGTAAAAAAAATATTTGAAAGAATCATGTAAATGGAGGTCACTCACAAATCACAATTGCCATAGCTAAATAAAATGTCAGGGTTGGTTGAAACATCTATGAAAGTTCAAATTTTGAATGTCACGTAGATAATAAATTTGACTCATTTAAGAATATTTACATTTTAATAAAATAATTTCATAAAATTCGAATATTTTCATAAAAAATTAGTTGGCACTTTTGTACGCAGTCTTACCTCAACGAACATTAGGATTGGTTTCAGGATTTGAACCTATATGCGACGTTTATGAACAATTAAAATAATTTCTATTTGTTCATGTCTTATGATAGAATAACATGCAACAAAATAAAAATTGAATGAGTGAATTTTGATGCAGCCTGGTGGAAATTCACTAGAAGGATTAAAAGCTAGTGATGTAGATCCACGAGTGGTATTTCATCAAGGGATACCATCAGGTGGTACCAAGTTTGCCTATGACACCATTCAGAAGATACTTGCTCTTTCTACAAAGTATGTTCCCTTTGCCATATCTTGAGTCTTTGATTAAACTATAATGTGTTAAAAGTGTCCAATAAGTCTGATAAATTGTCATTATACTATTCTTACTGGTTGTGACTTCCTTATTAAATTTGTGTTATCATGATGTTATGATCATTGAATTTAATGTTTTTAGATATGCTTGAAACTGATTTTGTTGTCTTTTTTTAAAAAGGGATGGCCGGATTAAACTATATGGAAAAGATAATGCTCAAGCTCTGCTTGATTCTAGTGAGCCTCTACCTAGCAAGTTTTTACAGGTTATGTACCGCTTTCCTTTTAATGACCAATAGTACCGACACTTCACATCGAAGATGTGTCTAGTGTCCAACATGTGTCAATGTCTGACACCAACACGACACATGTGATTACATTCAATTACTTCATTTTCTTAAAATATTACTTTTGTTGACATGTCAATGTTAATGTTGTGTCCCGTGTCTGTGTCAGTGCTTCATAGATTTTCCCCTTGTTGTGGACAATGTGTGCCTAAACACTCACAATACTATGTTATTTTATGCATGCAGTTCATCCAGAACCAAGGCATCCTTTTAAATGTCACTTCCAATAATCATATTGAGGCAAGTTTACATATGGACTTACTCACGTTTACAATATTTTATTCCATTACTAAGATTCACAATGTTGTTATTCCTTTTTTTTCAATTGTTGTCCTAAAGAAATTGCACATTTAGGTTTGGGACATAGAGAAGAAAATATTGTCTGATGTATATGTTGCTAAAGAAGAAATCACTTGTTTTGCAGCCATTCAACATAGCATGTATATGTAAGTATAAAATATCTAATTTGAAACTAGTTAGCATGAAATCCGTTTTTGAAACACCTCCTAAAGCAATGAACATGTATCTGTGTTGATAGGTATATCGGACATTCTAGTGGTAATATATCAGTTTTGGAGCTTGAGCAAAATCCATGGCACATAGTTCGGATGAAATACACCATACCCTTCTCTGCTTCCTATGGTGAGATACATCTTTTAACCTTCTTTTTTCCTTTTCTTTTCGCGTGTGACATATCAATCTTTAGACACAATTTTGGATACGAAAAACATGTAATGATTATACCTAATGTTGATATTTAATATGATCAAGCACCTTCTTATCATTTGAAGTTCCATAATAATCATTGTTTAGGGAATTCTGAAGTGTCTGATGATACTAATGTGATGCATATACTGCCTCAACCAACAGCTGAAAGTAAAAGGTGATCTTCCTAAACACGGCATTATTTTTCGATGTTTTTATCTAAACTTATTCGGTTCCTTTTCTTCTTGATCATTTATTTTGTAATACAAACTTGTGTTCTATTGTGTTCCTTTGCAGGGTTCTCATAATCTTTCGAAACGGCCAAATAATATTATGGGATATTCAGGAAAGCAGGACTGTTTTTAGAACTGGTGGAAATATGTCGCAATCACTTCATAGTGAAACAAAGAAAGTGACTTCTGCATGTTGGGCATGTCCTTTTGGAAGTAAAGTAGTTGTTGGATACAACAATGGAGAGATCTTCATTTGGAGCATCCCTTCTCTAAATATAGGAAATGGCTCTTCTGCATCTGATTATTATAGTAGTCAGAGCACTCCTTTGCTCAAACTTAACTTGGGATACAAGTCAGAGAAAATTCCCATAGGATCAATAAAATGGCTTTATGCCGGAGGAAAGGCTAGTCGATTATATGTCATGGGAACTTCTGATTATGCAAGTTCAAACTTGTTACAGGTATTTGAATGTTTAGCTCAATTCATTTAACAAAATATCGTCTTTCACTATTTCGGGATAATTTCATCCGAGTATTTATGTATCAATATCAGTATTGTCAAATAGCGGCTATAGCGTTATTGCATAGTGAGATTTGAACATTTCTATATCTATTGTCCTATGATACGCTGATTAGTACAAAATATTGTGAAATAATGGCTATAGCAACGCTATAGCATTGTTGCATAGCAGAAATCAACAGACCAATATTTTCTGTGATCCGCAATTGAAAACACTGATCAATATCTACATGTTTAATTAATGACATGTGATAGTCTTTTTCTGAAAGAAATTAAGCCAGAATTCAAGTTCACCTACTACCACTTACATAAAATTGTGATTTTCTCAAGGTTTTTATGTGATCTTACTTGGTTTAATGAACATTAGCTAGGTAAAAATTAAATACTTTAATTAGTATGCAATATTTTTCACTTTAACAAATTTCTCATTAAGCTAAATGAGATGTAAAAAAGAATTCGTCATGTCTACATGAGATCATGATAGCAACTAGATCATACTCACTTATTTGATTATGTAAAGCAGGTAGTGTTACTCAATGAGCAAACGGAATCTCGCACGATTAAGTTGGGACTTCTTTTGTCTGAAAGCTGTGTTGACATGGAGATCGTATCAACTTCAACTGAGCAAGGCAAGCAAAAACAAGATTCTTTCCTTTTGCTTGGGAAGTCAGGTCATGTACATCTATACGATGATACTTTTATTGAAAGGTATCTCCTACAATGCCAATCTAAGTCAACACCTTCACTTCCAAAGGACGTGACTGCGAAGTTACCACTGGCAGATTCAAGCATCACAACTGCAAAATTCATCACCAACAATACCAATATGTTTTATTCTGATGATGAGGTAATAGAGTTACGAAACTATAGTTTCACTCGATGTTGTCCATTCTGTTTGCAATCTCTTTTCTATTTAAATGTATTGATTTGGCTTATTTCTTATTTCTCTGGACACTTAGTACTACAAGCAGCTGGTGAAAAATCATCCACTTTTTGTTCCGGTTGAAAAGGATGGGATGAGCCTAAGTTCTGCTAAATTTTCTGGATTTTCAAAAGTTCAAAACTTGTATATAACTGGACATAGCAATGGAGCTGTAAATTTCTGGGATGCTTCATGCCCCCTTTTCACCCCAATTTTGCAATTAAAACAACAGGTAATAACATCGTCTCGTGCTCTCAAGTTGATTGGTAAAGGAATTTTTAAATGTGGTCAGAAGTTCATACAGAAGAACAGATTTTAAATTTCCATGTAAGGTCTAGCAAGCAGTATTTGAATAAACGGCAGTTTTTTTTTTCCATGTATTTTAAAAAAATTGTGTAGTATTACTTTCTCTTCATGTGATTATTTTTCTTATTTATTTCATCCGCCTTAATGCAGAGTGAAAATGACTTTTCATTAAGTGGTATACCCTTGACAACACTGTACTTTGATATCAACTCTCCTCTTCTTGTTTCCGGTGACCAGAGTGGAACGGTGAGGTTACTTTGATTTTGTATTTAAAAAAATCTGATAATTACCTTGTCTTTATTTATAGGATGTATTTATGTATATCATAAACATGATTTGCAGGTTCGCGTCTTTAGATTCAAACCTGAACCATATGCCACCAACATCTTTAGTATGTCTCACATAGCATATGACTTTTGCTTAGTTATAAAAAAGCTAGCATAATTCATATTTGAATTAATACTGACTTCCATTTTCATTCCTTTTTTCGCAGGTGGTTCAAAGAAAGGAACTGATCATATTATCCAAAGTGTGAAAATTGTAAAGATTAATGGTGCCATAATTTCCGTGAACATAGACCATAGCTCAAAGCATCTTGCTGTTGGTTCCGATCAAGGGCATGTGAGATAATTTTCGAGTGCTTTTCATTCAAAATATTCCAAAAAAATGCTTTAGCTCACTATTTCGTGTTTATTTACAGGTTTAAGTTTGCGTACTAATTTATGTTAATCCAATTTATTACAGGTTTCAGTTTTTAACATGGATGACCTAACTTTGTTATATCAGAAACACATTTCAAGTGAAATTTCTGCTGGTATCGTCTCTCTGCAGTTCCTAACATGCAGTTTGAATGGTTTCGATAAAAACATTTTAGCGGTTGGAACAAAAGATTCTTCTGTTCTGGCACTTGATAATGAAACTGGTAACATGATGGGCACAGGAACTGTTCATCCTAAGAAGCCCTCTAAAGCCCTATTTATGCAGGTGTTTGGTAAGGGTTCCCAAAGTTGAACACTATGATTAATTTTTAAAAATTTATCAATAGTGACCTAGGAAGCACGGACACTCGTGTCCGACACCGACACATATAGTTAGACTGAATTGTGTGATTTTCTCAAATTATCAACTGTGCCAGTGTCCGCGTCGTGTTCGTGTCCATATCCATGCTTCATATTAGTGACTAACATGATGATTCTGCTATGGATCAATAGTTCGATACTGTCTTGATAGATGTAAAGTAGATTATTGAAAAGAGTAAAAGTAATTCTACTTTGGTACACAGATGGACAAAGTGGACAATTAACAGGATCAATTACAAAAGATGGACTAGACTTGAGTGACGCGAATCATATTGAGAATGCAACAACAAAGCAATTGCACATTCTGCTTTGTTCAGAGAAAGCTTTATATGTCTATTCATTAGTGCATGCTGTTCAGGTAATCAGTGATTTACTTCGGTCATAATCAGGAGTCATGAATAACGACAACATTTAGCTTATGGTTGCGACGGCGCTTTTTCTTATGTTTTAGGGAGTTAAAAAGGTGCTTAACAAGAAGAAGTTTCATTCCTCTTCCTGTTGTTGGGCATCAACATTTTACGGTCCCTCCGGTGTTGGCCTTGTACTCCTTTTCACTGACGGAAGAGTAGAATTAAGGTGGTACTTTTTTCTTACTCTGTGCATATCATGAAAAATAAATTTGTTGGCTGTAGCATAGGAGTAAACACGATTTACATACCAGAACACTTACCAAACAAGAAAAATATATCATTGTTTGACATGTTAAGGTAATCTCCTATTTGTTGGCAAGGCGCAATGCCGATGTGATTTGCAAGTCAAATATGTAAAATGCAATTCATATCAAACACTTATTGAAGTGTTTAAGTTTGAAAGAACTTTTAGAAATATCAAGTATCCATAAGTTACTTCAATCCAAAAAAAGGTATTCCTAAGCTATTTTCATAAACTCTCATATATAGCTTATTGATACAGTTTGTGCAAAGCTTATGTAGACTTTATTCCCATTCACGCTGTAATTGTAGAAACAGCTTATAGATGATCTCTCATATAATAAGTGCTTGGTGAATAAATGTATAACAGAAATGTGTTCGTCACAGCAATTTAATGCGTAGAAATATATTTCAAACGATAGGTCTTTGCCAGAGTTATCCTTGATTGTGGAGACTTCAATTAGAGGTTTCAACTATTCACCTCCAAAATCAAAGTCATTTTCAGATTGGCAAATATGCTGTTCATCCAAAGGAGATCTTGTTTTGGTATGAACATAGATTTTTTCTATTACAACAAATTTCTTTAAGTGTTTGATTTTGAATTAGCCCAACTTCCATTTACAGGTGAATGGAGACCAAGAAATTTTGGCTGTCTCATTGTTGGTCCAAAGGAGTATTTTCAGGTATCTAACAATATAAAATATATGGCTATTGAATGGTATTGCGAATCTTATTATCAATATCTTACCACCACAAAAAATTTGTAATCATGGGGGAAACTAGTCTCTAGTTTGAATAAATTAGCAATTTCATCCCATAAATTGAAACACTTCAATCAAAAAGATCTTTCACTTATATTCAGCCGTTAGAGAGCACGACATCACACGTTAAATGAAGATATGGCAACCCACGTGGATTCAACATCACTGCCACGTCTCTAGAGACAAAATTGTCAATTACAATTTGCAGGATAAAAGGCTAGATTTACTTTCCCAAAAACAAAAATTACCCCAACCAAAACCCAATAGAAAATCGCGCCAATGTTATTTGGAGACGTGGCACATTTGTCCCTAGGGATGTGGCATTGATGAGGAGTCCACGCCAAGTATCACATCTCCATTTAACGTGTCACATCATGCTATATAATGATTGAACTCAACAAAGAGATCATTATGATTGACATGTTACAATTTCAAGAACGAAATTGTTAATTCATAAAAGTCATTTTGATTAAAATGTTACATTTTACTTGACTTCATTTTAGGATTTTGGACTCTGTTAGCTGCATCTACAGAAAAGAAATGATGCTGTCACAAGAAGAGCTTGTCACTGTCCCGGTCATTCATAAGGAAAAGAAAAAGGTATACCTTAGTTTTATTAACTTTTTAAACTATATGATATACATCATCTTTGTAACAAAAATGTATTCAATCTTGTTTTTTGGTTTCCCAGGGTCTATTCAGCTCTTTCTCTGGCAATAAAGAAAAGCATGCCCCCCTCATAGAAACAGAAGATTCGAGAGAAAGTATCCAGAAACTATCAATGATCTTTTCAGAAGAAAATTTCCCTTCTGAGGCTGATAATAATGTTAACCTGACTGCTGATGAAGACGAGGTCGAGTTAAACATAGGTAAGCAAGTACCTTATAGATGTTCTAGTCAAGAGAATAAATGCTATGAAACATGCCTGCTTCCTAAGGCAGTTCTTCTGGTTTTTCATATCTTAGTAGGCATCTATACGTAGTACATATTGCATTCTCTCTGAGGATTTAATTTATATACATCATTAGTGTAAAGATTTTTTACACAGTTAATCAATCATAATTGTAAGATCATAAAAACAATGTTTGACTTTAATTATAAAGTCTCATATAATTTGTTGTGATATACTGACAGTGTAAAACTAGTTATACAGCGTCAAAATTAAACTCTTTCTAACAAATGGATAATGAAGTTTGAACTAATCAATTTGAGATGTGTTCCTTCGTACTTTACAGATGACATTGACCTAGATGATCATGTAGAAAAACGCAAAGACCACGGTATATTGGGAATTGGAGCTCTTAATAAGAAGAAATTGACTGGAAAATTTCAGGCTCTAAAAGGTTAGTAACGATGAGCTTTACCTGATTAGAAAATATAAAACAACTAATTAATAACTTTCTCAATGATTTCACAAGTTATAATAACTTTTTTTATTTTCTTAATAAAAAAAGGGTTAATGTATTGGGAGTCCCTATAAAATTATAATCTTTTAAGTTTAGTCCCTATAAAATTATGCTAAATTTTATCCATTTTTAGTCCTCACCTTTTATATTCTTACAACTTAATGAGAAATAGAAGCATGAAACATTGCGTTTTAAAATTATTGATCTACTAACTGCCATCTAATTATACTAAAGTAAAGATAATCAAAGTCTTTCCACTAAATGCTAGTAAATTAGTTAAGCATTCAATCTGCAGGTAGATTGAAAGAGATGAAGGGCAACATACAGAAAACGTCAGCTAAAGAAGAGCAACAACAAGAAGAGCAACCTGCTACAGTTGATCAAATCAAGAAGAGATACGGATTTTCTTCTTCCTCGAATGTAAGTACATAGCCATAGTATGCAACCTCAATTATACTTGAATTACGTAGTTACAATAGTTCAACAGTTCACAAGCATGGAATAAGAAATTTCTTGACAATAGTAATATTTGAATAATGTTGCATTTATTTAAGATTTTAATGATTTTATAAAATGTGTTGTAACCATGTTTCAATCATGAATCTGGTGACGCTGCAGGAAACAAACGTTGCTAAAATGGCAGAAAGCAAGCTACAAGAGAACTTGAAAAAATTGCAGGTATCTTCTTTTTTATATAAAACACTCAATATTTTGTCATAGCCTAAATTACAGTGCTGCAAAATGTGTCGTATCTAATTTGTTTGATACATATATAAACATTTTCTGATTTGACAGGGTATCAACTTACGAACTACAGAAATGCAAGATACAGCAAAATCATTTTCATCAATGGCAAACCAAGTACTGCGAACTGCTGAACAGCAACAAGACAAAAGAAGTTGATTAACAATTCAATTCATTTTTTTATTAAGATGTGATTTTTTTTTTGTTTATATTATGTATGTAAGGTGGTTCTGTTTCTTTTTTCTTTCTTTATATACATATTTTTGTTGGTGAAGCTTTTTCTTTATGTTAAACACTGATGAAATGTTTCCTATAGTTTTGGTTTTGGATCGACATTGAGTATTGTATGCCGTTTCAGGCATTTGTCGAGTAAGATTGGTTTCTTCAATATCATTTTACATGTCTACCATGAATCAGATTGCTATAATTATGCTTAACAAATGAGAATAATAGTAGAGACTAGAGAGCAAGCTTTTTTACCAAATGGAAAAAGAAAAACAAGAATTATGCGTCACGCTCCCTAAGGCATCATGGTTGTCCGAGATAAGATCTTGAATATGTGATTGAACGTGAGAAGGCAGCGTAGTATAAAGGTTAACAAAATTCCATGAACCAATCTTATAAACATCTTGAAGTTTCAGATGAGCGTCGCTAATGTGGACAAAAAGAACTTGTTGGGAAGGAAAACTAAGATGTAACCGTTTGTCATACCATAAAGAGATATCGCTCTTACTTGAACAGAAGATAAAACCTCGTTGAAACTTGAAAGATATGAGAAGTTTTAAAAATTGTGTTCCACACACAATAAGCACTCTCCTAGATAGGGGGCTTCAAGAATGTGATTTCTCCCACAGAACATTTGCACACATAACTTGTGTTAGTTGTGTCATGTCCCAAACATATTTAAATGAACATCAAATTAAGAAAGAATATCACAGCAAAATCATTTTCATCAATGACCAGTATGCGGATGGAACCAAAGATTCTGCATGTATAAGAAGGAATATCATAAATAACAAATCTCAGATTAATTATCGAGTAAAAAATTAAAATCAGAATTTTTTACCCTACCAGAGATCAGAAGGAAACTCGGTGATATTTGTCAAGTTGTAAGCTCCACTTTGGACTAAATCCAAATTGATCAATCATTATCATACTATGGTGATTTCTAAATTCCTTTTGATATGTTTGAATTAGATGATGTGTAGGAGGAATGGAGTAGGATAGAATCGTCAAGGTTAATTAGATTTTAAAAATGAATACTATCTCATATGTTTCACTCTTCACGACTACTCCTATTTACAAGGAAAATGCTATTTCTATCTAATAATAATAAGCCTAGCCAATTATTTCGGACACAGGGTGGCACCTTTTCATTGCATGATTTATTGTTGACCTCCTTACTTTAAGCCACACTTCCATGTGTTGTGCAAATTAGAGGATTGCGATTGGCTTATTTATAGTCGTGAAGAGTTCGTTAAACATGGAGAGCTAGGGTGGTGTGTCTTTAAATGGAGGAACCACTCCACATGCAACTGAACTCAAAACACAATCAATCACATTCATCTCTTTGATCTGAACATCACTTAATGCCAGCATAATTTTTCAATTATTTAACGTTTGTTAACTTAATTGCTTGAAACCCATAAGTGGATCTGGTGGTTACAAAGTACAAACAGCATCGTTATGAAAGACAATAAACGAAACAAAAAATTGGAAGAGAGTACTGAACAGAATTGAAACCTATCATAGCATTGACTTTTAAGTACACAGGAGGATAATGATACTGAACCGTACTTTAGAGGATTCTTCACTATCTAAAACTTCAGAAACTATCTTAAAAAATAACACTGGCTTCTTAAACATTGCAACATATTAATTATAAGCCATAACCTAAACAAAACATATTTTTCCCACAAATTTTTCCCTAAACTTCATCATTTGGTGGTGTTACAAGCTTACAACAATTTCACTCATCATCTTCATCATCATCCTCATCCTCCTACAAGGTTAAAAAAATAAAATAAACTAAGTTCAAACTATTCAATTATTCAATTATCATCATACATATAAAACAAAAATCAAATTATTAGATGAATCTATCTATACCTCATCTTCATCCTCATCATTGACTTCGGATTTTGACTTGTCAGAACCATCTTCCTCGTCTTTTCCCTCCTAATAAATCAAGAAAAAGTTAAATCAATCAATTATCATTAATTATTATAAACAAATCAAACGCCAAAATTAATAGTATGAATGAATATTCACCAGTTTCTTGTTGTAGGCTTGTGTAGCAACCTCATACTCTTCTTTCTTCTTCAATGCTCTAGCAGCATAAGGAGCCTTGTCCTAAAAAACAAAATTAAAATAAATAAATAAATATTTAATTAATTAAATCACATAATAACGATGAAAGTTCCACAAAAAAAAAATCAAGCATAAAATAACTCACTTCTTCAGACATCGATTTCCATGCTTCACCGCAAGCTTTTCCGACCTAAATAATTTTCGAAAAATTAACTAAAATAATAATAATTTTCTGACAGTAAAAATCCACAAATTATGATTCGAAAAATTAAAAATAATTAAATAAAATCGAAAAGTAAACGAGAATTCTTACAGCGGCAACGGATTTGTTGTTAGGATGATCCTTCTTATACTGTTCTCTAAAATCGGACCTAAATCATCAATTAAAAATAAATAAAACCGTTAAAAAAACGAACAAATCAGAAACAAAAATTCACAACCAAAACAGATTCAAATCGGAAAAATATTAAAAAAAAATAATAAAAAATTGTACATGAAAACAAAGAAAGCACTTGGAGGCCTCTTTGGCTTGTTAGGATCCTTCGCTGCTTTCTTCGTCTGTTTCCTTCCAGCTCCCGCACCTTTGCGCTTCAACCTAAAATCAACAAAAAACCGAAAAAAAATCAGCGAAAACTAGATCGAACGAATCAGATCTAAAAAAATATTAAAAAATTGAAGAAGAAAAAATCGAACGGTGAGAAGTGATTTACCGGTTATCAGCGGGTTTGGAATCAGCTTTAACTTTCGGCATGACGAAAAACGAAAGGAACGAGTTAGGGAATCGGAGCGAGTGAGAGAAAGCGAGTTAGTTCGAGAGAACGTGTTGCGTTGTTGTGAGGTTTTGGAGCGAACGAGAGAGGGGATAAGAAGGGTAGTGAGTGAAGGGTATAGGAGAGAAAACGCAAAGAAAAAAGGAATGAATGAAAAATTGAAGTTTAGGGTTTACGCGGGATTTTCATTATATTTCGCCACGTCATCGATCCTTGTGAAGTGATTTCATTGGTTCAAATGGATCAGTGTGTTTGTTTTGTGTGTGTGTTTTCATAAATGAAGATTGTTGAATGTGTTTGATACGTTGTGTTGGTTTTGTGTGATGACGGGTTTAGCCTTTTGGAGAGTGGGGAGTTTACGGATTTGTCCTGGTGTTATGACCAACGTGCCACGCGAATCTGACGAAGAGATATTTTGTGGCTTGTAGGGTTGTTTTTGTAATTTTGTGTTTGTAAGGAATGTGACCGTTTTGTTTGGTGGACCGGGTTTTTTGTTCTTTTGAACTAAATGGGCTTCAAGGTTGTTACTTTTTACACCCTATGCGTTACTGATGACCCTCCTCCATTTGCACCTGCCATTGAACCTCTTATTGTGTTCACCTCAAGTTTTGGATGGTTTGGCGATGCTAAATTTAACGATCCCCGACCCCTAGTTGATAACGCAAAACACTTTGCTTTAAACTAAATCAAGTTTCCTTTTGAAGTAAAAAAACATTGTCTACCAACAGAAAAAATTCTAACACTTTATTTTATCTAAAATTCAACTTGGTTAATTGATGTGGCAACACATTATTAAATGATGATTGTTGTTGGAATTATGTGAAGTATTCTTAATGTTGAATTGTTGTTGTTTTATTTTGATTAATTCTTTACATGAATTGTTGCTTATTATTATTAAATGTGAAATCTCACTCATTCTGTTCAAATGTTGACTCTACGTGGGTAACGTGCAGATAAGTAGGAGTAACCGCTGATGTGAGTTGATTCCTCGTGTCGTCATAGGAGTCATGCTTTGATACGTAACGGGATGAGGATATTTATATGTTTTGTTTTCCTTGTTACGTATTTCCTTTAAGTTGATGTTAAACCACTTTTGAATTTGAAACTTTATTATGTTGTTGATGTTGAGGCCTTAGTGCCGAGCTTTTATTAAAACGTTGAATATTTTCCGCTGCCACATTATTTTGAATTATTGAAAGTAGTTGTTCAAATAAATAGTGAATTTAACTATATTTATATTTGATGATATTTTGAAGAACGAAATGTGACATCCTGTTTGCGATGAACTCTGATTTATCTTATACTATTTACATGTTGGGAAAACGGGGTGTTACAATTAGTATCAGAGCAGGTCGGTCCGTCCGGCCAAGTAGTTGAGTCGTTTGTGTCGTGTGACGGTTGAATATTGTCGTCGTGTTTTCTTATGATTGTTCGTTGTGTAATGAACATAGAATGGCTGGAAGGAATGATGTTGCTATTGCTGCTGCGTTGCAAGCTATGACTCAAGTTGTGGGGCAACAGCCTAATGTTGGTGGTAATGATGGGGTTTGTATGCTGGAGACTTTCTTGAGGAACCATTCACCTACTTTCAAATGCAGATATGATCATGATGGAGCTCAGACATGGCTCAAGGAAGTTGAGAGAATTTTTCGGGTCATGCAATGCAATGAAGCTCAAATGGTACGTTTTGGTACGCATATGTTGGATGAGGAGGCTGATTATTGGTGGGTAAGTACTCGTCCGCTTTTGGAGAACGGAGTCGAGGGAGTTACATGGGCTGTCTTTAGGAGGGAATTTCTGAGTAGGTACTTTCCGGAAGATGTTCGCAGGAAGAAGGAAATTGAGTATCCGGAGCTGAAGCAAGGTGATATGTCAGTGACGGAGTATGCTACTAGGTTTTATCTGCACTATAATGCTGAGACTGCTGAATTCTCTAAGTGTATCAAATTCGAGAATGGTTTGCGTGCTGAGATTAAGCGGACAATTGGGTACCAGAAGATCCGACAATTTTCTGAATTGGTGAGTAGCTGCAGAATCTATGAAAAAGACACCAAAGCTCATTACAAGATTATGAATGAGCGGAAGGGTAAGCAACAACAAAGTCGTGGTAAGCCTTACAACGCTCCGGCTGATAAGGGTAAGCAGAGGGTGAATGACGAGAGTAAGCCTAGAAAGAGAGATACTCCTGCCGAAATTGTTTGTTTCCGATGTGGAGAAAAAGGTCATAAGAGTAACACTTGTAATCGCGATGTGAAGCGGTGTTTCTGTTGTGGCAAGAAGGGACATACAATTTTGGATTGCAAGCATGATGATATAGTTTGCTTTAACTGTGGTGAAGAAGGACATACTAGCCCTCAATGTAAGCAACCTAAGAAGGCTCCGACTAGTGGGAAGGTGTTTACTTTAGCTAGTACTCATACAGCAAATGAGGATTGTATGATCAGAGGTACATGTTTCATTTATAGTATTTCCTTAATTGCTATTATAGATATTGGTGCTACACATTGTTTTATTGCTGCTGATTGTGCTTCGAAATTGGGTCTTGTTATGTCGTCTATGAATGGGGAGATGGTTGTCGAAACTCCGGCTAAGGGTTCGGTGACTACTTCTCTAGTGTGTTTAAAGTGTCCTTTGTCGATATTTGGTAGAGATTTTACGGTGGACTTAGTATGTTTGCCGTTGAGTGGGATGGATGTGATACTAGGTATGAACTGGTTGGAGTTTAACTACGTCCACATCAATTGTTTTAGTAAGACAGTGCGTTTTCTACTGCCGAAGAAGAAGGAGAAACTGAGTTCTTAACTACCAAGCAGTTGAAGCAGTCAATGCATGATGGAATACAAATGTTTTCTTTGATGGCGTTCCTGTCTATTGAGAATCAAGCAGTGATTGATAAGTTGCAACTGGTATGCGAGTTTCCAGAAGTTTTCCCTGATGAAATACCTAATGTGCCGCCAGAGATGGAAGTGGAATTTTCCATTGATCTTGTTTCGGGAACGAAGTCTGTTTCTATGACACCTTAGTGTATGTCAGCTTTCGAATTAGCAGAGTTGAAAAAGCAGTTAGAGGATTTGCTTGATAAAAAGTTTGTAAGACCGAGTGTATCGCCTTGGGGAGCGTCGGTGTTGTTAGTTAAGAAGAAAGATGGTAGCATGAGACTATGTATAGATTACCGACAGCTGAATAAAGTGACAATAAAGAATAGGTATCCACTTCCGAGGATCGACGATTTGATGGATCAGTTAGTGGGTGCGCGTGTGTTCAGTAAGATTGATGTAAGATCGGGCTATCACCATATCAAAGTGAAAGATGAGGATATGCAGAAGACGGCTTTTAGGATACGTTACAGACACTACGAATATACCGTGATGCCTTTCGATGTTACTAATGCGTCTGGTGTGTTTATGGAATATATGAACCGTATTTTTCATAGTTGTCTAGATTGTTTCGTTGTTGTGTTTATAAATGATATTCTGATATACTCCAAGTCCGAGGAGGAACATGCCGAACATTTGAGGATTGTTTTGCAAGTGCTGAAAGAGAAAAAGTTATACGCCAAGTTATCAAAATACGAATTCTGGCTAGAGGAAGTGAGTTTTCTTGGTCACATTATTTCTGGTAGTGGTATTGTTGTAGATCCATCTAAGGTTGATGCGGTATCGCAATGGGATACTCTGAAGTCGGTTACCGAAGTTAGGAGCTTTTTGGGTTTGGGAGGTTATTACCGAAGGTTTATTGAAGGATTTTCCAAGTTAGCACTTCTGTTAACTCAGTTGACTTGTAAAGGTAGAGCTTTTGTATGGGATATTCAGTGTGAAAATAGTTTTAATGAACTAAAGCAACGTTTGACGACAGCTCCGATTTTAATACTACCAAAGTCCGATGAACCATTTGTTGTATATTGTGATGCGTCTAAGTTGTGTTTAGGTGGTGTGCTTATGCAGGATAATACGATAATAAAGTAGTAGCTTATGCATCGAGGCAGTTGAGGATTCATGAACGTAATTACCCGACTCACGATCTTGAGTTAGCTGCAGTGGTTTTTCTACTTAAAATTTGGAGACATTATTTGTATGGTTCTAGATTTGAAGTGTTGAGTGATCATAAAAGTCTGAAGTGTTTATTTGACCAGAAGGAATTAAATATGAGGCAGCGAAGGTGGCTTGAATTGCTAAAGGATTATGATTTCGGGTTGAATTACCATCCGAGCAAGGCTAATGTTGTTGCAGATGCTTTACGTAGGAAAACGTTACATATGTCTGCTGTGATGGTTAAAGAGTTGGAGTTGCTTGAACAGTTCAGAAACTTGAGCTTGGTTTGTGAAGGGTGGGATTAACCTTCTATAATCTTAAGCATATGATTCTAAAAAGGGACTAATCATGTTGTTGTTGAGTTTTGAGGTTATAGGAATTAGGTCTAAATTCAATAAAAGTTGCTGAAAGTGTATGCAATCCCATGAATTAATGTAAGGAAGTGATGTCTAGGCTGTAGAATAACAGTAGGTAATGTTTCCTATCAATTTTGGGGTTTTGGAGTGAGAATAGAGGTCTGTTCGCAGACCTGTCTGTCGTCGCTCGCCACAACGAGTGCTCAAACTCGTCTTGCGAGTAAAAGTCATCGCTCGCCCAACGAGTGTTCTTGGTCGCCTGGCGAGTAGTTCCCAACTCGCCACAGCAAGTGTTTTTAGTCGTCTGGCGAGTAGATCCCAACTCGCCACAACGAATGTTTTCCCCGCCTATCGAGTAGACGTCGTCGCTCGCCACAGCGAGTAATTGAACTCGCCTAGCGAATTGTTCAACAGCAGACTGCCTGTTTCGCGTTCTTGTGTCTTTTTCACACGTTTCTGTTTTGAGTTGGATTTTGTCATAAACATGAAAATTGTTGATAACTGATTTATCTTTCCAGTGGTTTTGAGTTGATGTGCAAATATTTTGTGAATGATTTAATATGATTTTATGATGTTGATGTTGTTGCATTTAAGTTGTGTCATTGCATAAGCATTGTCAAGCAAAGGGGGTTGTAGCCTGTCAAGTCGAATAT
>Ga0099826_10000607_pt1 | contig 18231 bp, 9 predicted proteins | sample Mtrugardesep15_FD_76830 | JGI IMG/M metagenome (GOLD analysis project Ga0099826, IMG submission 76830) | Root nodule microbial communities of legume samples collected from California, USA - M. trunc garden sep15 | ecosystem: Host-associated > Plants > Roots > Nodule | place: USA: California... | reverse complement strand
TTGAACTTATCTACTGGCACAAGCAATTGAGAGTACTTACGAAAATAGCTTATGACATGTCTATTAGTTGTTTTCATCTTATTTTCATAAGTCATTCTAGATAATTTATAGCTTATGGACCTGTTTGAATTGACTTACTTGAACTTATCTACTGGCACAAGCGACTGAGAGTACTTATGAAAATAGCTTTTGACATGTCCATAAGTTGTTTTTAAGCTTAAGTTCATAAACTCTCATAGATAGCTCATGAAAAACAGTTTATGCAAAAAGAATCTAACTTTATTTTCTCTTTTGTTATAGAAATAGCTTGTACATAAACGCTTATCATGATAAGTGCTTATGTTGTTAGCTTTAAATTTAGTTGTCTATCCAAACATGGTCTATATGAAAACAGTTTGACTTTATTATTTCTTTTGTTATAGATATAGCTTATACATAAAAATCTATATGATAAGCCCTTAAGCAAGCAATAAGCACTACCTAATCTTCACATTATTGGCAATTCATGGTAAAAGTACCTGAAAATGATCAATTTCAGCAGCCTGAGACAACAAATCCAACAACAAAAAAGGCCAATCAGTTGAAGAATGCGTAAGAGTCCTCGAAAACGTTCCGGTCCGATTCATATTCGCAATAGCATTCCTCTTAAACCCTTGCTGAATCTCAATCACTCTTTTCGCAAGCTTCAAAGCAACTACAGATTCCTTAAAATACATACCCTCTTCAACAGACAAAACACTTTTCACCTTTTCTTCAAATCCCAAAACCCTATCAATCTCATCACCACTACATTCCTTCGTCATCGCCAACACCGCCCGGTCCCACAGCACAGCCGTAGAGCCTTTAGAAACAGTATCATTCAACACGCGCCGTAGCGCGGTGGTTAAACCGTGCCATTTATTAAGCGAATTGAAGATCTGACGAGAAGTAAGGGATCCAAGTCGGAGTGCCTTCTCCGCCATGGATTCGAGGCATTGGTTGAGATTGTTGCGGCAATCGGAGAGAGATGGAGGAGGGAAGTTGGACCATGAAGCCCATGGGCTTGTAATGCCGGGCTGGGCTAGTTGGGCGAAATCGACGTAACTAGTTACGTGTGGGCCTTTGTTCCAGTCGTTGAGTACGCGTTCGAGAATGAAGGTGGTTTTTCCGACGCCACGTGGACCGTGGAGGATCAAAGGTTGATGAACGCGGTGGTGTTGAGCGTGGTTGTTGAGGATTGTTTCGAGAAGTGGTCTTGGGATTATTCTCCATGGTTTCTTTGATGCCATTTTTGTGTGGCAACTGTGAAGTGAGGTAGGGTAGAGGGAAGAAGGAACAAAGGGTTTTGGGGGTTTAGTACGCTGACGTGTTGATACCGTAGCTTTTTCGGGTTGAATGTATTCGGATGAATTTTTCACTAAGTACATAGTTTTGTTTACGGTTTTTGTCTTTGTTTTTCCCTAAAGTGCAACATCGATGCCTTTTTCATCTTATCACTCAAGATGGTGTTTTATTTTAATTGTTGTTGATCTTGTAATTATTAATAGTTGCAGTTAATATCATCAAAATTGTTAGGAGATTTGTTAAATTATGTGTCTAAAAAAATCGAACCAACTTAAAATGTATTAGTTTGGTTTGGTTTTTTAAAAGTCAAGCAAACCAACTCATATGTTTTTTATTGTGTGGTTAAGATGATTTTTAACTCTAAAACAAAACTAAATCGTACTATCAACACAAAGCAAAATGAAATAGAGATTTCATTTCATTATTTGGACTTTTCATGCGATGATAGGGTAATATTTTCATTCTAATGTTTAAAAAATTGATGGAACGGTACAAATTATTATTACATGAAATGCATTATTATAAAACTTTTATCTCTTCAACGATTTAACCACCAAAACAAGAGATCGTAACACATCTTAATTTGATGTTATCAACTTCCTTTATTGAACTCTTTGTTTCTCTCACTTCTTCATCCATTGAGCTATTATCTAAGTCCTTCTTAACTCCAAGTCGACCTAACCATTAGGTCGTGTTTTGGGGTTGGACATGTCACTAGCATTATTCGTTCATATAGGGTGTGGCTAGAGTATATTCTCCGCACGTTTCTCATCCATGCAAGAAGCACAGAGCTAGAGCACGTTCTTTATCCATACATGTTTTTTATGCTACTTTTGTAGCAACTCTAAAGTGAGATATATAGAAGTAAGAAGAAGAAAAAGAAGAGGAAGATGACCTACCATGTAATATATATTTTTTTTTCTTTTTAATTCCTCTTGTTGATTTGTTTTAGCTTATCACTTCTTACTTCGTTCACTTTCTTCATCGACCTTCTTTTTGTGGACTCTAAGGTTCTAGCATACATACATGTTGGATTGATTGATTGGTTAATTGATTTGGAATAATCAAATAACTTAACCTATTTTAAATCTATATGTTGAATTTGGAATATGTTCATATTGTATGTTGCTCTATAACAATAATGATGCTTGCGTGATTATGTGGTTGCTTTCAACACGTTTTTGGTCTTAGCACAAACCTATGGTTGACTATTTAAGCATTTTTTTTTTAAGTTTTGTTTTAATGATAAAAATAACGTGTATATTTCCCTCCGATTGTTGCATCCTTCATAAGGAAACTCTTACTTTAAGTATTTGTGTTACTTTGAAAATTCACATATAGTAAGTATTTATTTTCAGGGAAAGGATTTCCATATGGCCAAGAGTGAAGAAGACATCAATTCATATGTTGGTTACGTGGGTAAGAATTCTTTCCAGACTTTCATTCTTCAATGTCTTGTACCTCATTTATACTAATCGACATAAGACTGCAAAAATGTTGTTGAATCTGAGTGGATTAAGTCGACCTATGCGCGTGTTTTTTTCTTCTTTCTAAACCTCAACAATTAAAATTAAATTTTTGTCATTTTATGGTTATATGTTATTCTAAATAAATATAGGTTTCAACGACATATTTATGCTACAACCTCTTGCATCAACATGCTATTGTAAAAGAAATTTTCAGAGACCAAGGTTTTGGAACCAAACATGTATGCCTCTGTAACCTTTGTCTAATATATATCATATGCCATAAGCATATGTTCAATATAATAATTCAAAGTATGATCTTGTTTCAGGTTTATGCAGTTGCTAGAGTAGCTACAATCTCAGGTTCATCATGGACGTGTTAATTGGCTTAGGTGAGAAAGATGATGCTTCAAAATCATCTTTGTTATTTTGATGAGATCTTCCATTGATCCCAGTAAGCTCCTTCCCCGCCCCTTTCATGCTATAAATAGTGATAAATCCAATAGTTGCATTGATTCCACGTCATATGGAGATGTCACCCAACAAAAAAGCATATATTCTAAAAACCTCCCATTTGCATATCTAGCAAGAGAATTTGACAGAGGAAGATAACCAAAATAAGTGCTTATGCACTACAATATTAGAAGACATTCATTCATAACATTTTGACTTATCAATAAATTGTTTGAATGAGGTGAAAGTTAAAATGGAAAATAATAAACAATCATTAGCACTAATAGCCTCAAACAAGTGACATATGGTATAAGCATCAACAACACTAGAAAAAACCTTATAGTGAAAGAAAAAAAAAGTGTTTTATGGGTGCTTGCACACGCACGCACGTATGCGCACACTTACATAAACACACATAAGCATTAATAGTATCTTTTAATTTTTTATATTTATTGTGCATGTAGCACTAAAACCTTATAGTCTCCTCATTAAAAAAAAGAAACTAAACCTTTCCAAGTATGCTAACAAGTGTCATAAATTATTCATAGAGTGACGTCGCTATGTTCAACAAATTTTTAGCACACTATCTTTGTATTACATGCTAAGTTAGTTCAAGATGTAAGACTTATAAACTAATTAGAGGTTACGTCATTTTGAAAAAATCCAACAGAAAAATGATGTAAAATGTTACAATATTTTATTTTTTCAAATTATTATTTATATCTATGTCAAAATAACATATTAGTATTTATAATTTAAAATGTTATCCTAATTTGTTTATAACATTTTTTAGATAGGTTTATAGCATTTTTGTTTATTATATTGCACATGTTGTTTGTTTATTACATTGTTTTAAAAAGGAAAAAACACTTATAGGAACTTTTTAAAGAAAATTTTGCATGAGAACATTTAATGCAAAAATTTGAGTCTTTTATTTGTCATAGTGAATGAGAAAAATATATAATATCTAACTAACTAATTATGTAGATTAATTTTTTAGACAATCGAAAATGTGCTTGCAGCCACCCTTGGTATAATGATTTCATTGCTTGACAATTGCATTTGAAAACATAGCTGGTCCTCGAGGTGAGTAAGCAGTAGCACTTGATGTAGGTGATCAGTCATCATTCTTCAATTGTACATGTGGTTATGTAGAGAGTGGTCTTCAATTCTACCGCAATTGTGCGATTTTTTGAACGATTGACTTCATGTTCAACCAATCAACTACTCTCATTCATAACTCCATTATTTATATGAGGAAATCGAGTCAAGGAAAACATAACGTTGTGATAGCAAATGGTGCACAATATGATCATCACACTTGAATAGTTCTTCAAAACTGCTCAATCATGCCATATGTTGAACTCGTATCTTATTAATCAATTGTGAAGGCTTACTTGGCAAGGTCATGGAGGCCATTTTCAAGGTCAATCTACATTAACAATTATATGGACGATTTTATTCATCGGAATGAGTACATTATTTGGAACACAACGAACCCAAACACCAACTCTTACTTCGTGGAGTTTGGCGACACTAGACTTGGGGCTAATGCTACATCAGGAGTGAAATATGCAAAAGGTCTTATCACCAAAGATGAGGCTACTAGGTTTATTATTTAATCACGGCTTCAAGGTAGCACTTGTTTGCCTTCTATGAACATTTCTTATGATACTGACTTTGCTTAATTACTTATTAGGCATATTGATATTTCTCAATTTTCCAATTCGACTATAACAATTTACATATTCATTAGTAGTATATATAATATAATGTGTATTAATCAAATCCCGGTCCATTCTCACGTTAACGGTGTAATAGGTCTTAAAAAAGTACATAATTTACGTAATAATTTGAAGACCGACATGGTTTGTACAAGAATGACGACATACAATGCAAACATTTGAATACTATTGTGCTCTTTTTCCCGTAGAAACAACTTACAGTATAAACATCAACAACATCAAACAAATAACCTTAAACTAAAAAAACGTATTTTATGTGCACGTGCACGCACGCTCGCACATATGCAAAGTTTGGCTTCAACTTCCTTTCTTTGATATGATTTGTTGACAAGATCCTTTTGTGCGCAACTCCACTACAGAGCACGTCTTTTCCCTCATTCCTCAAAATGGTTACATATAGGTTGGTTATGTAGTTAAGTGATACTACACCACTGCATAACTAGGAGGTATAAAAGGAAGGTTCATAATGTGTTGGCGTAAAAAAGGTATTTGGTTGTGCTTGATGATATTTGGAGGATGAAGGTTTGGGATGGGATTAAATATGTTTTTCCAATAAGGAAATTAGGGAGTAAGATTTTGTTGACGACTATGATTTGGGAGGTTACTTTACATGTTGACAGGCATAGTCATCCTCACCAGTTAAGGTCGTTGAATCGGGACAAGAGTTATGTGTTGCTTATGAATAAAGCGTTTCCTGAAACGAGTGTGTTATCGTCCGAGTTTCAAAATCTTGCAAAGGAGATTTTGGTGAAATGTAAAGGTTTGCTGCTAGTTGTTTTTGTGGTTAGTGGTTCGTTGTCTAGGAAGTTGCAGAATATTAGTGGGGGTTTGCTTGAAAATCAAGAGAAGATAACAACGATTTTGACTTTGAGTTATAACCCTTTTTTTTTTACAGTGTTCCTTTTGTTAGCAATTTGATTGATCAAACTAACTTATGAAAGACATATTTGAAAGTCAAGTTAATTAACCAAAGATATTTCTTTAGAGAAACAATAGACACTTTAAAAAATCGAACTAACTGATGAAGAACACATTTAAAATATAATTTTAGGATTTTTGATAACAACACCGACAAAATTAACATGACGGTGAAATAGTTGACAACATAACTCCTCTTGAAAGGACATTAATTAGAGTGACTAACCATGAAGGTAGGACGTCCTTGGCAAACAAAATAAAAAACAAGATTTTTCACAGGTGACTTGAGAATTAGTCCCATGACAGATCTAATAGGACTATGTGGTAGAAATACCTTTGGGCGTTTATTTTAGGTCAATAGTGCTGATTAATGTGGATTAGCAAACAATAAAACATAGACATGGTCCAACACAATCAATGACCACCTATTGTGTTGGTTTTATGTTGACATAAATCGATTTTGAATTAATTGATTTTGTAAATTTAATTATTGTAAGACATTAGTTTTTTTTTTGTTACCGTAAAAAATAATTAGTTGAATGTAAAATGATTTTATCATTGCATACAGTTATGTAAAAGTGAATTGAACAATAATTTTTAGCTTAAAATTGATTGTAGATATGAAAACTACTGAATTTTATCTTTATTTTAAAATAAATCCCAAAAGTAAAATCAGTTCTACACATTTGGTGAATTTATCATGATACAAGAATATACTTGGTGCTTGTTTGGATTGACTTATTTCAGCTTATCCAGTCATAAGATTTTTGTTTGCCTATTCGCGAGAACTTACGAAAATAACTTATGATAGTTTTTATAAGTTTTTTTGGTTTATTTTCATAAGTTCTTCAATATAACTCATAAAAACAGCTTTTAACATTTACAAAAACAAAATCCACTTAAGTTGACTTTAGACCTTGAAGTGTGCTCCTCTGAATGTTTTATGTTTGATTCTTCTCGGTGCCAATTTCAATGGATTGATTTTGCCTTTTTAAAAAAAACATTTACGAAAACTATTTATTTTCATTATCTTTTTTTATAAAAATAGCTTATTTAAGCTTATGTATAAACACTTATCATGATAAGTGTTTGTGTAATAAATTGCTTAATCCAAACACACCCTCAACGTATTCCAATTTTGGACATAGCACGCAAAATTGGTTGTAGATGTGTAAAATTGATTTTGACATTTTTTAATGTTCAACCCCTTACTTTTAACATAAAATCAATTAATTGAAAATCAATTTTTATTAAAGGCAGACCCAAACATAGACTTATAATAGTACTATTTTGCAAAGTGCAGAAGAAAAGCATGTAACGCTAGTTAGCCTCCCTCCCTTAGGGTCATCAGTCACTCACTCCGTTACGCCTCCCCTCTGCCCTCCTTCCTGACGGCGACGACAAACGCAGTCTCTTCTCACATTACACGACAAATCGTTTAGGCTCTGTATTTTCCCGCTGTAAACGACGACGTTTAGGGTAACGACGATTTTCTCTGCTTTTTTCTCTGATCAATATTCTTTATATCATCATAAAATCATTATGCTTCATGTGAATCTTTGTTGTGTTTGTTTATTTTATATATCATGCTTGATTGATTCTGTTTAGTTAATAGTTTTTGTCGCATGCTTATTGTTTGTGTTAATGTCTGTTACAAGAGTACTATAATGTACTCCTGAAATTTGTACTGTTGTCAATTAGCGGCCATAATCACTCACGCTATTGCAACATACCATCGTGTAGCTTTAGTAAACCGTCATTGTTATGCGGTTTAGTAGTTAATATAACGTGTTGCTAGAATTTTAACAATAACACACTATTTTCTGCCATCTGCAATTGACACTGGTTGAAACTAAGTGATTATCACTGATAATGGATTCAATGCAAATAATTTCCAATACACTATGTTCAAAACACATAAACTACTTCTGTAAAAAAACAAACAAACAAACTCATAAACTACTCAAAACTGAAGACTTATTTATCATTGATACTCAAAATGTTTCTACATTATGAATGATACTAGTTTTGAGTGAATGTTTAGTTGTTGAACTCTTGTATAGGATTTTTTTTATAACTAGAGTAATATTTAAGTGAAGAATTAATTTGATTCTTTACCAACCCACTAATCTACCATGTTTCGTAATGAATAATGCACACTATTAAGCTGTTTTTTTAAATAAACAAATGTTAATTTGTTAGGAGGAGGGATCAAACCCTAGACCTCTAATATAACACTTCTTTGGTGTCTCAAACCATACAACCGTGTTCCTCCTTCCGGGGCACTAAGAAACTGTTTGATGAGATGTCGTCATGTCGGTTTTAGTGCTGTGGAAGTGTCAGTGCAAGAAAATTATAGATTTTTGCTTGTTCACTTGTTTGCGTAGGGAACAAGGGTCCCAATTGGGGAATTGTATGATACATGTTTGTTATCACTATTATTTTTACGAATGTAAATATCTGCCAAACAATGAGTGGACACTTTTGGATAAACTTTTCACAGGGATCATTTTGTTTTGCTTTACTCTTTAATGTGTGATTATTCGGGTGATGTTTTAGGCTTGCTACTTATTGTTATTGCGACCCATTTAAAAATTAGAAGGGTCCAGGTAAGCCAATTGAGATTTTAATCTTTGATTGGTAATGTCATTGGATTGCAAGTTTGGATTCATTGGGTGGGTATAGATTGTTGAACACCAACGCATGTTAGTAAATGTTGAAAAGGGACTGATATAAAGAGAGATCTGAGAAGAAAGTATAGTGTTTTATATATTAGGGAAGGAAATATTGATGGGATGAGAATAGATACTGAAGTTGGGTCACAAAGTTGTAAACAACATGCAGAAACATTGAGGAGCAGAAACTATAGAAGTTTTCTTTTACAGATATAAATTACTTGGATAACAAACTAAACAAGCCTTCTGATGTCTTAATAAGAACTATAGAAGTTTTCTTTTACAGATATAAGTTTATCTACTGTAGATACTCGTTTTGAGGAATCTAGTTCACTATTAGTGTTGCTGATGGTGGAAGGCTAAAAATCCGCCATATAAACATGCCATGAGTGTATCCCTTTTTTAGTTGCCTATGGAGGTTGCCATTCTACCATGGCCTCCATTTGACAACACTGCTCACTATCCTACCGGTATGTCTGAAAATTTTGTTTCTACTTTTGTCACAACAATGATTGATTGTCAGCATAGTTTTCTTTCTGATACTGTTTTTTTCCTTCTCTTTAATTTTTACTACCTTTTTATAAAAAAGTTGGTATATATATTCAATGTCTTCGGTCATTTGTTTCTCTCAGTCTATAGTTTCTCTTACATGCCTATCCATCTTCATGTTCTGTTTTATTATCAGCAATTTCTTTATGGCAGGAAAGGAGCTGTTATGCATCTTTGCTGACATATTTCGGACAAATCCTGACTCTAGGGGATTTGCATAGGATTCTGAGTTATATCTTCCTTCTTCTCGTCATTCATTCTGCCCATGAACCCTATGCAAGAGAGAAGCACCATAAAAGCTGCAGCAAAGCTACTCCAAAGGGCAAAAGGCAAAAAGAAAAGGGGTATACGAGTAAATGATGTTCAAGTAGCGGAAACCCCATCAGAATTCTCATTTGCTATAGCCAAAACTGCAGTTTCTCAAATCTGCCGGTCAGCTGGCTACAAAAGGTCCAAATTTAATGCTCTTGAAGCCTTAACTAATGTTACCACAAAATATATCGAAGCCATTGCAAGATCAGCTGCCTCGTTTACTAATGCATCCAATCGTACCGAGTCCAACCTCTTTGACCTCATCAATGGCATTCACGATCTGTGCTCAGTTCGAGGCTTTCCTGGTGGTTCAAAAACGCACAAAAATAACCTGCTGAAGTCCGCAGCTCTAAAAGAGATAGCGGATTTCGTCAAATTCTCCAATGAAGTACCATTTTCCAAACCAATTCCATCAAAAAATGTTTGTGGAAGTCAAAATCCAGAAATAACTATTGAATCTGGCACACCAATATACTGCTCTCAGAATGCAAAAGCACAAGGTTTGCATATACCAAGATGGCTCCCAGATTTTCCTAGTGAAAGCTTATATAAAAAAAGGGACCTGGTTTCAGTTAAGGAGAGGAAATGCGGTGAGAAATTGTGGGAACATTCGCTTGTCATGGAGGATTGCGGCGGTGACGCGGAGGAAAACAATGGCATGTTAAAGAACAATGGCATTAATGAAAAAGAAGAGAAAGACACTAGGATGGAGTTGTCAAAAAAAAGAGAAAAGGTGAAGTTTAAAATTGGAAGGGAGAAAGAGAAACAGAAACAGATTGGGTTGGGTGTGAATATGATGAATGGAGTTTGTAAAGGAAGGAAAAGAGTGTCTTGGAGTCATTACAAAATAAATAACTCTGACAATATGGCTGATGAAAATGAAGATGAAATGAGAGCATTAAAGAGAGAGATGAGATAAAATAATTTGGAAATTGTTCTGGTAACTATTCTTCATGGATTGATTACTTGGTATAGGAAAGAGGAGATTGACGTTAAAAATTTGGTTCTCTTCATGGATTATCTTTTTTTTTTATTTTTATGGCTGGCCCTACCTACCCTAGAGCTACTACTACAGCTCCTTTTCTTTTTATAATATAATATTTTATTTTATATATAAAATGATCTGCATTTATTTATCTATTGTTATCAGCGGTGCAGCGGTTATGCATCTGTAGTATGGATGTATCAGGTCAAGGGATTGAATCTTGCTTAAGCCAATTTTTTTTAAAATTTATTATGTTAGGAAAGAAAACGAACAAAAATCACATTACTCATTACTCCTCTTCCTAGGATCGAAGACACGATTGCATGTTTCCACCAAATGAACATGACCAGTTCACCATTTTTGGGTTCAATAATTTTTGTGCATAGCTTTTACTTATGAAGAATCATATAAGTAAATTATATTGACAAACTTCTTTTTGAATTGATTTGACAATTATGTTTTGGCCAGTACAACGTCATGCCGATGTTCCATCATAGTTTCTATAAAATCACGATGAATCATCATGATTGAGACATATCCTCTAATATCAAACATACAAGCAACTTTTTAAAGGAATATAGTTAGAATAAATTTAGTTGAGTTAAACTATGCATAATACTTTTAGAAAGTTTAAAGGTCAAGTTTAGCTGGTTAGTTATATATTCATTAACGTAGGTCGGCCTAACATATCGTCACACTTCAATGTTTCATTTCTTTTCACTTGGAGAACTTATGTTTTTAATGAAAATTAGAACTTATGTTTTTAATAAAAAATTAGTGTGAAGGGATGATGCTCTTCAAGGCAAAGAACAACTTAGTGTTCAAAGAAATGCTTGAACGGTTCAATACATGTTCTTACCATTAGACTAAATCCTTAGTAATCATGGGAACTAATATGCTTCCATTAGATCAACTTGTTTATTTGGCATGTACAACACACAAATGACACTTCCTTACAAAAAAGAAAAGATACTGATGAAACATTCTACAATTTTCACATTACAGTCAAAGTTTGACCATTGCAGTTACTAAATTATTTAAAGCCACGAGATTGTTTTGAGTTTTGACATCATTTATACACATAGTTAAGACTAAAAAAGCATTGAACAAAAAAAAAAGAGACTAAAAGCAATAGATAGAATCTCAAGCTGAATCCTGTGCCTTGCAAACAGGTAAATCATCTGGGAAATTTGGTGGCATTCTTAGGATTGGATTTCTTTCAAAGAAATTGACTGGCTTCAGATCAAAACTTGAAGATACAGTAGGCATGATAGGGTAGTCCTCTTGACATGGTACATGATGGAACCCTACTGTGTACCACAACACAATGTCCTTGTTCTCAATTGGACGATCCCTGCACATTAAAATATCATCAATATGAGACATGTACTGATGTACATATATAATTGATGTATTCACAATTCATGCCAAACACCAAATTCAAATACATAGACACATTAAATAAATAGAATTTTCGCACAAGAATCTCATAAGGGTAGATGTTCGTAGTCTCTCGTACGCAGTTTTACTTTGCAAGCATAGAAACTTTTTTCAGGATTTGAACTTGTGACATACGCATCACAAGACAAGACAAGTCTTGGACCTTAAAACATTTAATAAATAAACGAGACTCTCTCATATAGGTACACACAATCTTACTTTGACAAATTAGAATTTAGGGTCGAGTGTAACTCCACCTTTATAAAACTGACTTTATAGTGTGAAGAACGCCTAACACTAATAAACATATTTTCAAGTCATATATATCTTATTCAATGTGCGACTCCAACTCGTAACCGGAACAATCTTATGATTGCCTAAGGGTCGCCCTAACAAAAATAGAATTATGAAAATAATCTCTAACCTGTCAGACCACACTTGAAGAGTATCATCGCCTTGGCTTTGGTAAACAAGTAATCCACCAGCCCATTGCTCACTCTTGTTATAAGGAGTGACCCAAATTTGGTTGTTTGTAAAAGCTGCTCTCTTTTGTGGTGGATCGTCATGATCAAGTAAACTAGCTGCTGTAGCACCTGGAACCAATTTGTACCCAACAGGGTTCCCTACCCTTGTTTTCTTTGAAGGGTTCACCATATGAAATTCGGACGGGTTATATAGTTGAAGCTTTATTTGAGCATCTTTTTCTGTCTTAGCCACTTTTCTCACAGCTTTCAGGTAGCTCTTTCTTGGTGACTCTCCTGGAGAGGTTTCTTGCTTCTTTATGTTTACCTTCACAAATGAATTGTCTGAGCCATCAATGTCCATGTCAAGGTAATACGTGATGTAATGGTCGTGGATTACACCGATAATGTTTTCGCTTAAAAGGGTTCCATAGAGATATTCTTGGTCTGGTACTTGGTTCATGTTTTCATAGGTTGTTCCTTTCACCATCAAGATACCACTTAGTCCAACCTACATAAAAAAAATTGATGTTAGCTTAAATTATTTAATACAACGAGACAAAACATGTAGCATCAATCTATAAATATTTGTCCAACCTCTTACCTTAAACCATCAATCTACAATTCAACTTGTCCATTTTTTTAGTGATTACAATTTATAATTGAAATACATTGCATATGTCACATAAATTCTGGTGTAATTAAATTAAATAGTACTCCAAAACTATGTCAATGTAACTTGATAGATAGTTTATTGTACACACTCCAAAACTATGGACAAGATAGTCTCCTCTCTACAGAGATTATTTTTGGAAGCATCAATCTCAGCTCAATTCCCTAAACAAGAATATTATTCAAACTAAATAAACTGAATTTTCATCACCTACCTTGGATCTGATTAGCCCATCAGTTTGAAATTCCCAATCCATGATATAGTCATAGTTTGCCACTGCTGCTGCCATTCTAACCACCAGTGTCACTTTTGGCCTCACTTCTGTAACCTGCCACAATAGCATAAACTCAAAATAGTTAATCAAAGTATAACTCTCAAAAATAGAGGATTTAACATTCCTAGTTTGATGAATCTGTAATAAGACAGTGATTGTGTCATTCATGAGTACTGAAATTCTTACCTTCATGTCGGTGATTGGACACTCGGCGTGTCGCCAAGCAATGTCACCAGCATAACTCTCAAAAATGCAAATCATGTTTGGTTGAACATATGGTGTTCCATCAGCAGAAGTAAACACTCCATCCATGTAGTAAGCATTCCTTGGACAATCATTCAAAGGGTCTAAAGGCATTGCTTGCAAACCAAATCCATACTCACCAGCATCCATGTATGTCTTAAAATACCATCCATCAGTAGGATCCATATAAGGCACAAAAAGTTCAGAAGTGAACCCTTTGTAAATAACATTTCTCATCTCTAATGTATCTGGATCTCTCACTTTAGCTTGTGAAATAATGGTTCCAGCTCTAGGGTCAGGTTTGAGATGAAATTCCCAATTAGCCCATTTCACCAAATGTCCATCAACTGTAAAGCTTGGACCTTTTGGTTGTTCCAAGGAAATTGGGTTTATCAAGTTCAACTCTCCGTTGAGTTTCTGAACCGAGTAACGGTAATCAGTGTCGATACCATTTGCAACAGGAATGTTTAGTCCATTATCTGTAATGGACACAACCTCTTTCCTATCCATATCAACCAACACAGTTAAACCTTCTATCGGTTTCATATAGAAATTGACAGTGTCTTTGCTTGAATAACACTGCACCTTAATCAATCTTCTATTCTCTTCAACCGGTGTTCCGTACCACCCTGAAGCAACTGGAAGGCATGCAAGGTCTGCTAAATTCACACCGCGTTTTCTAATCGTGCTGTTGAACTCGCCACTCTTCAATGGAACATCAAGTACAGCAAGCATTTCCTCAATAGTCATTGTAGGGTATCCAGAAGAAGCTGGCCTTGTTTCATGGTTGGTTATTTCACTTCTGCTAAGGTCAACTATGAGTGTGTGAGTTACACCTTTTACTAGTGCAACCACAGAAGCTTTCCTAGGAAGCAATGGTTCACCTTTCTTCCATTTGAGGACAAGTTCTTTATCTGGTTCTTCTAGGACAATGGAATTGAGAGTGTAACTGTTTGACGACTTAAAGAGAGTGTGTGTCGAAAGGATTGCGCGAACTTTGTTGAATTCTTGGATGGTTAGAGGGTCTAAAGGGTGGCGAGGTTCATCGGATTCGTGGTATGGATGTTGACGGCGAGGGGAGAATGTTGGTTTGGTTATTGGATTTGAAGATTGAAAACGGTTCTTTGAGGTGCACCATCCAGAGTAAATGTTGCAGTCTAGAGCTTCTTTGTTAAGGAGTGATGATGGAAGGTGAAACCAGGTAGTAAGTATAACTAGTGCTATACCAAATGAAAAAACCAGGAACTTCAACAAATTTCTAGCATCCATGTTAGTCTGTGTAGAAATTACTTAGAGAGGGTGTATACTATATAGTTCTGAATAATACACAAGATGCAAGTTTCACACGTGAATATAAATATTCAGAGACTTATAACAATGGGACAAAATACTGTGGCTAAGGGGCCCAACCAATTCAAGTATCAGCTAGTACAATACTGGATTTGGTCATGTGAATCCTGCATAGATAAATGAAAGTTGCATAGTTTAATTAGTTTGTGTTATTAGTTTTCAACCACAAAAAGTTATTTATTTCTATTTAGGTACATGACTATAATTTATTTACAACATAAAAAGCTTTGTGTAACACCACAAATTTCGATCCAAAATGTTACTTAAAATATTTATATCCTTAGAAAAAAAATGCGACTAGTCCTTAATTCAGTTTAACCATATAAATAAATAAGTGTCCAGCTAATCGTAACCAGTGCCCTGGAGTACTGGTTAAGCATACCATAAAAGGAAATTAGTAACATAAAAGAAAGTTGCTTTTGACATTATCAATTAACTACATAATTTCAATACATTAACTACTATATAATTTACTTTTTCATATCCTTAACCAGTGCTCTGGGGCACCGGTTAACATTTCAAAATAAATAAATTAAAAAGTGGATGCTTCTAAAACCAGGTGATCCGGATATAATCACCCATCAACAAGGAAACCACACATAAATTGTCTCACACCAATGAGTAAAATTCACCCCCAACTAAGGCAAATAGATGCATATGTAGTACGACAATGATAACGACAAAAATACAACATGCAACTTAGACAACCACAAAATTAAAATGATATTTATTCTTCACATCCTCACACACATGATCAAAGACAATCTTATTATAAAATTTTCATTTTTATGACCAAAGACAATCTTATTATAAAATTTTCATTTTTATGACCAAAGACAATCTTATTATAAAATTTTCATTTTTATTATTTCATACTTACGTTCAACCCAAAACCATGTATCATCATATCATATTATCATATAATAATAATCCAAACTGTCATCTCTTAAACTTATTAGAAAATCGTACGTGTGTGTATATGTAACACGACATTTAGTGTATAGTCATATATAGAAAATCATTATGCTTGCAACATTAATCAAACGAAACATATTTAATTTAAGAAAAGTGCAGCAAAGAATATATGTTGCATTAAAATTAGTCTCTCTTGATTAATCAAAGAGGTTTTCAAGCCTTTTTATTTTTATTTTTATTTTCCTATAAACACCAAACATGCATAAACAACACCTAAATCAAGTCTAGTTTTAACTTGTATAGAAAAGCTCTTACCTTAAGGGTGTGTTTGGATTAAGAGTTTAGGAGGAGAAGGGAGGGGAGGATTCACTTTTAATTTTTAAATTACAAACACCGTAAAATGTTTTTTTTTTTTAAAATAAATTAAGTGTTTTTGAAGTATTATATAATCATTTATCATGTTGTTAATTCAATTTTCTAAAAATCATTTTATAATGTCCTTAATTTAAAAAAAACAAAAGTAAGTCCTTCCCTCCCTTCCCCTTCTAAACCCTCCATCTAAATACACCCTAAATATTTTTCTTCCTAGCACAAAAACTCTACTGTCTTAAGAAGCCTTATAGAGTGTGAGTGAGAGAGTGATTTTATACTTTTTAGGGAGGGAGTTATATATACGTGGAAGTGATAAAATAAATAGGAACCGAAAAAGGTTTTGAGTAAATCCGATATTTATTTGTGCTACATAATAGGTTTATTCATTTCACTTCATAGCTTTCAGAGAAAAATAAGAGTTTGTTACCAATAAAAGAAGGTAGGCTTGTTACCAAGGAACCGTTATAGATGGATGATCCGTAATTAGTGAAATATTAGGCGTAAATAAATGTATATCAAAGAGAATACTAGATACAAACACTATAACTTTTTTTTTTATCAAGAGATACACACTATAGTTTCAAGGGGGCCTTTAGTGAAACATTAGGAGTAGATGTAAATTTACAACTATCATATAAACCCATGAGTAAGCTCAACATATAATTCCATCAAATTGTGGAGACAAAGAAGCAGAGTCCTCTGCACACCCACATACACACGTGCAACTAAATGAAATTTTCAATAAATGGTTAAAACATTTTATAAAATTATTTGTGTAGTGTATACGGAAATTAACATATTAACATTTGCCGCTAAAAAAATTCGATTAGTGCATACAAATAAGCATAAGGCAAACAAGTTTTTTTTGAGAGCATCCTAGTTAAACAAACATTTACTTACTTTAGTTTCCCTTGTTCTTCATCAGCTTCACCATGAAACATGAACCACAACCTAAGATTCAAAGATACAAACTTTCATATTCGATAGGTTATATTATATACCCGTATTATTGAAAAGAAGAGTCCAAGATTGAGTGAAGATGGTGAAGTGTGAAGAAGACTTTAATGGTACGTTTCTTCTTGTGTTTGAGGATGTGTGGTGAGAATTGGAAATATATTGTAAATAACATTGATTACAACTTTAGCACTAGCACTATACGACATTGGATTAGTGACGTGTTGACGCACCAAAATCAATATAATGCAGAGAGACTAAGGACAATACAATATACAATGCATCGTCATCTGAAAATTTCTTTGGTTTGGTTTGGTGACTAGGGGTCCACTCATCTCATTGTTTTATGGCATGCATTGCTGACACGGATGGATGAAAATGACTCACTCACTTGTCTTGTTATTGTTTATAAAAAATCTATGAATTATGTTGGAATTAAGCTGTTGTTTTGTTTATGTTAATGTTGCCTAATTAAACAAGGGTCGGTCACAGAATTCTGAATAGAGTGAAACATTTGGTATTTATAGAGCTATGTCCATCATAGAATTCATAGCTGTATAACACTTAATGGGGCTGATTTGTAATAATTCTGTTACAAGTAAAATGCCAAGATAATAGGTTTAGTGAGAGTAAAAAGTGGACCAACTTCGACTTATTTGTTTCCTATAAAATAACAAGTCAGCCACATCAACTAAGTGCCTAAAATAAAGCTGGGTTGAATACATCTTGAAACAAATCTCATATTGTTTGGTATGTTATAATGTTAAGAAAATAAAAGAGGTCGATGCATATATATTGTTGGTTGGCTTAAATTTTCCAAGAGACATGGGTCAAAACAAGTTCATACATGACTTTTCTTTTTCTTTTATATTATTTCTTAGAGTATTGTCGGATGTAGTTATTTTCTTTTTAATATTAAGAAAATCGGATGTAGTTGTTCGTTGTGTTTGTTTTGGAGAGTGTATATCAGTCGTGTCGTGGATTAATTGAGGGAAAGTGTATTTTTTTTTTACGGGAATTGAGAGAAAGTTTTAAAATTTTATAATTGTCCTTAGGCAACAACTGTCCCTTCAATATATATATATTTTTTTTTAGTTTTTGTCATTAATAATATATATATATA
>Ga0099826_10000606_pt1 | contig 18241 bp, 9 predicted proteins | sample Mtrugardesep15_FD_76830 | JGI IMG/M metagenome (GOLD analysis project Ga0099826, IMG submission 76830) | Root nodule microbial communities of legume samples collected from California, USA - M. trunc garden sep15 | ecosystem: Host-associated > Plants > Roots > Nodule | place: USA: California... | reverse complement strand
AGATTGCAGGAACAGCTGTTAATTTGAATAGCAGAACTTGAAAACTGCAGATTGAAAAACCAGGTAAATAACTAACAATCTCACTTTGTTTGATCATTCATTGTTGAACCAAAATTAAGCCTCCAAAGTATATTTCTACAGCAGAATTGTTGCAGTCAACACTGCCTTAGACAATGAGATGGTGCTAGCTACTGCATATTGGAGACAGATCAGGAGAATTGTTCATACCGCTTGAACATTTGCTGAAATAAGGTAACAAACAATGTTATGCCCATACAACCCGAAATCAATATCACCATATACAAATTATATTTAGCACTTGCTTTATTTTATGATCCATGTAATCACAACACTGTAGCTTTTTCTTATTCTATTTTATGTTTTAAGTAGTTATTTCAAATATAGAATTGGTCAAGTTACAAAAATGGAAATAACATTGGATTGATAATCACATTATTACAATTATTACGATTTTTTTTTTTTTTTTAAGAATCTGACTATAACTTCTTTTTTGCTTAGAGATTTGTTTAAAAAAGTTCAAATAATTTAAGGATCTACAGATTAACTAAACTTTTTTTTTTCAAATATCAAATATATATATCAAAATATAGCCTTAGCTTTTCAAACTCTTCCCTTTAAAACCCTCTGAAATTCAACTTGCAAATTACACCGTATAGCTCAATATTTCATTTTTTAATTATTCCATCATTTTGTAATTTGTTAATTGTATAAAGCCACCATCCAAATATTTTCTTAACAATTTTGTGTGCAGAACTTGAATATCAAGGACCATTGCCTTATTTCACTTAAATGATGGCTACTGCATATTGCAGAAACAGGTGTTATAGTGTCTGCTGCAGAACTTGAATTGGAAAACAACAATATCATTTTGCTTGATCATTCATTCATATACAGTCTAGTTGTTGAGAACCATTTATTATGATGTTTTTGAGAATTATTAACTAGAAATGGAGAATGAGTTACACAGAATTGATACAATTGCAGCCCGACTTCCGCCTATGGTAATCTAATCTAGATATCATGCTCTTTTATCTTCTCCTTCTTACATGCAAACATAATAACTACCACTTTTTTATTGCATATTTAAATAACAATCTCAGTATGTTTTCTAAAATTGTTGGAAAGACTGTCTAGTTGTTGAACCAAAATTATATTTCTACAGAAGAGTTGTTGCAGTAAACACTACCTTATTATGATCTTGATGATGCTAGCTACTGCATATTGGAGAATGATCTTGAACATTTGCTGAAACTGCTGGAAATAAGGTAATCATACTTTAACAAATTTGTAAATGTTATTGACTCTGCAGCTTTTGTTTGCGCAGAACATGAATCGCAGTAACTATTACTCCTAATTCTCTAGATTCTAGCTGTAATATTGAATGGACTCCCTGTTTCAAATTTCTTATTATCCAAAAACACTGTTCCTATCTTTATTGTTTGCTCTATCTTTAAAGATTTTTGTGATTCTAGGTACTGCAGATCGGAGAAAGATGAGGAAGATTGTTCATGAGACTTAGGTATGCACTGAATGTGGTGAAAATTGTGTTGGAAAGATCAGGTAAATAACAATATCATTTTGCTTCATCATTCATTCATATACAGTTTGTTTGATCACGTAAATTATATTTAGTACTTGCCTTTTTTTATGATCCATGTACTCATAACACTATGTAGCTTTTTTTATTCTCTTTAATGTTTTTAGTAGTTACTTCAAATATAGAATTGCTCAAGTTACTTCAAAAAGGGGAAATAACAATGGATTGATACCTGACTTATGATACAAAAATATTTTAGAAAGCTACAATGAAACATTAACAGGAGAGCCTTACCATTTTGTATATGATCATAAAATAAGGCAAAACTCCAACAATTTTCTAGATTCTAGCTGCTCCCTGCTGCTGAGAAAGGTAAAGATTGTTCAAAACCATGTGCTGACAACAATAAAAATATTGAGGTAGAGAACAATCTCATAGTTTTGTTTTTTTGTTACAATTTCTTAGATTTTCTATTGGTATATGATTTCCATTTTCGTTCTTCATTCCACTTTTCTACATGATCATTTTTTTCATAACTTGTTTATCATTTTCAAAGATAAATTGGGCATTTAGATATCGGCTTGAAGGATCTTAAACTTTCATACTGAATGGACTTCCTGTTTGAACTTTCTCACATATTTGTTTGAATATGCTAAAAAATCTGATGAAAAGTGTGTCATCAAATATCATTGTTCAAATAAACAGACTCTGAATGAACAAAATCTTCCTACACAGCTTTCATACTGAATGGACTCCCTGTTTATATGAACCATTTTATTTTTTAATACACAATACAACACACACACACATATGCCTAACTTTGATCTATTCAAATTTATTTAGATGGCGAGTTTTCTGACTGATTTGGCGAAGCCATATGTGGAGAAATTAATAAATGGGGCGATAGCAGAATCAAGTTATATATGTTGCTTCACGTGCATTGTTAAGGATTTTGAAGAAGAAAAGGCTAGGTTGGAAAAAGAAAGGTCGACTGTCAAGCAACGTGTTGATTTGGCAACCAATAGAGGAGAAGATGTTCAAGCTAATGCTCTTTCTTGGGAAGAAGAAGCTCATAAGCTCATTCAAGAAGACACAAGAACAAAACAAAAATGTTTTTTTGGATTTTGTTCTCATTGCGTATGGCGATATAGAAGGGGAAAGGAACTGACAAATAAGAAGGAGCAAATTAAAAGATTAATTGAAACTGGAAAGGAACTTTCAATTGGACTCCCTGCTCGTCTTCCAGGTGTTGAACGCTATTCATCCCAACACTATATTCCATTTAAAAGTAGGGAATCCAACTACAAAGAGCTTTTGGATGCATTGAAAGATGACAACAATTATGTAATTGGGTTGAAAGGGATGGGGGGCACAGGAAAAACTACATTGGCCAAAGAAGTTGGTAAGGAACTTAAGCAGTCCAAACAATTTACTCATATCATCGACACGACAGTGTCTTTTTCTCCTGATATCAAAACGATTCAGGATGATATTGCTGGACCCTTGGGATTGAAATTTGATGACTGTAATGAATCAGACAGACCCAAAAAATTATGGAGCAGATTAACCAATGGTGAGAAGATTCTTCTAATATTAGATGATGTGTGGGGAGATATCAATTTTGATGAAATAGGGATTCCAGATAGTGGTTATCACAAAGGCTGTAGAATTCTTGTAACCACTCGCAATCTCTTGGTGTGCAACAGATTAGGATGCAGTAAGACAATTCAACTGGATCTCTTATCTGAAGAAGACGCATGGATCATGTTCGAAAGCCATGCCGGTCTACGCGAAATTTCAACCAAAAATTTGATTGACAAGGGCCGAAAAATTGCAAATGAATGCAAAAGGTTGCCAATTGCAATTGCTGCTATCGCAAGTAGTTTGAAGGGCATACAACGTCCGGAAGAGTGGGAATGGGCCTTAAAATCCTTGAAGAAACATATGCCAATGCCTGATGTTGATGATGATCTAGTTAAAATTTATAAATGCTTGAAGTTTAGCTATGATAATATGAAGAATGAGAAGGCAAAGAAACTATTCCTCTTGTGTTCTGTATTTCAAGAAGATGAAAAAATTCCTACCGAAAGGTTAACAAGACTTGGCATCGGAGGAGGCCTTTTTGGGGAAGATGATGTCAGCTACGAAGATGCTCGAACTCAAGTTGTTATATCCAAAAATAAACTCCTAGATTCTTGTTTGTTGTTGAAGGCCGATCGAAGCGGAGTGAAAATGCATGACTTGGTTCGTGATGCAGCCCAGTGGATAGCGAACAAAGAGATTCAAACAGTGAAGTTGTATGATAATAATCAAAAGGCAATGGTTGAAAAGGAGACAAATATTAAATATTTGTTATGTCAAGGCAAGCTTAAGGATGTGTTTTCCTCTAAGCTTGATGGTTCCAAGCTTGAGATTCTAATTGTCATTGTGCATAAGGATGAAGATTGTCACGATGTGAAAACCGAAGTCTCGAACTCATTTTTTGAAAATACTACGGGCCTTCGAGTTTTTCATTTAATCAAGGATCATTATTTTTATCCAGCTCTATCATTACCTCATTCAATTCAGTTGTTGAAGAATATCCGATCTCTTCTCTTTACGTATGTTGTTTTGGGTGACATCTCTATTTTGGGAAACCTGCAAAGCCTTGAGACTCTTGATTTATATCTTTGTCAAATTGATGAATTGCCTCATGGAATCACAAACCTAGAGAAATTTAGATTATTGAACTTGAAATGTTGTATAATTTTAAGGAATAATCCTTTTGAAGTGATTGAAGGATGCTCATCACTTGAAGAGTTGTATTTCACCAGTAGTTTTAATGATTTTTGCAGAGAAATATCTTTCCCTAAGTTTCAAAGGTTTAATATTAATGATTGCAGCTCGGAGGATATATCAGTATCAAAGTGTGTGTCTTTTGTACGCAAAGATGACGTTTACCTATCTGAAACAACACTCAAGTACTGTATGCAAGAAGCAGAGGTTCTTAGACTAAGAAGAATCGAGGGGGGATGGAGAAATATCATACCTGAGATTGTTCCTATGGATCATGGTATGAATGATCTAGTTGAGCTTAATTTGGAATCCATTTCACAATTACAGTGCCTCATCGACACTAAGCACACTGAATCTCAAGCATCAAAAGTCTTCTCCAAGTTGGTTGTACTACATCTATATAAATTAGAAAATTTGGAAGAATTGTGCAATGGTCCTCTTTCCTTTGACTCTCTGAACAGTTTAGAGAAGTTGTCCATCAGTGATTGTAAACATTTGAAAAGCTTATTTAAGTGCAACATAAATCTTTTCAATCTAAAGAGTGTGTCGTTGGAAGGATGCCCGATGTTGACCTACCTGTTTCAACAGTCAACTGCTGCTGTTAGCCTACTGTCGTTGGAGAGATTGGAAATAAATGACTGTGGATGTCTTGAATACATAATAGATGAAAGAAAAGGACAGGAATCGAGAGGTGAAATAGTTGATGATAATAACAGCACAGGTCAAGGCTCAATATTTCAGAAACTGGAAGTTCTTAGCATTAAGGAGTGTCCAGAACTTGAATTTGTACTTCCGTTTCTCTCTACACATGATCTTCCAGCACTAGAATCCATCACAATTGAAAGTTGTGATAAGCTGAAATACATATTTGGCCAAGATGTCCTGCTTGGTTCCATCAAAAAAATGGAGCTTGGTGGCATACCGAATTTCATCAACATTTTCCCAGAATGTAATCGTACAATGTCTTCGTCCGTCAAGAAGCCATCTTCCATTTCCGAACCACAAGAACAATCAGACCCAATCAAATGCAATATGTTTTCATGGACTGATATATATTTTTGTGGTAAAAATTATGGGCACAACAAATTGAGGAGTACCACAAATACTAAAATCCCATTGGTTTCTGAGGATCAACCGCAGGACAACAGAATGGTAACCCTCTTACCTTCTATTTCTTCTGTGATGTTATTTTTTGTACTTTTTTAATATGGTACTATTGATCTCTGAAGCATGGGTACTTCTAAAAAGTTAAAGTACCCGTACCGGGTATTTACCCGTATCGGGTATGCGTGCGGTACTTTTGGTACTTCATTTTTGTTCGTTATTCTATTGTGAGTTAAAATTGTGACTTTCTCTTATATATTAATATAATAATATAGTTTTATATGTGCATAGGAGTTTTTTGTGGTTGTAAACAACTAAATTTTTTACTATTTAAACGTTTATTGTGATGTTTTTATAATAAATTGAATAATTTAGCCCTCTCATTTTATATTATATAACAAAACTCATGATTTCATTGACGTACCCATCTTTTAAAAAAATAGACGTATTCTCATACTAATACATGTATCGTACCGGGTATCGTACCGGGTACCGTACCGTACCTATGCAACATAGCTATTGATACAATTTATTATTTTGAAAAAAAAAAACTATTTTGAAATTCATTTTATTAGACATCCTATGCTTGAAGATTACTATTAATGTACATTTTTTATTTGGGAAGAAAATAAGAGATTACTTAACTTCTATTTTTATTTGGATGACATGATTGCAGAAATCAAATTCATACTGCCTTAACATATGGGAACGTGCTCAATGTCTTTCAATACCATCATATATCTTGTGCCATATTAAAGAGATTACACTGAAGAATATTTCGAAGATGAAATCAGTATTCATCCTATCCATTGCTCCAAGAATGTTGTTGGAGACTTTGACAATTAGTAAGTGTGATGAATTGAAACACATTATAATAGACACAGGTGATCATGACAACACTGGTGGCAATAACTGGGGCACTGTCTTCCCTAATTTAAGAAGTGTCGAAGTTGGAGATTGTGAGCAACTGGAATACATAATTGGACAATACACTGATGATCATCAAAACCACACTGAGATTCATCTTCGTCTTCCAGCATTGAAGTGTCTCTCTCTTTGGAATCTGCCAAGTTTAGTTGGAATGTCTCGCAAACAATATCAGACAACATTTCCACCTTTTGAAGAACTTGAACTCATAGAATGCTCGCAGTTTGCTAATATAAAATCTATAGGTGATTTCATAACTCATCATTCAGTAATTAGATCTGTGGATGGTAGAATCATCGAGGTATTCATCCATGATTCTATATATCTTTGATATTCTTATTTTGTGCATATGTGTTTATTTCCCATTCATTTATTGCAGGAATTGAGTGGGAATGTGGATCATTTTCTCGCTTTAAAGAAACTTGTGGTATATAATAACTCCAACGTAGAAAGTATCGTTTGTCTCAATGAAATAAATGAACAGAAAATGAACTTAGCTTTGAAAGACATTGATTTGGATGAGCTGCCTATGATGACATGCCTTTTTGTGGGTCCCAAAAATTCAATTTCCCTCCAAAATCTTACACAATTAAAAATCATGGGATGTGAAAAGTTGGAAATTGTTTTCTCCACTTCTATAATAAGGTGTCTGCCACAGTTGCTTTATATAAGAGTTGAAGAATGCAAAGAGTTAAAGCATATTATTGAAGATGATTTGGAGAATAAAAAATCCTCAAATTTTATGTCTACAAAGACATGCTTTCAAAATCTGAAAACACTTGTTGTAGCAAAGTGTAACAAGTTGAAATATGTCTTTCCAATCTCCGTATATAAAGAGCTTCCTGAGCTAAATTATCTGATGATAAGAGAAGCAGATGAGCTAGAGGAAATATTTGTAAGTGAAGGTGATGATCACAAAGTGGAGATTCCAAAGCTAAGATTTGTAGTATTTGAAAATCTACCAAGCCTCAGTCATGCCCAAGGAATTCAATTTGAAGCTGTAAAATATCGTTTCATACAGAATTGTCAAAAACTCTCTCTGGCTTCAGCAATAACCGCACTCCTTGAAAGTGATCTTTATGGTTTAGATATTAATCTCTATGGTATTCTATCCAATATTTTTAAAAACTATTACATGTTGACTGTAAATTATTATATACCATGCATTAATATTGTTAAAGGATATAAACAATTGAATCTTCTAAAGTAGCGATATCAGGTATGCATGCATATGTATTTCTAAAATGTAAGGGCTCATGTAGTGACCTATCTAATAGAAGCTTTAATTTTATGTAAAGTATAATTATTAGGTAGATAGATAAACAAATTTTGTTCATCTTTATACTTGAAAATGATGATATACAATTGAAAGTGGAGGTTTTTATTTTATTATGCTTGAGTTACTATATAATGATGTTAATCTTTATAATATTTTGCTGTAGATTGGGAATTGAAAGACTATTTGAGGGCTCTGTTTCGTCAATTACAAAAAGAGACCAAAGGCCAGGATAGTGGTAATGAAAATCCAGAAACCTCAAAAGATTTTGCCGCTGGGGTTGAAGTTAATGCATCATCAGAACACGAGTTGACTTCTCCAAAGAAAACAAAACAAACACCAAAGACAGAGCATGAACTTGTGGAAAATGTTCCTGATTTAGAAATACCAACAAATTCAAAAGTGATTTCCAAGCCATGTCGAATTGCTTTAGAATTTTAATGGATGTAATTAATAGCAGAAGATGATTATTGCTTCTGTTCATGTTACAGGAGTTGATGAATGAACAATCGATGCAGAAACAATGTCTACTTGGAGAAGGTGATACTGTTGTCAAACCTTCTCAGGTAAATCATGTAATATCGTACCGCTGCATTGTGCATATAAAGCTAAAAATGGAAATACTGAAAGAAATTTATTTTATTTCAAGTTCTTCTTACAAATATGCTGTATGTAACCAACTAATTTAAATTTTCATGATACACAATTAGCTGGAGCCCATGGGTAACAAAGAATGTAGCACCTATACAAAGAAAAAAAATGTACTCCTTCCTATACAAGTAGTTACAAAGAATGAGCCACTTATACAAGTAGTTACTCCTTGCTAGTATTCTTTTTGACACTTTGTCAATGCAGGAATTGAAATACTACAATCTTAAACATCTTTTTAATTTTAAGCAGGTTAGCGAAATAAGTGTTGAAGAAGGAACTACTACATCAGCTAATGCCAAGAGAACAACAGCATCATCACCAGTGAGTTTATTTTATTTAACAAAGCCTTGATATTAACTTGGTCTTTTTATTATGATTCAATGGCCATGAAAATATGGAATTGGATTTGTAAGAATCAAGCTTTGAATTAATTTCGATATATCGAGAAGAAAAAAATTGGAATCTACAGCTTTTGAATTTTGGAAAATTTGGATTTAAGAAAGTATAGTGTTAGACATGTTTAGACCATTTTATCCTTAATTCATTTACCAAAAATTAAATTCTTTCAATGCATGCTTTTGGTTTTTGTAAGCGTACAAAAGAAATAACATCATTTATTATATCTTGGTTTCCTAGAAGAACCAAAGTTTTGAGACAAAAAATAAAAAGCTAAAAGAACCAAACATCATTAAAAATATGTGTTTAGATTAATCCAAAAAAATTTTATCAAGACTTCATGATGATATCATTTGTTTATTTGAATTTGTGTAGGAATGTGGTGACGGCCAAATAGCCATACCTTCTCCTCCTATTGCCATAACAAATCCTCTTACCACTCAAGATGTTGATATTAACACTAATAATGATCAAGGTGAAGACTCTTTGGATCAATTTTATTTTCTTAAGTTACCTCATCACTCACCCTTTTCATTTTGAAGTTTAAATCTCTTCTTTCACGCCTTTTGTTCAGTTTCTGTAAATGATGATTCTGTCATAAAAGTAACCTCAATTGTTGAGGAACAATTATCTAAGGATGTTGAATTTAAAGTTCCAAAATCTAAGCCCTCTCTTGTCATTCCTTCGCCTGAAGAATTTCAAACTCCTTCAATGCGATCCAAAGGTATATATTTTTTCCCTTCATTTTATCTTAAAAACTTTATTTTGTGCTCAAAAGGATTAAATTATTCTTTCCTTTAGTTTCAGGGGACACTTCTCAGAATGTAGAAGATTTAAGTTCTTCTTTGTTTGTCAAGAGTGAGCTTGAGCAACTAGTCTCCAAGAATCATTTGGATTATGAGAACTTATCTATCCTGACTGGTTTCCTTGTTAAAAATCCTTCTGTTCATTTAAAAGACAATTCACTGCGTAATAGATTCAAGGGTTGTGCCTACAACTTACTGGCTGATCTATTGAAATACCTTGAAACTCATAGTGTCTTGGATGTATTAGGCTCATGCCACTCTGAATTTGTGGAGCTACTACTAGATGCGCGCAACTTTGGTTTTGATAAGGATTGGTTGGATGATGTGGAGAGGCGTGCTTTGTTTCCTGAAATACAAGTGTCCCAAGATGCCTTGCAAAAATTATTGGATTCCAAGCAACAAGTTACCAAGGAAGTTGAAGTGTTGCATTTGAAGATAGAGATTTTAAGTCAACATGTGGAGGATCTTAAGCATCAATTGACATCCTCTAAAGCTGTTTTGAAGAATATAATTCAACAAGAGGCGGTTTTAATTGCCCCTATTGGCTATTAGACTATATTTTCTAGTAATTATATTCCATCATTTCTGCTTTGTTATGCTTTTCATTGTGGGAACCTTTGTCCTTCAATATTTTTTATCCCTTGGGTGTCAAGTTTCGTCATTTCTCATCCGAAAAGAACTAAAACGTCTTATTATGTTTGTGTATTGAAAACTATTATTGATTGATGTATGTATGTTACATTAATGATGTTATTTTACTGTTTTCTCCATGCAATATGATTGGGAAATTGTATTATGTGGTATTCTGCGATAAATCAAGCACCCAAACACCACATCGTACATATGTGACTGCTCATGTTTTAGATGAATTTGCACATTCAAAATATTTTGCAAGGTATCGCACTACCAGAAGATGTTTAGTTTGCAGGATCTTCAACATTCAATAGATTAAGATATGAGATATGCTGGTTACATATGATGGATGAACAGAGCCTCTAGGAATCTATATTTGCTTTAACTACTTTGGAAATGTGAATGATATGAAAACCATTTCAGAATGAAGTTGATACTCTATATAAAGAAGAACAATCATATATATGTAGTCACTGATTTAGTCCATGTTTTTATTTATATCTGATTGTTGATGTTAAGACCTTGAAAACTTGGTAATTATAGAATTCGGATTTGTTGTTCATTTAATAAGGAACAAATAAGGTAACCCTAGGAATTAAATCTCATGGCGTCTACATATACATGACTGTTTGTTCCATGAACACCTTAAATCTTATATTTTTCAATTCAATTAGGCGTCCTTGTTGACTGATTTCTGTGTTAAAAGAAACTTTACTGAGTAATAGATACAAGGACTATAGCTACAACTGCCTAGCTTAGCTATTGAAATTCCTTCACACTCAGTATGCTTGACGAGTTAGACTTAGGTGCATAAATTTGTTGATTATTATAAGATGTACGCAAATTTTCTTTTAATAAGGTTTTGATTGGATGGTGTCAAAAAGTGCGCTTTGTTTCTTGATTTCCAAGTCTCTCTCAAGATGAATTGCGAAAATTGTTAGACTCAAAACACATTTTGACTCTATAGGTGAGGATCTTAAGCATTGATCGGCTTCTTTTAAAGCTGTTTCAGAGAGTATCATTCAACTAGAGGCATAAATTTTAGAAACATGCGCTGCTTTAAGTGTTCATATTTTATTGTATTTGTTGGCTGCTGAATTATTGTTGGAGCTTTTATCCTTGAGTGTTATTTATTGCTTGGATAGTTTCTCCTTTTCTCATCTTAAATGAATTAAAGCATCTAACTGATAGGTTATTTGGAAATTACTATTGATTGTTGTATGTTATGTTGGTCATGGAAGTATTAATTTTTTTCCTTATTTCAAATAAGAAATTAAATCACGTTGAGTATATTTTGTAAATTTTAGTGTTGTTATAACGTTGGTTATTTATTACATAGCTTGTGAGGAGGACGAGCTATGTGATTCTGAGTATCAAGATATATGGTAATCGAGATAGTTGGAAGAATAAGTGCTGCTCAAATATTATAGTTGTAACATAATGTAAAGTGATTTAGACATGTTGTCTTTTATATGCTTTATGTATTGTTTGCTTAATTTGGGGTTGAATTTGGATTCTATGCAATAACTGCAAGACGTAATTATTGATTTTGACCTTCTGATTGCAAAACAATTGTAAAGATTATTAAATAATCGATGGTTAATTGAAGGTGTAATATGAGTCGGATAATCGCAAATGGATAGGCAAGATCAATTAATGTGTATAACTGCGTGCTTTTTCTACTGGAGTGGATCCAATGGGTTATGCTTGATGTCTCAATGTTCAAATGAGAACTGAAGTTGACCTTTATTTGGACGTTGAAGAGGTTTTATTTAGAGGTTCACCTATGCAATTCTATACTTCTTGTTCACACAGAGGCTTAACTATATGAACATGATCATGATCTCTATTCACTAGTTATTCTCCATGGAACCGTAGAGTTCATGGCATGTGTGCTCTTGAAATTATTACATCTGACCATCTATATAGTGAGTTTACTGACCCGCCACATATATACAAGAAAGTGAAATCGGTAAATTATTAATTTGGTTTAAGGTTTAAATACATTAAAGGTATAAATGTTAAAACCTTTTCATATGGTTACTAATAAATAAAGGTGTCGTCAACAACTTAAATCTTTGCAAAACGAGAAAAATTTCGATTAAAAAGAGTTTCTCTCATACTCGTAGCATTGAACTCAATCACAAACATGGAATCCGCACACAACTTTTTACTAAGGTGTAATCTAAAATCTCGTATGTTTAAGGCCCAACACATTTATCCCAGTTTGACGAATGCTCTTGGTATTCTAACTCAAAATCTCATAGGAATCAGCCTGGGTTGCACAATCGTATAGGTGAGTTATCAAGATTAATCATGTTTCTTTGTACTTCACTCCATTTAGATAGAATATAGAATCTCATTAAGAGTTTCTATTATCTCATCCTCATGTTGCAACATAAATTATGCTTTTCTGGTTTTATCATAAGATGTTCTATCACACCATGAGTTGTTATTACCCACTGAATCTATTTTTTGCAATCTTCAGTCATTTAGGCTGAGTTACCATCAGTCGTGATTTTTAGACATTAGTATCATCCTATTATAAGTGTTTAATATAAGACATTCGTTCTACACATTGAACGATTCATAAAAATTATTCATCAACACATCATATTTTGAGTAATTAATGAGAGGTGGATTTATCAGCTCTCATCATAAGATACCTCATCATGACACCCCCACAAAAAATTATAAGAAGAATTATTCATCAACACATCATATTTTGAGTAACTACAAAAACTAGTGTTTCATTTCATTGGATCGATGCACCTAAAATTGGGGGATGGAAAAAATAAATGGCATTGGATGGAACGGGTTTCATTATTGTACTACATTCCCTTTTTTTTTTTTTACGAAACCAAACAATGAAATATGGTTTTATCTCACTCCATTCTACTCTGCCATTTTCCATCAATACAAACATTGTATTAGACATTGTTTACAAGTTTGGAGGAGAAGGTAGCTTTTAAAAAAATTATAAGTCGTTTTAAGAAGAAAAATATTGTCATAAATTATAAGTCACTTTAGGATATTAATGAATTAATGTTATTTTCGTTTTCGTATGATACCCTTAACTATCAATTACTTTTTTTTTTCAAATTCTTTAAATTATTTTTCCGGTATATTTTTTTTTAAATATCAAATATAATATCAAAATATAGATTTTGCCCTCTAAAATCTTTTCTGTCAAAACTCTTTAAAATTTCACTCGCAAACACATCTAAACACTATTTCATTTTTCAATTATTCCAATCATTTGTGATAAACAATGTGCTACCAAATATTTTAATGACCCGCCACAATTTAGTAAAAAGGCTCTTCAAACTAAATCATGACCGTCGGTGGGTTTTCTTTAGACTTGGAATTATTACAAATGTGAAAGTGAGACCAATAATTGAAGCTTTATATCAACAAGGATGACAAGCTAGCTGTAAAGATTCTCAATAATGGAAACTTTACTTTATACTACTTGAGTATTGTCCCTTCTTTTGTTTAACGTTTGAGGTTTTTGATGGAATTTAAGAGTTGGTTCTTTTTTTTTTTAGGGTTTTTGTTAAAGGTGTTAGAAGAGAGGTAGAAGTTAGAGAGAAAATTACAGTTACAGTGTTGAACAAGATACAAACAAGATATTGAAATTCTTGTTCTCATCGTGGGTTATTGTTTATATGTGTCTAGAAAGTGAGCTGACCTCAGATCACTCCAAGCTTTCACTACAGTAAATCAAAATCGAACCTATCATAATTGAGAAATCACAATTGAAAAAACTTAGCCAACCTCCACTAATTTCAGCTTTCATAATCCACTCACACATTAACAAAATAGATTTATCCTTAGCCAATAAAATTGTGCTATTGAACGATTTCGGAAAAATTATTCTGCAACGCATCATATTTTGAATGATGAGAGGTGGATTTCTCAGATCTCATCATAAGATCCCTAATCATAGGCTTTAAGGTATGTTTAGTCCTTGCAATTAGGCCCCATTTAAAAATTCGTCCATGTAATCGCTAATCTTGGCGATTTACCATTGCATTGTTTAATCAGTTAAAAATTCGTCCCTTCACCAAGATAATGACTGCCACGTCATCAAATTAACAAAATGGTATAGGAAAGGACAAAAATACCCCTGATGTTATCTTCTCAAAACCTTCACTCCTCTTCTCTTCTCTGCATCACGACACCACCACCAACCTCTCCATAACCTCCTTCCTTCTTCATCATATACTCATGATTATTCATCACCTTCTCACTTTCAACTCAGAAAAATCAAAGAAAGAAGGAAAAACAACATACATACACAATTTTTTTCCCAATTCAACATACACAGAAGAAGAAAAACAACAAGAAAAATCAGAGAAAAATTAGAGAAGCTTTACAGTGAAGATTGGAAACGGAGACGGAAACCGCTACGACGGCGGCGGCGGATACAACGAAAAAATCAACCAGAAACGGCGACGGCGAGTCCTCCGTCAACGAGAATAATAACGAAAGTGGGGACAAGTGAATTCGGAGACAATCGGAATCAGCAGTTGCAAGCAATTGGAATCGAATGGAACCGCAACTTTAAAACGCAGCAACAGGATGAAAACAAAACGGCAATCGCAATTGAATTGGAAGAACAATATGAACATGGCAGTAGCAAGGAATGAATTTGAACACCAATTCAAAACAGCAGCAGCAATACCACACATAATAGCAATTCACGCTTTGAATAATAAATAAGTTTGGAATTGAATTCAATGGAAGAAGAAGATGAAAGAGGAGAAAGAGATTGGAACCAGATTGAATCAAGCTTCACACGACGTTCCCTGTGGCAACATTGAGAAAGAGAGAGTATTTTACACGAATTTGGGGTCTGGGTATGCGTTGTTCAAAGGAAGAAGAAGGATGATGAGGGTATTTTTGTCCATTCCCATGCCATTTTGTTAATTTGATGATGTGGCAGTCACTAACTGGGTTAAGGGACGAATTTTTAACTGATTAAACAATGCAAGGGTAAATCGCCAGGATTAACGATTACAGGGACGAATTTTTAAATGGCGCCTAATTGCGAGGACTAAACATACCTTAAAGCCCTCATCATAATACATTAATACCCCCGCAAAAAAAATTATTCATCAACACATCACATTGAGTAATTACAAAAACTAGTGTGTTTCATTCCATTGGATACATCTAAAATTGAGGGAATGAAAAAATGAATGGTATTAGATGGAATGGGTTTCATTCTACTCCATTTTATTTCATTAATTTTTTTTTTACAAAATCAACCAATAGAATATGGTTATTTATTACTTTTTTTTAAAATTCGTTATATTATCTTTCCAATACCGATAATGAAGGGTAACTTCGTAGCATAACTCATAATTGCTTTTTGCAATACAAAATTAATTACGTTTAATTAGTGTAAAATTGTCAAATAGTCTTATAATTTAGTTTTGTTCTCATTGCATATGGCGATATAGAAGGGGAAAGGAACTGACAAATAAGAAGGAATTAGGTGGGAATGTGGATTATTTTCTTGCTTTGAAAAGACTCATGGTAAATAATAACTCCAAAGTAGAAAGTATTGTTTGTCTCAATGAAGTAAATGAAATTAGCTTTGGAAGACATTGATTTGGATGTTCTGCCTATGATGACAAACATTTTTGTATGTCCCAAAGATTCGTTCTCCCTCCAAAACCTTACAAGACTAAAAATCATGCGATGTGAAAAAATAAGAATTGTTTTCTCCACTTCTATAATAAGGTGTCTACCACAGTTACTTAATATGAGAATTGAAGAATGCAAAGAGTTGAAGCATGTTATTGAAGATGATCTCGAGAATAAATCCACAAATTGTATCTCTACAAAGACAAACACTTGCTGTAGTACAGTGGAATCAGTTGAAATATGTCTTTCCAATCTCCATATGTTTTGAGTCTAAAGTTTTATTTATAGCTGATTGTTGATGTTAAGATCTTGAAAGATGGTAGTTATAGAATTTGCATTTGTTGTTCATTTAAGGAACAAAAAAAGGTGACTCTGGGAATTAAATCTCTTGGCGTCTACATATACATGACTGTTTGTTCCATGAACACCTTAAATCTTATATTTTTCAATTCAATTAGGCGTCTTTGTTGACTGATTTCTGTGTTAACAGATACAAGGACTATGCCTACAACTGCCTAGCTGAGCTATTGAAGTTCCTTGACACTCAGTATGCTTGACGCGTTAGCCTTAGGTGCATAAATTTGTTGATTATTACAAGATGTACACAAATTTTCCTTTAATAAGGTTTTGATTGGATGGTGTCGAAAAGTGCGCTTTGTTTCTTGATTTCCATGTCTCTCAAGATGAATTGCAAAAATTGTTAGACTCAAAACACATTTTGACTCTACAAGTGAGGATCTTAAGCATTGATCGGCTTCTTTTGATATTTCTGGAGTATTAGTGTATAATAACCTCTACAGGTTAGCTGGACTTTTCATGATATTTGATGTGTGGTGGGAAACTACTTTGATACAGCCACGGTTCAAATTTGCAGGTTTCTAACAAAAGATTCATTAAAAAATTCAAAAGAATTTTCAGGTTCAAATAGCCATGATAGTTGATCGATTACATTAGTAGTATTAATTCAAAGTTAAATTTTTTAATGAATTGTAAATAAATTACAATTACATTTCATTTGTCTTATAATTGACTATAAGCCTCATGCCTGTAAAATTAGTTCTACTGCAATCATATCAAATTTTGTTGACTGAAGCCTCGTCTCATATGCCTTCCAAACCCTGTGGCTTCAGGGACCTCAACATCCAACTTCATTGGCTTTGTTAATAATGGAGTATGATCAGCTGAATGTGAAATTGTATAAAATTCATTAAGTATGATCAAGATGTGTTTTTCCATAACATGAGAGTAATTTTGCTTCCCTGATCTGCTTGTATTTCTTCATACCTGACATGATGAACCTGTTGTTACCCATCAAAGATACACCTCAAGCACAATGTTTCTCTTTTTCATTGATTCTGTGTTTCTTTGTTTTGATAGTTCAATGTCGTGAGAGCGAAAATATGAAAAGCCATAAAATGAAAGCCCAAAATAGTGTTACCAATAGCAGATTGCGGAAATTTGAAGAACGCCTAAAATCCCCTTTGCGAAATAGCATAGTGGCACACATTGACTCCTAAATTTTATTATTTTTAAAAATCCTAAAATTATTTTTTTACTGCTCTGGCACTACATTCATTAGCCGAAACTGGAATAGCGGCCGTTATTCCCTTGATAGCAAAATTAAGACAGCGTCACAGTTTTCATGTCTTATTCATCAAAATCTGCAATGCTATGACACCATGATCCCTATTCAAAAGTTGCAGCAAAAAGCAATAAGGATTAAAGAACACTGCATACTTTCACCCTCTTCTTTACTTAGCCTCTTTATAGCAAAGCAAATATGGGAGATGTTCAGGCTTGTAAGAAAATATTTACAACAGAACTTCAAAACCAATCAAAATTTTCACAATCATGTGCAACAAACTGTTTTTTTTAACAAGCCAAACTAGCTTACTGAAATTAACACCGGAGAGAATTAAGCCTAAGACCTTGAAAGTAGTGGGTTTCATGAGCAACCAACTTATCCACACATATTTCATACAACAAAATACTCAAATTTCATCCCATAAAACATGCACATATATTCTTTTTCTAATAAGATGTTTTCTTTCATATATTTTTTTCTCGTCCCTTTTATAATACAAATAAAATATATTTTTTCCACTAACATACCCTTATTTATTGCATTTCAATTATCTATATATATTCCACTAACTGTAATTAATAAGGGTATTTTAATAAATAATACATATTTTGTCATTAAAATCGACACTATTAATCATTTATTTTTCTTGAAATGATTAATCATTTATTTAATAACCGTATAAAACTCAAATATGAAAGTTAATGTTAATGTGCAACTGAGGAGTAAAAACTTGTTTGAATGAGCTACTTTATTAAAAAGAAAAGAAAAAATAAACCAATCAGCTTGAAGCGATTTTAAGTCTTGTTAGACATGGAGTAATAAATGGTGAGTACTTTATTTGGAGGAGCTACTTTATTAAAGCTCAATATTTCATT
>Ga0099826_10000605_pt1 | contig 18258 bp, 11 predicted proteins | sample Mtrugardesep15_FD_76830 | JGI IMG/M metagenome (GOLD analysis project Ga0099826, IMG submission 76830) | Root nodule microbial communities of legume samples collected from California, USA - M. trunc garden sep15 | ecosystem: Host-associated > Plants > Roots > Nodule | place: USA: California... | reverse complement strand
GTTCACATAAAAGACTTATACACTAATCAAATAAAGTAATTTAAATTAATTAAATCAATTAAAAGGTTTGACATATATGTTTCGACCCAATGTCTCCTTTGAGTAAAAAAACATTCCATTCATAATTTAAATTACCTAAATAAAACCAATATATTGCCTAAATATATTGGTTGTTAAACTTTAGTTAAAAAAAATGTTATACAATTTTTATTTTATTTTTTTGAAGTAATGTTATACAAATTCTCTTCCGTCAAGTAAAAATACAAACATTTAAAATTAATATTAACCTAATAATAATCATTGTGATTCATCACTCAACCTTTGAACTATCTTTCTTTTTCTATTCCTTGACTATCCTATCACTCACTCACTCATGGTAATAATGACATATATTTATGAAAATTTTCGGCTATAGTTTTTATTAAGTTCTATATATTGTCCTATTCATGATCACCATGCGCATCCTTAAAAAAAACGATCACCATGTGCATAAATATATTATTTGTGGATCAATCCCCTAAGTTTTTGCAGTATGAATTTTTGTTTTCATGGGTAGTCACTTTCTCCAAACAACTTCAGGTGGCAGTTTTTAATTTTGTATTGTGATTTTTGTGTATCTTTATATTTCGTTTTTGTTGCATCGTCGTTGCTCAGGAAGTTTATAAAAAATGGTTGTTCATCATCTCTTTCTCCAAGCAATTATTGGGTGGTATGTCTTCAATTTGACATTATAGTCTTTTTCTTCTCTTTTTTACTTTTAATCTTTTGGCTATTCATTGGTTTCTATGACATTATAGGAACTTAAGTTATTTTTAGATTGACCAAATAGTCTAGCTCTACTTTTTTTTCATATATATTATTTTTGTTAGTCTATTTTTTTAACTTTCATTCATAGTTTTTTCATGTGAACCAGAAAGTCTATGAAAAATGGCAGCTCATGTAAGTATGTATTTTTAATCCTAACTGAAAATGCATAAAAGTTTAAATTTATTTAATTAAAGTTTAGATGTATATCAATGTTGACTAATCGTTGACTAACAGTGTTCTAACGGAAGGATTTGATTGAAAATAAAATAAAATAGTTCAAAAACTTGACTACAACTTTAAATTTTTTTAGTTCATAGACCTATTTAAAAATTCTCAAATAGTTTAGGACCTACAAATTGATTAAAACAAAAAAAAATTATCATGTTACATTTTCTTGCAACAACCTCTACAAGAACGCTAATTATTAGAATCGTTAAAAAACGCTAATTATAGTTTAGGACCTACAAATTGATTAAAACAAAAAAATATCATGTTACATTTTCTTGCAACAACCTCTACAAGAACGCTAATTATTAGAATCCTTAAAAAACGCTAATTATTAGAAAATTAGTATATATAACCTCATTAAAAAAGCTTGGTCAAAAACTTTTATTTAGTAAAGGTTGCATTATATGTAGAAAAAAAAAATAGCATCTTTTTTAAAAAAAAAAAAATGAACAACAACTTTAAACAAAACCAAACATAGAGGAATAACAATATTTTCTACATTTATATTTTCTTCGTTTTTGGTAATCAAAATGAAATTTCATAGTGAGAAAATGAAAATTTTCATGTTTTTTTTTTCTTTTTGAGATTTTTTTTTCATGTTGATTACCAAAGGAAATAAAAGAAATAAACTCGTCTCGTAAGAGTAGCTCAGTTGGTAGCTATCAGAGACAATATTTGTAGGGACCGGGGTTCGAACCCCGAATTCCCCACTTCTCCACACTTTAAAAAGTGTGTGATCTTCCCACTAGTCTATTGAACTAAAAAAAATAAAAATAAACTCTCAGCACAATCAATTATTTCTTGCTTGCCAAAATAGATGAAATATGTTGAAGGAAAGTAGAGGTAAAAACTTGAGTTCTTATTAGAAAAGAAAAAAAATGTTGTAACTTGAGTCTTGAGCACAACCAACCATTTCTTTAATACTATTACTTATGTGTTGTAACTGTGGTAAAATTACACCTTTATCAATGCAAAAAGAAACACAAAATCATGTGATCTCAACCGTTGGTTCGGTTGGTGATCCTCGTCGTTGTTGATGAACCAATGAAAAACTTTACATATGGTGTTTTTGTTACTACAAAGATACTCCGGTCATACGAGAGATTATTGTGTTGAAAAAAATCATGTCTCTTTGGTGTGGCAGTCAAAGAAGGTTTAAAAGCTACTTCTCTTCAATTGTGCAACGAAAAGAAACAAACACGACTAGGACTTGTCATATTACTCTTTGGAGGGATATACCCATAGGAACTTGGAAAGAAAATGATACCACTTCACTTATTACTATATCTCATACTTTTTTGTTAATAACTTTTCAAAAAAAAAAGCCATGATAAATAACTTTTTGACCTTATAATTGAAAATATTGATTTAAGATGTGAAATTAAAATTATAAAATATAAGATGTTTTTGAAAAAAATTTAGGATAGATAAATTTAAGATGGTGGATAAAGTGAAGCTATTATCTAGATGGTTACAAGCTAGAGTTAGTAACTTATGTTTCGATTTTCATCATTCGTGGACTAATCTTTTGTTTATATGCCTAGCTAGCTTTTGTTTATTTATAGCTAGTGTTGACTTTGAATCCGTGTATGTGATTTTATCTTTCTTTGAGTCGTTGCCTGACACTCTTTGTGCAGGCTTAGTGCTCCATTGATTAATATATTTCATTTTCTCTTTCTTAACAAAAAAAGAGAAATAATTTGTTCTTGTCAAAAAAAATAAAAATTGTTGAGTGATTCTTAACAAGATTTTATTTATGTTTTAGCTGAATCGTAAATTATGATATATTTTTCTCTTCAGAACCGAATGATTAACACAAAAATAATAACAATAATTTTATATTTAATATTACAGGGGAATGTTTTGCTTATTTTGAGTCCTAGTGCCTTCTTATTAATAAGAAATATAAAATAAAATTGGTTAGACATTAACATCAAGCAAATAGTGATGGTAGGGCAAAGTGGAATTATAGAATGTGAATTGTTAACCGTAATAAAGGTTAGAGATTCATGCTTGAAAATAGTAGTATTTTTTTTGGGAAATTATGGGTTGATACCTTTTTTTTCAAACCATTCATGTACCACTTCAAATGATATTTTTAATTTATATTTCTCTTCCCTTTATCAATTTATTTATCTCTCATCCATTAAATAAATGGCACATAAGAAGGTACAATGGAAAATTGCCACATAGGATGACTAATCTATCATTGCTATTTTTTTTTTGACACACAAATGTCTCTGTTAGACTCCTTATCCATTGTGGTCCCCCAAGGCCAAAGCATTATATTTAAGGTCTTACTCCCCAGTCGCCACCAACAACCATTTGCCAATAACTGTATGGCCAATGCTGAGTGGTGGAAAAGCCAGATAAGCCTCACTGTCATGCATCATATCATATGGTCATTGATTTGCTCTTTGCCATAATGATCATGTGCTAATTTCACTTTCAAATTCAAATTAAAGTATGTGCTATGTTACATGGTCTTCGTGAATTTGTGATCTCTCATGACATTATGTTCATCATAGTATACCATGTCCACACTACAAGAAAAAGTTATTTAGAAAATGTAAAGAGGAAACTAGTATTTGGTAGTGTATATATGATGATTTGAGACTCCAAATATACATCATATCAAATTGTTCCCATAAATTGTTTAAAGTTGGTCAAATTGCTCCATTTGTCAAGTAATTCTTTTATAGATGATGCCATGTTACGTTATATGATATCATGGGTTATCTATGTTGATGTCTCAAATGTAACTTAATGTGATATGAGCACTTAAGTGACATTGTGGGTTTAGGGTTCCGTATGACGTGACATCAACTTGGATAGTCGCAATGTCATTTAACATCCCATCAACATGTCTAATAGAACTAGTTGTCAAGGGAGTAGCTAGACTAGACTGATGTCAGACAATTTTAGGGAGCAATTTGATATGTCGTAAATTTATATTCCAAGTTGAAAGGCAATTCTAATTGTAGGTCAAAAAAATTACTTTAATGTAAATATTATCTAAACATATGTGCCCACTACTAGTGAGTTTGGTATGAATGAAATGCTAAATAGTGAAACATTAATGAGAAAATTTGAATTGATAAATGCAATTTCTTGTGTTTGAAACCATAACGTAATGATAAAAAAGAGAACATAATCAAATGGAACCACACTTTTCCATTTCTCTCCATCTAGCAAAGAAACGAAGTGGAGAAACATGATTTCATTTGTGCCCTTGAAGTCGATGATGCTTTCTATCAAAGAAAAACTAAACGTTGATTCTATTGATAAATAGTTGACTCATATTGTGCAAGGGTGTGGCCGATGTACAAAACCCTTTGGTTGGTGATACATCTTTCAATCTACTTTAAACTTTAAGGGTATGTTTGGTTTGCAGAAGAAAGTTTAAGGAAATAAAGTGAAAGGAATGAAAGTATAAGGAAATAATGATAGTAGAAAGTGAGAAGATCTTTTTAGTTGTTTGGTATATGAGAAAGTGAATAGAAAGTGGAAGGAAAGAATGATGTGTATATTTGTAAAAGGACAATTACATCCTTAAAAAGTTTTGGCTACATATATCATCTTAAATTAAATATTCTATCTACGCATTTAAATATGTTTTAATTTAGATGTAACAATTTAAGTATTTATTTTACGGTGGGAGAATAAATTTGTAGAGTATGTGCCAAAATCATAACTTGCCTAGCATAATCTATTATGCACCACGTTAATGTCTAGAAAAATGGCACAATGCAAATAACATATTACATTAAGGCTATTTTTGACATTTTCTCATGAAGTTGGTGCATTTTACATGTTTCTGTCCTTGGGCCTGCGGAAAGTTTTTGAGCGTGGGTCCCACGTCAAAACTTTATTTCCTCATCTTTTTGAAGTGCTGCCAAACGGTGGAAAACCACTGTATCCAGTCACTTTCTTTCCCTATCCTTTCTTTCCTTTATCTTTCCATGGATCCAAACAGACCCTACGATGTACATTTTTTATTTTTTTTAGAAAAACAAAAAGATTGAGCATAAAACTTATGCCCTTTCAAGAAAAAAAGATTGAGGATATAAGAATCATTAAACTGTCCCACGATATTTATCATATTTGCAAGAAATATTTAGCTTAAAAAAATTGTTACATTTGTAATCAAATCATTGAACTTTAGTGGTTAATAAGTTTCGCCAAAATGACGAATTATTCAGAAAAATCTGAGTTCGATGATCCATCGATACATACATTTAGATTGAACTCCGGATTGTCAGATCTCATTTTCATTAAAAATCAGAGAGTTAACACCCAAAAAAATTGTTACATTTAGTTTCCAATACAATTTTAATTGTTTTGTTTATTTTCCAATTGCACTATCTAAGTAATGTTATGTGTGTCATTTCTAAATTAATGTTACGATGTTATGTGTATCAATCGCTAATATTCTTTCACAAATTTTTTTGAAAGTGATGTTCATTCTTTCAGAAATTTATATCATCACACACTATCTCTTCTCTATTCATACAGCTTTTGGATGTATATCATGTGAAGGCAAGGGTATATGTCTCCCTTATTAATTTTTCTCTTAAGTTATTATTTCAACTTTCATCTCCTCCGCCCTCACAATTTCTGATGCAAAGAATGCAAATTGAAAGGAACGATAGTCGTTTGATGGACTTAAGTTCTTGGATATTGATGTTATCTTGTAGTGTTAAAGAGTCTCGTATCGGACAAAATATGACTTAGATATATTTTTATGAATGAAACAATCCTCATTTTACAAGCCGGAACTTGTATATTTTATAATAAATATATAACTTTTTAATAATTAATCGTTGGTAAAAACTTTAATATTGCATATGTTAGACAAACCTTTATTTTAAATTGGTAATTTATTTTAGTCCTTGGAATAAAAAATGAACTCCATGTAAGGTGAGAGACTACCATCTATTTTTATTCACTCATCTACCTTTGCCTCCCAACTTGCAAAACCTATGATGTATTAAGATAGTTAAGTATAATTAATTGTATAGTTTTTTCTATTGTTAGTATATACTTATTTAACTATAATTCTTTTTGAAGAGAATTATTTAACTATTATTATAAATTAGAATTTTTTCATTGATTTTTTCTGATTTTGTAGATGGAGTGACAAACATTATTTAAAAACGTCACACTCATAAAAGGGAGATATCGAATAACTACGATAAACAACGACATAATAATCTTCACATTGTAAGTTGAATTGAGCCTTACAAACTATAATCACGTTGACTTTAACTGCGGATAGAGTATTTAACCATTAAAAAAATATTTAACCCCGAACGATAACTTTACAATATTTCTAGAAGGGATTTAAATTTTAGGGTGATTACAAAGTTAAACTTGTACCACTAATATATACCTCATGGATGATTGAGACCTTGGCATGGAATGTTTTTTTTTTGAACAACCTTGGCATGGAATGTTAAATGTCAAAAGTAAGATAAATCTTGCCAAACTAAAGGATTTTTTGTATTCTCTAAAATGTTAGTGTTGCAAGAGTCAAGCAGTGTAAACTATATACTTTATCATTATTATGGCAGTATAAAAGGATTTAATAAATAATGTTACGATGTTTTAAGAAACAAAGTATAATTAAATTCATGTATAGTTGTCCATAATCCCTAACTTAACTAAGATTTATTGTTAGTTTTTTTTTATAGTAAAATTTAAGTCTTGCTTTCTTTGTGACTTGTTCTGTTATATACTCTTGAGGTCTTTTTTGACACACCTTATGCTATTAAGAATCTCTGTTTTCCACAATACATTTCATTTTTGCATTTTAAAAATATAATTATTTAACTCTTATTTTAGGTGGTCTTACTACAAAATAAATTTACAGTATAAACTGAAGAAAAACAGTTGGGTTTTTGAAGGAACTATAATATAAGTTTTATTTACAGTATAATTAAAGTTTTTATGCTTTTATCCTCATATTTTTTTTCTCATTTTTTTGGTATTCAATAGATCTATTTGCTTATAAAAAAACAGTTGGCTGTAATGGGACAATACAAGACAATGCATAGGAAAATTAGAAGGATTAAGCAATACATAATTAGAAATATGAAAGTCCATTGAAATATTTTGTCTTCAAATCTCAAATTGGCATGAGCTAAGCAACCTAAGATCTAAACAAGCTATGAAATAGAGTAAGATTATCAACATAAAAGTTACAATGATTAAGATAATTATTAACATAGAAATCTAAGCTAATATAGTAGTAATAAAAGGTACATACATACATATAAAATATTGTATAAAAGAAGAAAGAAAAAACAAAAGAACCTTATCTAAAATATTACAAGTCCAAGCTTCTCTTGGTGCTCTTTAAGGGACCAAAAACAAACTTCATCCACTCATAGCACACCCCTATCGTTATTAGAATAGCCACTAACCTTTATTTTACACTCTATATGGTTCAGTGACACAAGGCTCATTTTCATTCACTTGAACCCATTCCCAAAGTTTGCAGTTTTTTGCCATTTTTCAATTCTGTATTGGTGAGTTTCTTTAGTATCTCTGAATCCCATTTTCATTCTTATGGTAAAGAGTTTATTTATTGCTTTGTAACTTTGTGTATCTTTCTTGTGTAACTAATAAATGAGAAGCTTTTTGATGATATTATCAGTTTTCAGTAAATCTCAACATTTATTTATTTTTGTAATGATTCTTATGTTTTTTTAAATTAAAAATGAAGGGTGGTGGTTATTTTTGGTCAAAATATATGATTCTTTATTAATGTGTCTTCATTTATCTGCATATTCCAAAGTAGAACTCACTTTTTCATCATTTTTAGTTCATGTAGTGATCATAAAAAAATAATTTTTTAGCCAGATAAATTGATTTTTAGTAGAAATGAAAAATTTGGGTCATTGTATTTAATGGATCTGTTAGTTTATGCATATATAGATGTTCATTTAAATATGATTCCAAAAAGAATATTTCTTTGTTAGATAAGTATATTTTATTTGATTATCAAAGTATCCTTGCACATTTTCTTGAAGGATATTTATTTTTTGGTTGATTTTTTGTGTCTGATCTGATATAATTATAGAATGTGCATCTTATTGAGTGTGGTGAAGAATCTGATTATTAGAGTGATTCTGGAGAAAATGAATCATTCTTGTATTGACTGAGGTACACAGAAAAAGAGAGAGTTGGTTGACATAATATAACTAATTCAACTAACTCTAACAGATTGTAACTAACATAACTAACTCCTTATACTGATTAAAATGTCATGTAAGGTTTAAATAAGAAGTTTAATTTTCAGCATGATCTTAAGTATTCATCATTTGAGTATTTTCTAGATCATAATACTCTTTTGTGCTTTATCTTAATGTTAACAGGAAAAAAATATCTAGTAAAAAAATAGCTTAGGTTTTGAGAATTTTTTGCACACTAAATTATGTTTAAGAAGGATTAGATAACTGCTTTAAAATGCTTTTATTTATGTTAGGCTTCATCAGTCAAATTTGAGAATTGTTGCTGGACAGCTAATACATCATACATTAATAGAATGCTATATAATCTGTTTGCTTAATATCAAAAATAAATTTTTATTATGAGTCATAGTTTAATTCACTTTTTGTTAAGCAGAACATGGCACAGATTCTGGCTCCTTCTACACAATGTCAGACACGAATCACGAAAACCTCTCCCCTTGCAACTCCAATCTCATCAAAGATGTGGAGTTCTTTGGTTATGAAACAAAACAAGAAAGTTGCACGTTCTGCTAAATTTAGAGTAATGGCAGTCAAATCTGGCACCATCAACAGGGTTGAGGATTTACTTAATTTGGACATCACACCATTCACCAACAGCATAATTGCTGAGTACATCTGGTATTTCATTCTACTCTTTCTCTGTTAGTATCTCATAGTTTGCCTAATCAAATTATAAATACGTATTTCCATTTCCATTCTTATGTTAGTGTACTACATAGGACCGACAATTCATGTTGAAGGTGTGTTTGAGTATACAACATGTCACGGTTTTTTTGTTCGACACTCATGTAATAATGGCACGTGTGTTTACATTCAATCACTTCTATTTTCTCATATTATTATCAGTTTTTACGTGTCAGTGTCGTGTCTAGTATTTGTGTATGTGCTAGTGCTTTATAGCTTTTGTATTAGAGTAGTGTTTAAAACTGTGATACTTTTTTTCTGAAACAGGATTGGTGGAACAGGAATCGATGTGCGCAGCAAATCAAGAGTATGTTATTTATAATGTTTCAAACATGCTAATATAAAATATTTACACCATGTTATTGTTTGATCAATTTATCTCATGCTATCATTATAATCCAATATGAATGTATTTTATTCTCAGACCATATCAAAGCCTGTTGAGCATCCCTCTGAGCTTCCTAAGTGGAACTATGACGGTTCTAGCACTGGACAAGCCCCTGGTGAAGATAGTGAAGTGATCCTATAGTAAGAATTTTTGTACTGATACTTCTATTCGTGCTACTAGTTTTACTACATGCCATTGCAGATTTAACTTTGTTCTTTTTTCCTCCTCAGTCCTCAAGCAATTTTCAAGGATCCTTTCCGTGGTGGTAACAACATTTTGGTAAGCGGTGTAATACTTGAAAGATGTTTCATGCATGTTGATTGAAATGCAAATATTATGAAATTGATCAAATTATTTTGTTTCACGAAGGTAATTTGCGATGCTTATACACCACAAGGTGAGCCTATCCCTACAAATAAGAGACATAAAGCTGCTGAAATCTTCAGTAACCCAAAGGTTGAGGCTGAAATTCCGTGGTATGTATTGTACTCCTTACCTTTTAAATTTTGCCAACTACTGTTGTTCGATGCTAGAGAATGAAACTAGGTATCTAAAATAGAAGATAACTTAACTTTTGGTGTTGAATTATAATCTTCACAGAAAACATGCTGATGTTGTATGTTGATTGTTCAAAGGTATGGAATAGAACAAGAGTACACCTTACTTCAAACAGATGTGAAGTGGCCATTAGGTTGGCCTGTAGGTGGCTATCCTGGTCCTCAGGTAATACCATTTCTTGTGTTTTATTTCAAATTTCATAGGAATTGATGAACTTCAAAATGTGGATCTAATCAAATATTTCTTCATATATCAGGGTCCTTATTACTGTGCTGCCGGGGCAGATAAGTCATTTGGACGTGATATATCTGACGCTCATTACAAGGCTTGTTTATATGCTGGAATTAACATCAGTGGTACCAATGGAGAGGTTATGCCTGGCCAGGTAAACTTCTCGCTGTACCTTTTGTTTCATGTGTTATGATCTATCAGGTATTGACGTAGACGCAGACATTGGACACGACACTAATAATAATCTGAGAAAATGAAATATGTGAATGTAAGAACAAGTGCAGCATGGTGTCTCTGTCAGGCATTGACACATGTTGGACAATTAATGACACGCCTTCATTGTGAAGACTTCGGTGCTATATAGGTCATAATTATCTGAACTGTTTTTTCTCACTATTCTTTTATGAATATTGCAGTGGGAGTATCAAGTTGGTCCTAGTGTAGGTATTGAAGCTGGTGATCATATCTGGGCTTCAAGGTACATCCTTGAGGTAATTTCATTTAACCTACTTTTGGTTTTTCACATATATAACATTCAACTATTTAATAGAGAGGTTAAGCTTCTGAAACAATCAGTTATCAACAAATGTCACAGTTATTCAACTAATAATGTCTTTTTTAAGGCTTTTGTATCTTCTAATTGAACATATTGCACTTTGTTTGTCCTGACAGAGAATTACTGAACAAGCTGGTGTTGTGCTCACCCTTGATCCAAAACCAATTGAGGTACTATAATGCTTTAGTTGAAATTATTTCTTACCTTATGGTAATTAATTTTACTAAATGTTTTGGTTTTAACCTTGACAGGGTGATTGGAATGGTGCAGGAGCTCACACCAATTACAGGTTTTTTGACATACCTTTGTTATGAATCATATTTGTATTTGTCTTATATTTGACTTGCTAAATTACCAAGTTGATAAATATTATAAATTTATTTTCAGTACAAAGAGCATGAGGGAAGATGGAGGATTTGAGGTAATAAAGAAGGCAATTTTGAACCTTTCACTTCGCCACAAGGTGCACATTGAAGCATATGGAGAAGGAAATGAGAGAAGGTTGACAGGAAAGCATGAGACTGCCAGCATCAACACATTTTCTTGGGTATTGCTTCCAAATTTTGAATACCTAGTCTTGTTAAACACAGCAATAAAACATGACTAAGTAAGTATATCATCTTGTGTAAAGTATTCTTATAAAATTGAATATGCAGGGAGTGGCTAACCGTGGATGCTCAATCCGTGTGGGAAGAGACACCGAGAAGAATGGCAAAGGTGAGTCACAATCACAATCTATACCAGAAAAAAACTAATACCAAGGCCGCTTTTAGTGCTCAAATTTTCAAGTATTACTGTACATGCATTTTTCTATATGCAAAAAGTCTACCAGTGATTATGCTCACTTTCCAGAGTTCGAATTCTGAACCCTTCATTAAAAGTCTACAAGTATTATCATAAACTTGCTGTTTACCTTTTCTACTGTCTTGATTGCAGGTTACTTGGAAGACAGGCGTCCGGCTTCAAACATGGATCCATATGTGGTAACAGCATTGCTTGCTGAGAGTACATTATTGTGGGAACCAACTCTAGAGGCTGAAGCTCTTGCAGCTCAGAAGCTTGCATTGAAAGTCTAAATCTATTGATTAATGGAGTCAGCACTGCTGCAGTTTGTGAGGAGCTGGAAAGCTCTTTCACTTTCCATTTAGATTTATTATATTATGAAGATCTTGTTTGGACAAATGAGGCTGCCATGCCTAGTTATTGGTTATGAGATGAATGCACATTGTATATCAGATATTTCATTGGCTGTGTTTGCATATGGTATGGACAGAGTTGCATTGATGCTTGTTTTGTTATATTCTTTAAAATTTGCTTTTATTTTTTTCTACAAATAAATCAGTCAGCTCATGTGCCTCAGAAGTAAGATTAATTTTCAATACTTAATAGTAAGATTAATTTAGTTAAATTATTGTTCACTTTCTTTCATTTGTAGTTTTTCTTAATTTATGTGAAAGAATTTAATATGATATTCAAAATTGGACAAAGGGAGTTTATGCAACATAACACACTAGAAAAACTTCAAAATAGTGATCTAAATTAGCATAATCCAACTTCGCACAACTAAAAGGTTAGAAAGATATTTGATAAGCTGATGCGGGAGTTTGAATCTGCAATATCCCACTTCTTCACGTTAGTTTATTCAAATTTCACCGTTATACTCTTTGATACACAAAAAAGTTCACTAGAATATATTCATTTTAGTAGATTAAGTGGAACATGTCACCAAGTGTGGATAGTGTTGTGTTGTGAGAGTTAAACTCGCCGATTGGATAGAAGAGTAGATATGGAACAAAATATAAGTGAGAGGCCCCCTCGCTAATGTCTTGGTTTTGAGTGAAGACGTGGTACCCAAACTCTCTTTTGCGGTTACTCTTAGCCTAATGTAGTGATGTAACTAACCCCAACCGTAAGAGACATTCCGGGGACAATAAAAAAGTATGAAAAATGACCCTATCTTTTCGGCCCAACAAAAGCTTAGAGAGTTGTTTTGCTACTTGCGGGTTTTGTCCAAGTTTAGAGCCCAGGACTTTGAACGGGTTGATTACCATTCCGATTTTAAAACACTTTATAAATTATCATGATTGTATATCTATCTTAAATGAGTACTTCATACTATCATTTTAAGACAGGAAATAATTTTGTACAACATTTTGATAATGATCGTATATCTGTCTTAAATGAGTAATACAACATGATCGTATATTTATGGACAAAATTATTTTCTGTCTTTTTTTTTGTTTAAAGGAAAATTATTTTCTGTCTTAAATGAGGTAATATTACGTACCAAATTATTTCCCAATTTTGGTAATGATCTGTCTCTTTTTATACAACATGAAATAATTTTGTCCATAAATATACGATCATTACCAAATTTTTAGATACATATATTTCTCGTTTTCCAAATATATTTATTTCTTACTAATACTATCATTTTTCTTTAAGAATATTTTCAATTTGTCTTAAAATAGTTTTGACAATTTTTTTTATGCAATTTGTTTTAATATACATAACTAACACCCACTTCTTTATATTTAAAATATGTGAGCTCTAGAAGAAGTAAAAAAAAAACAGATGAACCAAACCACTTTCATTTGACCTGATTCGGTCCATTTTGGAAAAGAAAAAAAAAACGGGTCGGTTACCGTTTTGTATTAATCGGTTATTATCTATTGCCCAAAAACCTTCTCAATTCCACATATCCGAACTCCTCATAACCGTCATTTTCCAATCCCACCACTCCATCGGCCCCCAAACCACCGTCATCAGAATTGTAGATCTGCGCTCGGGAGAAATGTAAGTGTCACCATCAACACAAATGCATACGGCGGCGACCGTGAACGTTCAACTGCCAGACTCAGCCTCAGACCCTAGCCCTCTCTCTTTCTTATACAAAACCTAGCTATACAATTGGGGACGGAGGCATTAATTTCACAATGGCGCCGCCGAGTAATGAAACCGATCAACCAAAAGACGCCGCGTGTTCGAACTCCTCCGCCGGAACCCTAACTTCACCATCTTATTCCTCCACCGGAACCCTAATTTCACCATCACCATCTTCCTCCTCTATCACTCCCGAAGTTTCCCTTCCACTTCCAACTCTTCCATTCGAAATCCAGGTAGAAATTCTCTCCAAGCCTCCCGTCAAGTTCCTCATGCAATTCCAGTGTGTCTGCAAATCATGGAAATCCCAAATTTCCAAACCTGATTTCGTCAAGAAACACCTTCGCGTTTCAAACACTCACCATCGCTTCCTCTTAACCTTCTCCAAACTCTCACAGTTCGCCATCACGTCTTACCCTCTCTCCTCTGTCTTCACCGAAATGACTCCCACCGTCACACAGCTAGAATATCCTCTGAACAATAGAGAAGAGTCTGATAGTATCATTGGCTCTTGCCATGGCATTCTCTGTATCGAACGGATTCTCAGTTTCCCGGTTCTGTGGAACCCATCTATTAGAAAATTCACAAAACTACCATCTTTTGAATTTCCACAGAACAAGTTTGGCGACCCAACATATGCCTTTGGCTATGATCACTCAAATGATACTTACAAGTGGTTGCCGTTTTTTGTGCATCAAATCTTGAGAATGGGGATTACCAATTGAAAACCCTAGTTAATGTTCATACTATGGGTACCAATTATTGGAGAAGGATTCAGACGGAATTCCCCTTTAAGATTCCCTTTTCGGCAACAGGAAAATTTGTTAGTGGATCTTTTAATTGGATTGGGTTTACTGATTCAGTTTCTCCACCGGTTATTGTTTCTCTTGATTTGGAGAAGGAGTCTTATCGAGCGCTGTTGCTGCCTGATTTTGGAGAGATGTATGTGGCTTTAACCTTAAATGTGTTGATGGATTGCTTGTGCATGCTTTGTCATAGTGATACGTTTTCTGATGTTTGGGTTATGAAGGAATATGGAAATGAAAATTCTTGGACTAGAGTGTTCCGTGTTCCTTACATGGGAGGTGCTGGTTCTGGTCCTTATACCAAGGTATTTCATGTTTATGAGGATGATCAAGTGCTGCTAGAGTTTCAGTTAAAGTTGGTCCTTTGCAATTCTAGGGATGGTACTTTTAAGAGTCTTGAAATCCAAAGCACCGATGGTTGGATGGTTCCACAAGTCTACCAACAGAGTTTGATATTGCCTTGTTCTTAAATTTTAATAGTAGAATGTGTGTGGTAATGTAGATGTTATATTAAGTCACACAATCATGGGTTTATGAAGAATACATCGCAACTGCAGCCTTTTTTATGAAATTTCATTTGTGTTATGTACCTTATGTTTGCAATAGTAGTAATGCTATGAGGTTTGTGAAGAACCCATCCACTGGATTATGTAATTCCCCAACTGCAACTTATATATTATTATTAATTTCCATTTCAATTTTCTGTTATGTATTGTATGCTTACTGGTTACCTCATGGATTGTTGTTGAATATTGTCCGAGGACATTTGCGACGTGAGAAATTGGCGTGTTAGGTTTGATTTATTTGATGAATCGAGTTTTGTTGTTTGTTCTTTCATCATGCATTTCAATATGTAGTGGTTTGGTTTTCCAAATTGGAATTCAATGTTATGCCCAATCACTTGTATATTTGTTAAAATGGATACCAATCGCTATAAAAATTGCATTGTTGTGCTGCAAAACCGCATTGTGTTGGGATGTCTGAAGCAATGTGAAGTTTCTTTGATCTATATTTACAATGATATATATCTGCCAAAAGCAAAGAATTGCTATTGTAGACAATTCTAGTATCATTTCTCCACCATCCTAATGGTAACGTTCTCTCTCTCTCTCTCTCTCTCTCTCTCTCTCTCTCTAACTGACTGACTGCTTCTATTGTTATCAATTATTTCATATTGGAATTAGGTCTACGGCTTCTGCAAATTCTGTTAAAGCTGGTGATCATATCTGGGCTTCAAGGTACATCCTTGAGGTAATTTCATTTAACGTACTTTTGAATTTTTATACGCGCGCGCACACACAGGTTAAGCTTCTGAAACAATCAGTTCTCAGAAAATGTCACAATCTCTTAATTTGGTAGAGCCTTTTGGTTCAATAATGTGTTATTTAAGACTATTGTATCTTTCTCTGTCCAAAAAGAAAATACCATTGTATCTTTTAATTGAATATATTGCACTTTGTTCTGACAGAGAATTACTAAACAAGCTGGTGTTGTGCTGCCCACCCTTAATCCACAACAATTGACCTTTAGTTGCCATTTCTTCTTACCTTATGCTAATTAACGACGCTAATTGTTTTGGTTTGAACCTTGACAGGGTGACTAGAATGGAGGATTTGAGGTAATAACGAAGGAAATGAGAGAAGGTTGACAGTAAAGCATGGGCCAGCCAGCATCAACACATTTTCTTGGGTATTGCTTCAAAGTTTTTGATACCTATTCTTGTTAAACGAGTAATCAAACATGAACATCAAAGTATATCATCTTGTGTTAAACATTCTTATATAATTGGTTATGCTGGGAGTTGCTAACCTCAGATGTTCAATCTGTGTTGGGAAGAGACAGAAGAACGACCAAGGTGAGTCACAAACCATACTTTTATGCCATTGTTAACATTTAGATTTATTTTTCATTGTTTCTATACCAGAAAACTTTGGACAATTACCTTGATGAGGAACCAAACATTTACATGTCTCTTCATATTATCGAATACAAATATGGGAGTTTCAGTCTGAATTAACACAGTCATTCGTAGAATTCTCACTCTCGTTTGAGATAATAATACAAATATGCAAGTTGAATATTTTAATTTATACTTGGTTTATCTACAACGAGTGATAAATACTCTCAACAGAGAGGATGTATTAACATATTTTTTTTCTTTCCGGTAAATGTCAATAAGTTGGTGGTTATGCTAGTTTTCACAGTTTGAATTCTGAACACATTGCCTTGATTGTAGGTTACTTGGAAGACAGGCGTCCAGTTTTGAACATGGATCCATATGTGGTAACAGGGCAGAGTGTACATCGTTGTGGGAACCAACTCTAGAGGCTGAAGCTCTTGCAGCTCAGTAGCTTGCATTGAAGGTCTAAATCTATTGAGCAATGACCTTTCTAGACGGAGTCAGCACTGCTGCATTCTGTGAGGAGCTGGGAAGCTCTTTCATATTCCATTTAGATTTTTTATATTATGAAGATCTTGTTGTCTGGACTGTGAGGAGCTGGGAGCTGGTTTGATGCATAAGGAAGCTTGTTGTAATAATATTCACGGTATCCAAGTGGCTAGAAATGCCCCAAAAGACTCACATCTTCTCTTCACAGGTGATAGCTTGTTCTTTGCTAGAGCTAACCAAAAGGAAGCCGACTCCATCAACTTTGTCCTCCGGGCAACTGGTTAGGCTTGATAAGTCTGAAGTGTCTTTTAGCCGAAATGTGCCAGAAAATGAGAGAAATTATCTGTAACAAGATAGGTGTAAAGGCTGTGACATCTCACACAAAGAATTTAGGACTTCTGGTGATTTTTGGTAGACCCAGGAAAGAGGTGTTTTCTTTTGTACAAGAGCGCATCTGGAAGAAACTCAGGCCGGAAAGAGAAATGCTTGTCCAGAGCGGGAAAAGAGACTTTGATCAAAGCAGTGGCCTAATCCATTCCAAACTATATCATGAGCTGCTACAAGATTCCGGAAGGGTGCTGCAGCAATATTGAGTCCATTTTGTCAAAATTCTGGCGGGGCACCTCTTAGAATCAAAGGAATATACATTGGATGAGCTGGGACAGATTGGGAAGAGGTAAAAACAAAGGCGGCTTAGGATTTAGAGGCTTCAGTGAGTTCAATAAAGCATTGCTAGGTAAGCAATGTTGGAGGCTAGTGTTAAATGAGAACTCTCTCTTAGCTAGAGTCCTAAAGAGTAGATACTTTCCAAGATCAAAACTTCTTAGCGGCCCAAACTGGATACCAACCATACCAAGTTATGCATGGAGAAGTCTGATAAATGCTAGAAGCGTTCTTGAGCATGGCATGAGATGGCATATTGGTGATGGCAAGAAAGTTAGAATCTAGCAAAGACCCATGGCTTCCTGAACTGTCCAATTAAGGTATGGAGTTCAAATATGAACCTTGGGAGGTAGCTGAACTGATAGATATAGATACTAAACAGTGGAAGAGGGAGGAAGTCTTCAATAATTTTAATGAGTTCAATATGTTCTGCATGAAGGGACCAATTATTGAAAAGATCAAATATTGTAAGAGCATATATTTTTGTTTGCTTTGCCTAAGAGCAAGGAAATATCAGAACCTAAGTAATTTGCCAAAGGTTTCTCTAAAAAAAGAAAGAGTATCATAATTTTAATACCCAGCTGAAAACAAATTAGTAGAAACCACGTTAGAGGCCTACTTACATGTGTTATACATTCTGCTTAGTCCCTATAACTTGTAAAACAATAAACAGGAGAAAAAAATAGTCATTATGTTTAACAATTTGGCCTGAAATCATTTTTCAACGTAACGGAAATAATGGAACACACGATGAAACAACAGGGATTCCTGAATAAGGAGTGCAGACACTTAGAATAATTTTCTAAGTG
>Ga0099826_10000604_pt1 | contig 18272 bp, 15 predicted proteins | sample Mtrugardesep15_FD_76830 | JGI IMG/M metagenome (GOLD analysis project Ga0099826, IMG submission 76830) | Root nodule microbial communities of legume samples collected from California, USA - M. trunc garden sep15 | ecosystem: Host-associated > Plants > Roots > Nodule | place: USA: California... | reverse complement strand
GGCGGCGGCAACCTGCTTGTCGGCGCCGGGAAGAAGGATGGCGAATTCGTCGCCGCCGATACGCGCGGCATGGTTCGGCGCGGTCACCACGCCGTTCAGCACCTCGCCCATGCGCCGCAACAACGCGTCACCGGCATCGTGCCCCAGCTTGTCATTGGCGTCCTTCAGGCCGTTGAGATCGATGACAATCGCAGAAACCGGCCTGAGGGCGTTGCGTTCCAGCCTGTTCAACTCATCCGAATAGAAGGCGCGGTTGTGCAGCTTGGTCAGCACATCGTGCTTGCCGAGATATTCGAGATAGGCTTCAGCCTTTTTGCGCGCGGTAATGTCCGTCAGCGCCACCTGCACCAGCGACCAGTCGTGCTCATGGCCCGGAAAAACGGAAAAATGCAGGAGAACGTGCCGCTCCGAACCGTCAAGCGCATAATTCACCACCTCGCGATGGTGGTTGAGATTGCCGTTCCAAAGCTCCATCAGCTGTTCGCGGAACGGCTTTTCCATCTCGCCGCGGAAAATATCGCCAAGCCGCTGCAACAGAACCTGCCGATCCGGCGCACAGAACAGGTCGAGCGTCGCGCGGTTGACGTCGATGACGCGAATTTCGCTCATGCATTGCCGCACGAATTCGGGATGCACATCCATGAACACGCGGAAATCGATGATGCCGCGGTCCCTGACCTCTTCGATCAATCGCCGCACCCGGCTGAAATCTTCCACCCACAGGGAAACGGGTGAGTGTTTGAACATACCTTCGGCATAACGGCGGTTGAGAAGTTCCTTGCGGCGGGCTTCCTCCCGCTCCGTCACATCCTCGGTGGTCAAAAGCAGCCGCCCGAGTGTTTCTTCGTGGCCGGGGATGACCGCGCCGCGCAACTGAATATCCAGCCGCTTGCCGCCGATTGAATAATTGACCGCGTTGCTGGTAAATTCCGTCTTGCCCGCCCAGAGTTCGGAAAGCTCGTTCACATGGCTTTCCAGCATGTCGTCACGAAAGATCCGGTGCAGATTGTCGACGAGATGCGCCTGATCACGGGCCTCGAACAGCTCCAGCGTCCTGGTGTTGACCTTGATCACACGGATTTTCTGCGAACAGGCCGCTACCCTTGATAAATCTTCGAGAAGAAACGCCCTGATATCCTCGACGCCCTGAGACCGCCAGATATCGAACTGGCTTTTCACGTCGCTAAAATCTTCTATCCACATCGCCACGGGCGCAAGGTTGAAGATATTGGTATCGGTCGTCTCACTCATGCGGGCATTCTTCTTGAGGTAAATGCGGATGAAGGCCGAAAGGGTGCGGGGCAGCAATGGCCGCCCGCATCACCGGATTTATTAGGGATATTCGATTTAACGCAAGCATTTATCGCGCAAACCGTCAGATTGCTCGATAATTCCTGGGCTTTGTGACTATGATGCCCGTTACCAGAGCTTCACGTGCCGGTTCACATCCTTGTAGAGCAGGTAACGGAAGCGGCCCGGCCCGCCCGCATAGCAGGCCTGCGGGCAATAGGCGCGCAGCCACATGAAGTCGCCCGCCTGCACTTCCACCCAATCCTCGTTCAGCCGGTAGACGGCCTTGCCTTCCAGCACATAAAGGCCATGTTCCATCACATGGGTTTCCATGAAAGGAATGGTCGCGCCCGGCTCGAAGGTGACGATGTTGAGGTGCATGTCGTAACGTACATCCTCCGGATCGATAAAGCGGGTCGTCGCCCATTTGCCGTCCGTGTCAGGCATGGGCGACAGGGTGTTTTCATCTTCATGCGTAAAGATCGCCGGCGGCGGCTCCAGACCGTCAACCGCCTGAAACGCTTTGCGGACCCAGTGGAACTTGACGGGCGCCTTGCCCGAGTTGCGAAGCTGCCAGCGGGACCCGGCAGGCAGGAAGGCAAAGGAACCCTCCCGCAGACCATGCTGCACGCCTTCGAACTCCACGGTCATCTCGCCGTCAACAACGAAAATCGCCGCCTCGGCCCGTGCGTCCGGTTCCGGCCGGTCGCTGCCGCCGCCGGGCTGCACCTCAACGATATATTGCGCGAAAGTTTCGGAAAAGCCGGTCATCGGCCGGGCGATGATCCAGGCCCGCGTGCCGGTCCAGTGCGGCAGCACGCTCGTCACGATATCGGACATGACGGTTTTGGGGATGACCGCATAGGCGGTCTTGAACACCGCCTTGCTCGACAGAAGTTCCGTCTGCCCCGGCAGACCACCCATATCCGAATAATATCTCTTCATTTCAGCCATTCCATCCTGCAACGCATTCGGCGCGGATTCTTAGGCCCGCGACGGCGTTTAATCAAATGGTTATTGGCGGCGGACAGGCGGGGAACAGGAAGTCGCAAGCAAAGAGATGGGGCACGGCGTCTCCGCCCATTTCTTCTCCCCGACGGGGAGAAGGTGGCCCGAAGGGTCGGATGAGGGGGCGAGCTCTCCGCATCTCACGACCCTTGCCCCCTCATCCCGCTGCCGCGACCTTCTCCCCGGCGGGGAGAAGGCGAAAGGCGCACTCGCTCGCTTCCCGTGAACGAGTGCCGAGGGTAGCTTTCTATCGACCTTGAGGTCTCACGCCTCCTTACGCATCGTCGCGTAGACGATATTGTGGTTTTCGCCGAAAAACACCTCCGCCTCGATGCTGGAAGGGTCGGCGCTTGCATTGACGATCCGCCACATATCCGCCTTGGAGCGCAACAGCAGCGCCCAGTTCATGAAGGTTTCCATATAACCGTCGACGGCGATGTCTTCCGAGAAATTGGCGAAGAGGAACATGCCGCCGGGTTTCAGCATCTCCATGCAGCGGCGCGTGAGTTTGATCGCCACGCGGTCATTCAGATAATCGTAAAGACCGGCCGCATAGATCAGGTCGAAAGTGCCGAGTTCCTGCGTGCGCAGCACGATATCACGCACGGAACCATCGATCGCCTCGATGCAGCTGCCGTTAAAATCCCGGGCGACGGAACCGACGCTCAAGGGATCCTGATCGAGCGCCACCCAGCGCTTGATCCCGCCCTCTTTCAGCGCCACGGACGCATCCGCCTCGCGCAGATGGCCGGACGCGATGGTGAGGATTTCCGTCTCATTGCCGTGCCGGGCTGCCGCCTCGTCAACGAACCGTGTCAGCAAATCGCGCCGCTCGCGCACGGCGACCGAGGAACTGGCGTCCTTCGTGTAATCGTAAAGGGCCGCACCGAGCGGTGTGGCCTTCTTCACCAGTTCGGCAACACTGTCGTGACCATAAATGAAATCGAGCAATTGCGCATCGCCCGAATAACCCCGCGGCTTTTCGAAAGACCACCGCGTGAACGGGTCCTCCAGAAAATGGTTCGAAACGGGGTGATTCTGTACCAGCGGAATCAGTTCAGCCCACACGCTGGAGTGGAGATTTTCCCGCAGGCCATGAAGTGCGCCCGCCGTTCTATGTATTATCTCACGTGCTGAAACACGATTGTCGAATTGCTGTTGTGCCAATTCGAGAATGAGCGCCACCTCTGCTTTCGCAACTGCGAACTGCTCATCGAATGTTTCCGTCCTGCGTGCAAAAATCTCTTTTGCGACAGTATCCGGGGTAATCAGACTTGCCCCGTCAAGATTTTTCTTCTTTACCCGCACCACTTCAGCCTCCAGTATTAACACATTGTTAACTATACGTTTCTGGGAGACGAAAGGCCACTCGCTTTCGATTTTTGTGCGGTGTAGGGATACATTAGTAGATTAGCGTATTTTTTTGGTCACACTCGTGAGTACGGGAGAAAGCGGATACGCGATTTAGTGAAACTTAATGTTGCGAACGTATGATGCGTTCTTCCTTTCCATGTTCTCCGCGCACATCGGCAGAGATCGACGGGAACCCGCACTGGGTGCGACAGCACACGGAAAAGTGGAATAAGCAGTTACTTAATAAAGTATACGCAACACTATGGGAAAGTGCATGAAGCACACATTGGGAGAGGTGAGTGGACAGCAAGACTATCGGCGGCCGGACTCCCGGTTTTCTGATGAACTTCTTGCCCTTTACCAGCAGGAAGGTGAGCGCAGCCGCCGTGGTTCAATCCGACGGGGCCTGTGGACCGCTGTTTTCATCTATCTGCTGTTTGCCGCAACCGACATCATTCTGATACCCGACGTCGCATCTTACACCATTCTCGCACGTTTCGCCGTCGTCATTTCATCGCTGCTGACGCTGGAAATTCAGCTGCGCAATGGCGCCAGCACTGCGGCGCTTGATCTTACCTGCGCCACCGCTCTCGTCATGGGTTATATCGGCTGGTTATTACCTTCGCTGCTGACCGACAATACCGAAAACATGTCCTATTACATGGTTTTCGGGGCGATCTTCATGATGGGCGCCAACCTGTTTTTCACCTTCCGCTTTCATCTGTCGCTGGTGTCTTCGGGCATTATTCTTGTTACCTATTTTCTGGCGGCGACGCAGTTTCCCGAAGATTCGTTCTACAAGTTCGCCTTCGGCACCTTCTACATTTCCTGCTTCGTCTTCACTTCCTACGTGAACTGGAACCTGAACCGGGAGCGCTACCACGTCTTCGTGAACGGGCTGGAGGCGAAGGCGCAGCAGAAGGCGGCGGACGAGCGTGGCCAGGCGCTGCTGCGGCTTTCCAACACCGACTCCCTGACCGGCCTTCAGAACCGCCGCGCCATTGATCATCATCTGCGCCTGCTGTGGGACAATTGGATCAGGAAGGAAGAAGGCTTTGCCGTTTTCCTGATCGACGTCGACTTCTTCAAGAAATACAACGACCGTTACGGCCACCAGGAAGGCGACAAATGCCTGATGACTGTTGGCACCGCCCTGCAGGATGCCATCACCGAACACGGCGCTTCAATCGGCCGCTATGGCGGTGAGGAATTCATCGTGCTCGCGCCGTTCAAATCCAAGCAGCAGGTTGGCGAGCTGGCCGAGACGATCCGCCACACCGTTGAAAACCTGTCGCTCGCCCATGACCAGCGCCGGGACGGCACCTTCATCGTTACCGTCAGCATCGGTGCATCCTTCACCCGCCCCAATCCGGACGGCAAGCTGGAAAAGATCATCAATGAAGCCGACCGCGCGCTCTATATTGCCAAGGGCAACGGCCGCAACTGCATGAAGCTGTTCGATCCCGATGATCCGCAGACCAGCGACGAGACAGAGAACATTGCCGCGCTGCTGAAAATCGCCATTGCGGAAAACCTCGTTTCCCTCGTCTACCAGCCGATTCTCAACGTCTCGACCAATGAGACAGCAGGGGTCGAAGCGCTGATGCGGCTTCGCCTGCTGGACGGGAACCCTGTTGCACCCGGTATTTTCATTCCGATTGCCGAGCGCACCGGCACGATCATGGAACTGGGCCTGTGGACCATCAAGACCGTCTGCAAACAGATACTGGCCGATGACAAGGTCGCTGTCGTCAGCGTCAACGTCTCGCCGATGCAATTGAAAAATCCGGGTTTTGCCACCTCGGTCGCGGCCATTCTCGTGGAGGCCGGCATTGCCGGCAACAGGCTCGCCTTCGAAATCACCGAAGGCGTCGACATGGAAATGCATTCGGACGTGCTGCGGTGTCTGAACGACCTGAAGACGCTCGGCATCAATATCTGGCTGGATGATTTCGGAACCGGTTTCGCAGGCCTTTCGTGGCTGCGCATGACGGATTTCGATACCGTCAAGATCGACCGCTCCTTCCTGCATGACAGCAAGACCCCGCGCGGCCGGGCGATGCTGCAGGACATGATCCGCCTCATCCGCAACCGCGGCCACAGGATCCTGATTGAAGGCGTGGAGACTGAGAAACAGCTAAGGCTGGTGCGGCAGATGGAGATCGACTACGCGCAGGGTTATTATATCGGTCGCCCCGTCGTCGCCGAAAGGCTGAGCCCGGCCGCCGCCGCCTATCCGCACCCGAACATGCTGCTGCGCCCCGCCTGACTCTGGGCTGAAGACGGAAAGCCGCAGGCAGATTTAATGATAGGCGGGCGGACTAACCGAGAATCTTGCCGCGAGTTCCGAGAACGCCTCTCGCGTGACGGGATCGACAGGAGCCCCTTCCCTTTCCCGTTTTGCGGCCACCGCCCACTCCCGGTCACCCGGCGCCATGACCTTGCAGTCTTCCCGCGCGGGGGATTCCCGCAGGACCTCGAGATAACGTTTCATGCCCTCATCGAACGCCTCCCGTTCCAGGAAGGCTTCCGGCTTCAGCGCCAGAACGAAGGCCCCAAGCCCGCGCGGCGTGGCAAAATCCGGCCCGCCCATGGGAGCGATATCGAAGCTGAGTTTCATGCCCGTGAGCACAGCACTGAAAATCTCCACCATTCCCGCAAGTGCCGCACCCTTGAACCCGAACTCGCCGCCGACCGGGGCAAGCATTTCAACGGCATGCGGATCGCGCGTATCGACGCCGTCTCCATCAGAGGCGACGCCTTGCGGCAGCTGCTGGCCGAGGCTCCGGTAAAGCAGAACGCGATTATAGGGCACCGCGCTGGTGGCCATGTCCAGCAGCCAGGGCATGTCATCTGCTGCCGGCACGCCAATGGCGATGGGGTTGGTGCCGTGGAAACGCATGGCGCCATCATGCAGGCGCACGAAACTGTCCGAATTGCAGAAGGCGAGGCCGATATAACCCTGTCGCGCAGCTTCCAGCGCATAGGCGCCGGCCGGGCCGAAATGTGAGGAGTTACGGATCGCCACCGCGCCGATGCCGAATTTTTCCGCAAGCGACATGGCGCTGTCCATGGCCGCATAGGTGGCGCGGGCGCCATGGGCGTGGTCGGCATCGATCGTTTCCACTGCGCCGAAGCCGGAAACACGGGCTATCTGCGGCCGCCGATTGAGACGCCCGCCTTCGAGCGCGGTAATATAATGGGCAAGCAGGCGAACTCCATGGCTGTCCACACCGAGCCTTGTGCCATGCATCATGGCGCGTGTCGCCGCATCGGCCGTTTCGTCATCAGTGCCGGCGGCCAGGAAAACGGTGCGGCAAAACCGCTCCAGCTCATCCAGACTCGCCAGAACGGTGGCTTTTTCATTGCTGTGCGCCATGAGGGAATCCTCCCAATTCCAGAACCCATGCCGCACAAGCTATTCACGGGGCGCGTTTTTGCAATCGAATATCGCGCGCCCCGAGGGCTCAATCAGTCTTCCGCTCCCATGGCATCGTAAGAAGAGCGTTCGCCGGCGATAATCGCGCGTTTGCCGACATGGTTGGCAGGCCCGACAATGCCTTCCTGTTCCATGCGCTCGACCAGCGAAGCGGCGCGGTTATAGCCCACGGACAGGCGGCGCTGGATATAGGATGTAGAGCACTTCTTGTCGCGCATCACCACCTTGACAGCCTTCTCGTAGAGATCATCGCTATCGTCCTCACCCATGGCGGACTTGTCGAAAACAGCGGTTTCCTCTTCCACCTCTTCGTCGGTCTCGTCGGCGTCTTCGGTAACGGTGCCGAGATATTCCGGACGTCCCTGCGTCTTCAGATGCGCGACCACCTTTTCCACTTCCTCGTCGGAAACGAAGGGACCGTGGACACGCGCGATGCGGCCGCCGCCCATCATGTGCAGCATGTCGCCCTGACCGAGCAGATGCTCCGCGCCCTGTTCGCCAAGGATGGTGCGGCTGTCGATCTTCGACGTCACCTGGAAGGAGATGCGGGTCGGGAAGTTGGCCTTGATCGTGCCGGTGATGACATCGACCGACGGGCGCTGGGTTGCCATGATGAGATGGATGCCGGCGGCGCGCGCCATCTGCGCCAGGCGCTGGATCGCACCTTCGATTTCCTTGCCCGCGACCATCATCAGGTCGGCCATTTCATCGACGATGACGACGATGTAAGGCATGGCCGTAAGGTCCATTTCCTCCTGCTCGTAAACCGCTTCGCCGGTGGCGCGGTCAAAGCCGGTCTGCACGTTGCAGAACACCGTCTCGCCCTTGGCCCGGGCGGCAGCGGCTCTTGCATTATAACCGTCGATATTGCGCACGCCGAGACGCGACATCTTGCGATAACGGTCTTCCATTTCGCGCACGGCCCATTTCAGCGCCATGACCGCCTTTTTCGGATCGGTGACCACAGGCGTCAGCAAATGCGGAATGCCGTCATAAACCGAAAGCTCGAGCATCTTGGGATCGACCATGATCAGGCGGCACTCTTCCGGTTTCAGGCGATAGAGCAGCGACAGGATCATGGTGTTGATGGCAACCGACTTGCCGGAGCCGGTGGTGCCGGCGACCAGAAGGTGCGGCATCTTCGCCAGCTCGGCGATGACAGGTTCGCCGCCGATGGTCTTGCCGAGGCAAAGCGCGAGCTTCTGGCGGGTCTCGGCGTAATCCGTCGCTTCGATCAGTTCGCGCAGATAAACCGTCTCACGCACGGGGTTCGGCAGTTCGATGCCGATGACATTGCGACCGGGCACGACGGCGACACGCGCCGAAAGCGCCGACATGGAGCGGGCGATATCATCCGAGAGGCCGATGACGCGCGAGGACTTGACGCCGGGGGCGGGTTCGAACTCATACAGCGTGACGACCGGGCCGGGGCGGACATCGATGATCTCGCCCTTGATGCCGAAATCCTCCAGCACGCTTTCGAGAAGTCCGGCGCTCTGCTCCAGCGCTTCCGGCGTCATGGTCGTGGTCTGCTGGACGCGGGCTTCCTGCAGAAGATCGATGGAGGGGTATTCATATTCGCCTTCGGCAAAGACCGGCGCTTCGCGAAACATCGGCTGCGAGGCCTGGATGGGCGCGCGGACGGTGAAACGCGGCTCGGCCGCAATTTTCTCCAACGGCTGAACCTGCTCCACAGGTCTCTGCGTCTCGACCACCATAGGCGCTTCCGCGACTGGCGGCGGCGCGATTTCCTGTTCAGCAACCGCGATGGCGGCGGGAACGACGGACTGACGCACGCCGATCTCACGGTAAAGCCGAATTGCGGAACCGCCCGGCACGGTGACGACGGGAGGCTCGGATGAAAGTACGATCGCAGCGGCTGCTGGCGATGCAAAGGCGACCGGCGCGACGACAGCAGGTGCCGTGACCGAATTTGCAAGAACGGCGCGCGCGGACGCGGAGACGCCCTCGCCGGCGCTGCCCGGCAGATCAAGCGTCATCACTTCCCAGAACAGCTCATCCGGCAGATGGGCGGCGAAAGCCGGAATGACGGCCTGCGGTGCGGTGGTCTGAACTGCATCGATGGCGGGCTCGACGAATGGCGGCTGAACCGGCGAGAATATCTGCTGCGCAGCCGCTTCTGCAGCCACGGAAATCTCCGTCTGAACCGGCATCCGGGCAGCGGCAGCCGCCTCTTCCGCTTGCTTGCGGGCAAGCTCCAGCCGCAATTTGTAGGTCAGCGCCCTCGCGCCCCGGGCGTCCGGCGGCTGCGGCAGGAACGGCATGCGCGGCGGCGGCATGCGCTGCTCCGCCGGCTTTATGGCTGGTTGATTGACAGGAGCAACCTCCTGTTGCACAGCCTGTTGCTGCTCCACCACTTCCGGCTCCACTGCTTCAGGCGGAGCGACAGCCGGGACTTCCTCCTCCGGAATATTGGGGGTCTCGACCGGCATGCGCCGCGCAAACGCGCTTTCCGGCGTGCGGGTGAAACGGACATTCGGGCCGAGCACAAAAGCATTCTGCCAGCCGGGCATCTCGGCGCGGCCTTCGATGGCGTCGGCTGCGCTGACATCGGCATTCGGCTTGGGTGCCGCGCCGGCCTTCATCGCCGCCGTCTGTTGACCGGCAACCGACTGGCCGCCGGCATGACGAGCCTCCTCGCTCCCCTCCCCTACGCTATTGGACGAATTCTGGAATCTGGATCGGGAGAAGCTCATGGCAGCGTGCACACTCATCATAAACGTACATATTTCGGTCTCCCTGAAATAAAAAATAAAGGTTAATTACCCCTTTCCAAACGGGGTTGACGCGGCAGATTTTCGTTCCGTCCACAGGCGGCACGGGCCACACGCCATCGAGAGCACGGCATTCCAACCGTTTAATTTTATTAGGTTATATCAAATTTTCAGAGCATTACCGAGGGCAAGAAGGCAAGGTGAGAAAAGCGCAGTACCGCCGGAAAGCATATTGTTTCCGCAAAGGCCCTCGTAACGTAAAATCATTGCTGTAAAGCCCGCGAATTAACGTGGACACTGCCGAGGTTGCAGCCTTAAGATCGGCCGGCCGCGGACCAAGCGGAAAGGCCCGCCCAGCCCTCATTTCCGGAGTGAATCATGTCGCCTGTCCACCTGTCCCGTCGCTCGCTTCTCAAGACCTCGCTTCTTCTTGCCGCAACCACGGGGCTGGCGGGCATTGCCGCTGCGCAGCAGGCGGCGCCCGGCGGAAGGTTGATCGTTGCGGCCGATTCGGAGCCGAAGAACCTCAATCCGGCGATCGTCGCCTCAAACGGCGTGTTTTATATTGCCAGCAAGATTATCGAGCCATTGGCCGAAGCCTCCTTCAATGGCAAGGACGGCCTGGAACCGCGCCTCGCAACCGAATGGGCGGGATCGGATGACGGGTTAAGCGCCACCTTCAAGCTGCGTGAGGGCGTGACCTGGCATGATGGCAAACCCTTTACCTCCGCGGACGTTGCCTTTTCGGCGCTCTCCGTCTGGAAACCATTGCAGAACCTCGGACGGCTGGTCTTTGCCAATCTCGATACGGTCGACACGCCGGATGAACACACGGCGATCTTCCGCTTCTCCAAGCCAACGCCGTTCCAGCTCATCCGCAACGCGCTGCCGGTCGTCACAAGCGTCGTGCCGAAACATCTTTATGAAGGCACCGATATCGCCACCAACCCGGCCAATACCAAACCGGTCGGCACCGGGCCTTTCATTTTTGCCGAATACAAGCCCGGCGAATATTATCGCCTGACCCGCAACCCGAATTACTGGGGCAAGGGGCAGCCGCAGCTGGAGGAGATCATCTACCGCGTCCTGCCGGACCGGGCGGGAGCGGCTTCCGCGCTCGAAGCAGAGGAAATTCAGCTCGCCGCCTTTTCCGCCGTGCCTCTGGCCGATCTCGACCGCATCTCGAAGGTAGCGGGCATCAAGGTCATCGCCGATGGTTACGAGGCGCTGACCTATCAGCTGGTGGTCGAAATCAACCATCGCCGCAAGGAACTGGCCGATCTCAAGGTCAGACAGGCCATCGCCCACGCCATCGACAAACAATTCGTCATCGACAAAGTCTTCCTCGGTTACGCCACGGCATCCACAGGCCCGGTGCCGAAAAACGCGCCGGAATTCTATACCGACGATGTCGAGACCTATGATTTCGATGTGGCCAGGGCCAATGCCCTGCTGGACGAAGCGGGTTATGCGCGCGGCGCGAACGGAACACGTTTCTCCCTGAAACTTCTTCCGGCTCCCTATTTCAATGAAACCAGACAGTTCGGTTCCTATCTTCGTCAGGCGCTGCAGGAAATCGGCATTGATGCCGAGTTGGTCAATAATGATTCAGCAGCTCACCAGAAGGCCGTCTACACCGATCATGCCTTCGACCTCGCCATCGCGCCGCCGGTCTTCCGCGGCGATCCGGCGATTTCCACCACGATTCTCGTGCGTTCCGGCATTCCGGCGGGTGTCGGCTTCTCCAACCAGGGCGGTTACGAGAACAAGACGCTGGACGAACTGATCGACAAGGCGGCGGTAACGGTTGATACGGCGGCACGCACGGCGCTTTACAAGGATTTCCAGAAGCAGGTCACCGCCGATCTGCCGCTGATCAACGTCGCCGAATGGGGTTTCATCACGGTGGCGCGCGATACGGTCAAACATGTCGCCAGCAATCCCCGCTGGGCCGTTTCCAACTGGGCGGATACGACGGTCGACACCTGAGGACGCGCCGTGAAGCGTGCAACGACATTGCTGAAGCGACGGGCAGTCAGCGCCATTCCGGTGCTGCTGATTGTTCTCGTCTTCACCTTCGTGCTGCTTGAAAATGCCTCCGGAGACGCTGTGGATGCCTATCTCGTCTCCATCGGCGGCGGCGATGCCGGGCTGCGGGACGTATTGCGCGAGCAATATGGCCTGAACGGTTCGGTGCTTGCCCGTTTCTGGCTCTATGCCAGCTCGGTGCTGCGGCTCGATCTTGGCTGGTCGCTTGCCTTCGACCGGCCGGTGCTGGGGCTGATCCTCGAGCGGCTGCCGAACACGCTTCTCCTGATGGGCAGCGCTACCACACTCGCCTTCATCCTCGGCACCGGACTTGGCATCGTGGCCGGTGCGCGTCCCGGCGGGCTGACGGATCGCGTGCTTTCAACGCTTTCGCTGGCGCTTTACGCCACGCCCGGCTTCTGGCTTGGCCTCGTGCTCGCAATCGTCTTCGCCGTTCAACTCAAATGGCTACCCACCTCAGGCATAGAAACCATCGCCTCGGGCAAGCAGGGATTTGCAAGGGCGCTCGATATCGGCCGTCATCTCGTGTTGCCGGTCGCCAGTCTCGGCCTCATCTACCTGGCGCTTTTCCTGCGCGTCATGCGCACCGCCATGGCCGCGGTCTGGCCGCTGGATTTCGTGCTTTTTGCTCAATCCAAGGGGCTTTCCAAACGGCGGATCGTGCTGCGCCATGTCGCGCGCAATGCCGCTCTTCCGCTCGTCACCGTGCTCGGCCTGCAGGCCGCAACCATGCTGGGCGGCAGCGTGGTAATCGAAAGCGTCTTTGCCATTCCCGGCTTTGGCAGGCTGGCGCAGGAAGCCGTCAGCGGCCGCGACACGCCGCTTTTGATGGGCATTATTCTGACCAGCGCCGTCTTCGTCATCCTCGTCAATCTCGCCGTCGATATTCTCTATGCCGTTCTCGATCCGCGCATCGGCAGCGGGGAGCGACAGGCATGAGTTTCGCTCTCCGGCTGCTGCGCAGTTTCGAAGGCGCCACAGGAGCCATCATTCTGGTGCTGCTTGCCATGGCGGCGCTCGCCGCCCCCCTCCTCTTTCCGGGCGACCCGCTGGCGATTGTCGGCGAACCGCTGATCGCGCCCTTTACGGACGCCGCCCTGCCTCTCGGCACCGACCGGCTGGGCCGCGACGTGCTGGCCGAACTTGCCCATGGCGCGCAGGCCTCCCTGCTCGTCGGCATGGGCGCCGCCGCCGCGGCACTGGTCATCGGCACCGTCATCGGCACCATTGCCGGATTTGCCGGCGGCCTCGTGGATGAAGCTTTGATGCGCGTCACCGACGCCTTTCAGATCGTGCCGAATTTCCTGCTCGCACTCGCCTTCGTCAGCACCATCGGTCCCTCCATGCCCATTGTCATTCTCGCCATTGCGCTCGGCGCATGGGCGGATCCGGCGCGGCTGATGCGGGCGCAGGTGTTGAGCATCCGCGAACGCGATTATGTGCAATCCGCGCGCGCCATCGGCATGCATCCGCTGGAGATTGCGTTCAGGCAGATCCTGCCCAATGCCCTGCCGCCGGTTCTGGCGCTCGCCGCCATCATCGTCGCGGCCGCCATCCTGACCGAGGCGGCACTGTCCTTCCTCGGGCTCGGCGATCCCAATATCGTCACCTGGGGGTCGATGATCGCGGAAGGACGCAACGTCCTGCGCTCGGCCGCTTTTTTGTCCGTCATCCCCGGCATCGGCCTTCTGCTCACGGTTCTCGGCGTTTATCTTCTCGCAGAAGGCATCAACAGGGCGATGGCGACAAGGAGGCAAGCGCCATGAGCGGCAATGCGTTGTGCCGGATCGATGATCTCAGCGTTTGTTATGCAACAGGCGATGCGCTGGCGTTGCAGAATATCTCGCTGACCATCCGGCAGGGGCAAAGGCTGGCGATCATCGGCGAAAGCGGGTCGGGGAAATCCACGCTCGGCAGAGCCATTGCCGGGCTTCTCCCCGGCAATGCGCGGGTTTCCGGTGATATCTCCTGGAGCCGCGATGGCGGCCTGTTTCACGGCAGGCCGCTGCCGGGGCGCGATATCGGCACGATCTTTCAGGATACCGGCGCGACGCTAAACCCGGTTCTCACCATCGGCGAACAGGTGGCGGAAGGGGCCGTGCGGCATCTCGGCCTGTCATGGAGGCAAGCGCGCGATCTTGCCCGTGACCTTCTGGAGCGGGTGCGGCTGCCGCATCCCTCCCATCTGCTCGGTGCCTATCCGCACCAGCTTTCCGGCGGCCAGAGGCAACGCGTGGCGATTGCCGCCGCCATTGCCGCCAGTCCTTCGATCCTGATTGCCGACGAGGCCACGAGCGCGCTCGATACCGTCAGCCAAGCCGCCATCGCCACGCTGCTGGACGATCTGGTGCAACAGGAAAACAAAACGCTGGTCTTCATCACCCATGATATCGGCCTTGCTTCCAGCCTTGCCGACGAGATCGCGGTTCTGCGCGCGGGGTTGCTGGTGGAACATGGCCCGACGCGGCGGGTGCTTTCCAAACCCGCCCATGACTATACGCGTGCGCTGCTTGCCGATTATCTCGATCTCTCGACCCCGCCGCTCATCAGCGAGGCCGCGTCATGAACGAGGCCCTTCTGAGTGTCGACGGATTGTCGAAAACCTATCGCACCGGCGCAAGAAAAGTGGCGGCGCTTTCCGACATCTCCTTTTCGCTTCAGCCCGGTGAGACGCTGGGACTTGCCGGTCCCTCCGGCTGCGGAAAATCGACGCTGGCGCGCATTCTGATGCGGCTGATCCCGGCTGACGAAGGCACGATCCATTTCAAAGGCCGCGACTGGCTGGCGCTTGACGGCGGGAAGCTTCGAGCCGCCCGCCAGCACATGCAGATGGTGTTTCAGGATACGCATGGTGCATTCAATCCGCGCGCCAGCGTCGAAGATGCCATCGGCGAGCCGTTGCGCATTCATCGCATGGTCGCAAGACGCGAGCGTGCAGCGGAAATACGCCGTCTCCTCGAGCGCGTGGGCCTGCCCGCCAGCTATGCCAGCCGCTCGGTCTTCGAGCTTTCCGGCGGCCAAAGGCAGCGCGTCGCGATTGCGCGGGCCATTGCACTCAAGCCGTCGCTTCTCATTCTGGATGAAGCCGTCTCTGCGCTGGATGTTTCAATTCGCAGGCAAATCCTCGAACTTCTGGTGGAAATCCAGCGGGAGACGGCCGTTTCCTGTATTTTCGTCTCCCACGACCTCGCAGTCATCCGCGCCGTCTGCCACCGCGTCGCCATCATGGAAGCGGGACGGATCGTTGAAATCGGCAGGACGGGAAATATCGTCTCCGCGCCGCAATCCTCGACCGCCAGAACCCTGATAGACGCCGCGCCGCGCCTGACCATCACCACGTAAGGAAAAGACATGCCCGTTCCCGATTATGCATTGCTGCTCGACCCACCCGCTTTTCCTGCGGAGCGTTATGCCGCTCTTGCCGACCGGCTGGCAGCCTTGATGGGCACGGAGAACGACGTCCTTCTCATACAGGCGGAAGCCGTGCTGGCGCTTGAGGCAGCGGCGACAAGCCTTGCGCGACCGGGCCTGAGGGCGCTCAACATCGTTACCAGCCCCTATGGCGCATGGTTCGGCGGCTGGCTGGAAAGGGGCGGCGCGACGGTGCGCAACCTGACGGCCAGCCCGGCGAAGCCGGTCACACTGAAGGAGGTGGAGCAGGCGCTGGACGAAGGGCCGGATTTCGATCTTCTCGCCATCGTCCACGCGGAATCGGCAAGCGGCATTCTCAACCCCCTGCCCGCCATCGCCGCACTCGCTCGGCAAAGGGGCATCGTGACCCTCGTTGATGCCGTCGCGTCCATCGGCGGACATGCCTTCGAGGCTGACCGGCTGGGCATCGATATCGCCGTCATCGGCCCGCAAAAGGCGCTGGCCGGGCCGGCCGGGGTTTCCGCCATTTCCGTCAGCGAAAAAGCGTGGGAGCTTCTTTCCCATGGTGGTGCACCTGACAACTCCATGCTCTCGCTTCTGGACCAGAAGAAACTTTGGCTTGATGCCGGCCGCGGCGCGCTGCCCGGAACGCCCGCGCCGCTGGAATTTTATGCGCTGGAGGCCGCCCTCGACCGGATAGAGGCGGAAGGTCTGGCATCCGCCAATGAGCGCCACGAAAGGGCGGCGGCGGCCACCCGGAACGGCATCAGGGCGCTCGGTATTCCAACCTGGGTGGAGGAGCCGCACGCCTCCGCCCTCGTTTCCACCGCTATCCTGCCGGATACCGTCGAAGCCAAGACATTCCTCGCCGCTGCATCCCAAAAGCATGGCGCGGATATTACCGCCGGAGTGGGCCCCGGCGCGGAACGGCTGATAAGGCTCAACCACACCGGCCGGCGGGCGCATCCGGAGGCGGTGAAAGCCAATATCGTGGCCTTCTCCAGCGCCTTGAAAAGCCTCGGCCATGCTGCGGACACCGATTCCGCGCTGGAGGCGACTGAAAAAGCCTATTTTGACGCCGATCCGAACCGCGTTTGAAGATGGCGATAAACATTCATTGCGCAAAATCCGGCAGCAGTGAAACGTCAGTCACGACATTGTTGTTAAAAATGGTAGACAAATTCCTCGGTCAATCTTGACGAAATCATGGCAACGCGCGAAACTTAACACACCGTTAACTCGCGTGAAGAAGGGAACTGGCCATGGTAGCAGGGTTCAACATGCTCTCCTTTGACCTCTTTGGCATCGGCCGAAGGATGCCCGTCGTCAACGAGCGGGTGGAAACCGAGTTTCAGGACAAAACGCCGCGCAGACCTGATGACGAGTCGCATGACGACGACCGCGATCAGGAATATGAGCTGTTCTTCTGGTCGCTTTATCCGGTGATCTAAGCGGTCTCGGTGACCTGCCGGGCGTGAAACTTGCCAAGGGCCGCCGGTTCATTCAATGATTGGCGCATGCGCCGGTCCGGAAATGACAAAAACTATGCAAACAGAGACTTGAAACTGCTGCGCCGTCTTCTGCGCGCCAGGGATCATATGGATGCCGCGCCCCAAGAGGCGTGGCCTGTTTCACGCCTTGCCAGTGTCAGCGGCGCCTCACAGGCCCATTTCGCAAGATCGTTTCGCGATGCCTTTGGCATACCCCCTCACCGCTATCTGCTGACCCGCCGGGTGGAGCGCGCCGTGGCGCTTTTGCGTGACACCAATCTTCCTATCATCGAAATCGCGTTGCAGACCGGCTGGAACAGCATCGGCACATTTGGCCGTGTTTTCCGGGATGTGACCGGCGAGAACCCGAGTGAATTGCGGCGCCGGATGCGGGTTTCGCCTGCCGATCTCGAGCAGGTTCCCCATTGCTTCGTCAGCGCCGCAAATCGCCCTCATCTCACAATCGCAGTTTCGGAGAAGCGCCGGCGAACGAAAAGCGCTAGGCACGACGAGCGAAAGGGAGATATCTCATGAAAAATGGTGTTCAAGTTGTCGGGCTTTACGTTCATGATCAGGACGAAGCGCTGCAATTCTACGTCGAAAAACTTGGATTTCGTGTGCACACCGACGCGCGCAACGGCGATTATCGCTGGTTGACAGTGCAGCACCCGGACCAACAGGATTTCCAGCTGGGCCTGTTTCGGCCGCAGGCTCCGACCGTTGACGATGCGACAGCGCAGGATCTGAACGAAGCCGTGGCCAAAGGCGCCATGCCGCCGCTGGTTCTGGTGGTCGAGGATTGCCAGAAAGCCTTTGACGCCATGCACAAACGCGGCGTCGAATTCACCCAGCAACCGATCGCCCGCTACGGCTCGGTGGATGCGAGCTTCCGCGATCCTTCCGGCAATGGCTGGAAGCTCGTTCAGGCCCGCTGAAGCGCCATGTGTCACATTCCATCATGGATGCATTTTCTTGAGGGCGACTTTGATCTTGCGAAACTGGATAAGGCAGAGCCATCGGTGGCTGGGCATTCTGCTTACCATCACCATTCTGGCGAACTTCGTTTCGATGGCCTTCGGTCCGACGCCGCCGGTGATCGTCTATGCTCCGCTGTTGCCGCTGACTTTGCTTATTTTCAGCGGGCTGTACATGTTCTTCCTCCCGTATCTGGGAAAGCCGCCAGCCCGATCGGGGAAGTAGGCAGGTAAGCAACGAAAACATCGTGCTCTTCGCCCGCCCGCAAAGTTTACGTGGTTGCGGAGCACGGCGCTTAAAATGCTTCAGCCCCGGGTTCTACCCCGGGGCTGATTAAAAAGCGGTCAGCCGAAACGGCCTTGCTTAGTGGTTGTCGCGCGGCAGGCCCTTGGTCTGGGCGATGCGCTGATATTTTACGGCTGGTTCCAGAACCGCGCCGGTTTCCATCTGGCTGACGATGCCGCGCTGAATTTCCTGCCATGGCGTCTGATGGTCAGGGAACTTGTAACCGCCCTCGGCGGAAAGCGCCTCGTAACGCTTGGCCAGTTCCTCACCTGATAT
>Ga0099826_10000603_pt1 | contig 18277 bp, 6 predicted proteins | sample Mtrugardesep15_FD_76830 | JGI IMG/M metagenome (GOLD analysis project Ga0099826, IMG submission 76830) | Root nodule microbial communities of legume samples collected from California, USA - M. trunc garden sep15 | ecosystem: Host-associated > Plants > Roots > Nodule | place: USA: California... | reverse complement strand
ATATCATATTATGTGATGAGAATGTACATTTATATAGGTAGTAGGAGTCTCCTAGTTAACCCCTAATTAATAAGGAAGATTAATCAATACAATCAATACAATTACTAGTGAAGTCAAACTAAACAGTCACAACTTTTCAATATCTCCACTAAGTAATTAATCAAGCTTATTCTAACAACGGGAACCATGATGAAACTATAAACACCAAATAACATATAATTAAGTGCAATGAACATACATCCTCCGGTCACTGTTATAAGTAAAAATCAACATTTTAGATTCATTCATTAAATAAATGTATATAGTTTTAATTGTAGACCACATACATCATTAATGAATGAATGTAAAATATGAATTTTTGTTTATAATAGTAACCGGAGAGTGTATGAACTAAAATCACAGTTAATTATTATACTTAGTATCTTTGACCGAAAAAGTGAGGGATTTGATTTTGGAACCACTCTTTTTAATAAAGAACTAGAGATAACTTCTTGAAAAGAGCGCAATAGCATCTAATATCATACTCACTCCGTTCCAAATTGTATGACGTTTAGGTCATTTCACACATATTAAGAAATACAATTAATATTACGTAGAAAAGAGATATTATGATTTGTTTTACAAAATTGTCCTTAATAAATAATATGGGAAAGATAAATGAAAGAATTGAAAGAAGAGAGAGTAATAAATAGTTAACGTTATAATAGAAAAAATAACATTAATGTTGCATTGATATTGTAAAGGGACATATAATTTGAAACAATTTTTTTTCTCTATAAAACGACATACAATTTGAAACGGAGGGAGTAAATAACAACCAAATTAAAGTTTCAATGACTAAATATCAAATAAGATAAGTCTTCGAAATTAAAACCTGCATTAGGAAAATCGTAAGTTGTGATCATCGTTGCCCATGTCAATCAGACTGTATTGATGAGTGCAAGCTTTTGACTACAATGTCATTCTTGTTGAGATTGAAGTTTTCCATTTCATAGCTTTTGTTGTAATCATGCACATTTTTCCACTCTGAAAGACATTGCCTAGAAACAATAAGTTGAATCATTTGACTCTGCATATATAAGCATGGTGGTACAAGATGTTTATTTTTCTTTCCATTTCATAGCACGTTTACATATGAGCATCCATAACGACTATTTCAAGATGTCATTGCTTGCATTTGCTGATCACAGCAAGTACCCATACACCTTTAGATTCATCGATATCGTCAATGTCATCAAAAGAGCAAGTAACTTCCACTCCTACCTGTTCTTATATTTTAATCCTAAACATGATACGAGTTATTTAGTCAAACATATAACAAAAAACTTGTAAATCAAACTACATACAGAAAACCTAAAAGCCAAAAACAAAAATAAAATAACAAATTAGGTATATTCTGTTTTCATGAATAATTAATACAAATATAGTATGAATAATGGTAATGTCGAAGGTTTCGTAAATAAATCAAACATACAGAAAACGAATAATAGAAAAATTCGAATCTAACATCAAACTAAGAAAGGTCAAACTAAGAAAAGTTAAATATGAAATCATTATTAGGTTAAGAAGCTGTTTGGTTCAGCTTTTAAATCTTTCAAAAACAATTCTGGTAGCTTCAAAAGTAAAAACTAACAATTTCAACATGTTTGGTTCATCTTCTCAAAATAAATTCTCATCTCCAAAAACAATTATGGTTGAAGCTACAATTCCTAGCTTGAGTTTACTAGAATCAATTCTTCATTAAATTTTATATTAATTAATTCTACATTATTATATCCAAACATAAATCAATTCTTTTAAAATCAATTATATCAGAATCAATTATATCAGAATCACTTCTTTTATAATCAATTTATATCCAAAGTTAAATCAATCATACACTAAATCTAATAGAAGAGTTTACATATTAATTGATTGTAGAATATCAATCAGAGATATGTTAAATTTAAAGAATATAAACATCATCATACTAAGCAAAAATTCGAAAAGGGACATGCAGGTTAAACCAATATTGTGACCTTGAAGAACCATATACACAAAAAACTTTGATTAAAGAAATATTTGATATTATTACAAACAACATGCAAGCTAAAATCAATAAGCTAAGAAGCAAATAGAATAATTTTGTGAACGAAAATATACTAAAAACTTTATAATCAAAGATTTATATAAGTAAAAACATGCCAAAAACAACGTATAGTAGTGTATACAAAAAATAAATAATAGTTTTTAAACTAAATACTGACGAGAATTCAATTAAACAAAAGACCGATAGAATAACCTGAAATGAACCCTAAAACCTAAACCCTCTATTATTTTTGTATACACTACTATATTTTTGCAAGAGGTCAAAAACGATTTTAAGATTTGCTAAAATTTTAGAAACGTAAAAATTCTTATTTAATTCATCACATATTAAAATATTCTGAATGGTAAAGATATTTATATTTTTCATTGTATTTTAAACAAGTCTGAAAAAATTATTCAAAAATTTAAAGATTATTAACCAACTTAGAAACACGTCTTAAAAATTTATAGGGAAGAAAATATGCTATGGCTTAACAAAAATTTAGGGAAGATAATTTTGATAAAAAACAAAAGCATTTTTAAAGGATTTTAAAGATAGAAAGAGTTTATTGTTAAAAATTTATTTTCAAGTTTTTAAGACATAAATTAACACGATTTCTAAGATAGCTTTTCCACATTGAGTTTCTTATGTTCTCTTAATTAAAACACATGTTAACATATCCCTTTTATATATAAAATAACTGTGCAAACATATTTGGCATTTCCTCTCAAAAAATAAAAACCAGGCTTTGCTGAACCAAATATATTCTAGATTTAAAAGTAAGGAAATCTTAGGGGAAAACCAAAGAGAAAAAGAAAAAAAAAGTTAGTAATTATTTTGACAGAATATGTATAATCCAACAAATAAATATGTAACAAAATTAGAGAAAAAAAAAAACACACCTTAGTCTTGTTGATTTTCGTGTTTATTTTCTGCTAATCCCAACCTTAGTTTTGGTTCCAACAAAAGTAAAGTTTTTATTTGGTCTATTTACAAATAACGGTGTCACTATCTGGAGGTTCAACTATAATTGCTTTGATTATAAAAATCTGTTATAATTGTGTCAATTTTAATTTACCTTCATTGGATTGTTCTCTCTAAAACAAACAAAGTTTGAACTTAATTAATAAATTAATATATGAAAACCCAATTTCTAAAGTTAGTACATTTGCAAAATTAATATATCAAACAGCATTAAATAGAAAACAGAGTTGGAATAAACAAATTGATCAAGTGATGCATTAAAAACATAAAACTTGTCTAACATAGCGTAGTTCCTTCCCTCACCATGTTACAAAAGAAAGGTAAAAAGTCCATCCCAAATTCTCTGCTGATAAATAGACTACCACACTACCAGATCACCATTACTCACCGGAGTATGCGAAAAAATTAAACTAGAGAACTAGGCCAACCGGGACAAATGGTTCTGGCATAATAAATGGAGTTTTTTCTGCTATAACAAAGGGTGTACACCGTTTAAACAGGAAGTAAATTGAAACTTGAAATCTTTAAAGCAGGCAGCCAAAAACTCATCATCCTACAACAAAACAGAGAGATCGCAACAGAATCTTGTTCAATTAATACGCTAGTCTGTCCACCAGACCTAAAGCAAAGAGAAGCCTTTGAGAAAATACTAAGAACCAACCCAAGCAGAATGCACAAAGGATACGTAACTCAGTAGAAATCACCTTTGAAGCCAGTAGAACTATGCTTGTGCTGCTATCGAAAGTGGTATAGAAAAGCTCCCCCAGACTAAGAAGCCAACTTCAGAATAGTAAGAGCCGACCCAAGCTGTCTAAAACTCTAGCATCCCAGTTTTTCCTAGCACAAATGAAGGCAGGTCAAATCCATAGAGGATAAATACTCCAAAAGAAGAGACCCAAATTAGAAATATATATCTACAATTCCCACCAAATCTCTCAGAAAAAAGAACAGTGTACTCCATCCAGACTAACAAGCCAAACACTACAACAAAGAAACAAATGCACTCCGTCAAACCTTCCAAATCCTTGTTCCTCTCCAAAGTGCTATGAGGAATTTGTTGATATTGTAATACTACAAATCATAAATTCTAAAGCTCTTCTTATACCCAGATTCCAGTTAAACAACACACAAAAATCAACATTACCACATCACACCATGGAAGGGGGAGTCTATGATAACCTCATCCTAAGCTTTTACAAAGGAATCGAGAAGCTTCTGTTTGATAATAGAGGAGTCCTTGCGCCACATCATAAATCAAAAGTAAGAACATACCATCAAAACAAACAGTACATCCTAGGAAGGGGAGAGTAGCTCCAGAATCTTGTTGCTAAACCACTAGGTAAAACTCAAGTTACCCATACAGACAAACTTCAGCACTAGAAGAAATACATATAACTTATAAATGAATAATCATAACCCATAAATGAAAGGGAAGTCTGTCATAAATAACCTCGCGCTAACTAGCTTCCGCAAAGGAATTGAGAAGTGTGGATATGCTCAAATGTGAAGAATTCATATCTGAGTGGATAGCACCAAACTAAAGCCTAGAAAATATATAACATATCCAACAAAGCATTAAGGTTCATGGGTCCTTGTTAATTTGTTCACAAAAGATAAGTGGTACAAAGCGGCAAAGACAGTTATCTTCAATTTCTCCACTTTCCAGACAGAAAATTGAAAAGATGCAGTGTAATTGCGAAAGAAGGAAACATTTGTGGTATACCAAACCCATGTAACACTAACCCTGTCAACACCAGTGAAAATGTACAGAAAATTATGCTGTAACAAATAGGTTATAACAAAAAGAACTAAGAGAGAAAGAATAGTAGCCTGATTCCTCTAATCAAGTTGAAGATCAGCAGCATAACAAATAGAGGCCCCATCAAGCTATCGCAGCTTCTCTAGAATCGTATAAACCTTTGCACTGTCGGAAAACCCAATGTAGGACAAACGCTTGTAAGAAAAAAGTAGTATTGATGGTAACAACATCTAAGGCAGAACTTCTTGAACATCAATAAAAATCGGCAGATAAGAAAGGACCAAACAGAATGTCATTGTTTTTTAACACAATCATATTTCAATTTTACATGTATGATAAAAGAAGTCAGAACCAAATCAAACTTCGGAATCAAGAATTCAGGAAAGAATCTAAATACAAAAGATGAATATCAAACAAGAGAAAATTAAAACCAGAAGGAATCGCTGTTCCCAAATAACCTTCCCTGCATCACGAGGAAATAAAAATTCAACAAAATATGCTTTCAAAAGACAATAAGAATTATTGAAAACTAAAGGATTTTAGAAGAGATCACCAAATCAAAACTGGACGCTCCAGGCTATAAAGAAAGAGCATACTACTCTGACAAACCACGCTGCAGAACAACGGTTCACAATTCAATTCTTACTTACATGCAATCAAATTCCACAAATATAAATATTAAATAATGACTCATTGAAGAAATTTGAATTATCTGTATATAGCCTTTTTTTTTATCCATTATAGATTTATAATAAAATCAAGAATCGCAACTTTCTCTAGATAAGCAGGTATCAGCTCGCTGCAAAATGGAAAAAAATGCATATCTCATTTATAACAGCACAGCTCATAAAAAAACTACGCAAATAACCAAACGAGAATTGGAATAACAGTAACTAAAACCCAAAAAACTCATCCAAAGCAGGTGATCATTAAAATAAGTACATCAACCTTGAAGATCGAAACCAGCAAGAACCAAATCAACCCTCAATATTAAGAAACAAAATTAACCTAGGAAAAAAAACGTAAGAACACAAAAACTTGAAGATCAAACAAGAAGGTAGAAAATTTTCTCATAATTGATAAAAGAATACTGAAAAAGAAAAAAAAATCACAGAAAACTAAAAAAGTAAAGCCTGCTGCAAACTTCAGCCTGCTGCAATCAGACACATTTGCGGTACACACAAGACACAATTTTGGCTTCCTCCTAATACAGAGGAGTCCCTGGGCCACTGTAATAAAGAGGATATATCCATTGTCAAAATTGCAAATAACAATGAAAACAAAAAAGTATATCAAATCATTACAGCGAACAGCAAACCTTGTTGTCTAAAATCACACATCTAAGTTCATATCGCCAAATTAATCCTAGCAATAGTAGAAGAAGTATATCAAATCATGTATCCTTGTTAATTAGTTGACAGAAGGTAACTAGTAGTACAAAGGGCAGAGGGACTCGTCTCCAATTTCTGCATCCAACCAACCAGACAAGAATAAGAATACAACACATGAAGATCAAACAAGAGGAAGATAGATACAACCGTAAGAGACCGTATGTTCACAGATTACCACTCCTGCGACACCAAAGAGTAAATAACAAATCAACAAATACACTACCATGGCACATCATTAGTGGACATCTATCCCATCCATAACACAAATTCACATGTAAGAATAAAAATAGTGAACCTCTCTGTGTGCCACACACTTATAGGCTTTCTCTCTTTGTAACACCCAGAAAACTCAGGAACCGACAAAAGTGGATGCTTGCTAGTTATCAAACAAAAACTGAAATGTAAAAAGATAGCCAAGTTAAAGCCAGCATAGGACTCAAATTCAAGATATAGACACACAAGCTTCAACACTGGAAGAAACACAGACTCACCACCAGCTTGTACAAAAACTAAACTATATGGGAACAAATACACATACAAATAAGAACAGAGATGGCCATTTATATCCCGATGACAAAAGAGAAAGGCTGTAACAGTCTAGCCCAAGCTTGCAGAGAAGAATCAAGAACCATGGATGCAGAAATGTTTAAATCTATGTTCAGATCACCAAATATGATTGTTCATGTGCCCTTGTTAACTAGTTCACAGAATATAAGTAATTAGTAGTACAAAGCGTGGAGGCACTGATCTCCAATTTTTCCACTTCAGAAGGAAAATTTACCAAATTGCAATGTGATTTAGAAAGAAGAGACTTCTTTGGCACTAAACATGTAACAATTCCCTGTGAACACCAAACGGACACATACAAAAATGTTACGCTGAGACACATAACTAAAGAAAAATCCATGAAAATGAAACAAGAGTAGCATCATTTTCCGAACCAAGTCAATAGTCAGCAGAACATAGTTACAAAGACATCCCTATGAAACCTGAATTTCTCCAGAATCTTGAATTAGAAGAGGAAGATAAAACCAGAAGTCGTAAGTTTAAAGATAAATTCCTGCAACACCAAAGAGTAAATACCAAATCAAGGAAGATCTGCTCTCATATCAATGAGATATATTGAAAATGGATAGAGCACTTAATAGAGATCACCAAATCACAACGCGGCTCCACGCATGAAGTTTATTAGTTTGACAAATTACACTGCAGAAAACATACTCAAACTTCAATTCTTATGACTAGCAATCAAGGACCAAAAACAAAACAATGAAGGAGCCAATGTTTATCTAGCTGTTCTCCTTGTCCTTGCATCATAACTGATAAGGTTCTAGATATCAAGACTTCACAAAGCTCACCGAAAATTAATATAATAAAGGCCCCGCCGAAGAAAATTAATTTCTTCAATGAATCAAGACATTCTACTTCCCAGCTCACTGTTACTACAGATAAACGGATCTCTCAATTATCAAACAAAGAATTATATTGAAAAATTACACAAATAATTCTTCATAACCAACGGTAAAAAAAATTATCATAAGGAAATATTTAAAGAAAATAATTTACCAGCAATTACCATATCCATACTCGAGAATGCAGAAAAACAATGACAGGTTGTTTTTAAACTGAACTGAATTGTTTTTAAAAATAAACCAGTTTTTGAAGTGGTTTTTAAAAACACAACTGAACCATTAATGTGGTTCAGTTTCAGTTCAGTTATACACCATGAACACCCCTAACAGGCTGCAGAAAAACCATGTTCACAGTTCAATTTGTCTCATAGTTGAAGCTCAAAATTGAAAATAATAAATATTGAATCATCAAAGCAATTCAATTTATATCTAAAGCCGTTCTCCATTCGTATATGTTGTGTCAGCAATTGCAAAACTATCAGGATTTCCAGACTTTAGCTCTCTGCAAAATGGATAAATGCATATCTTGATTATCCAATTATGAAGAACTGTATCCAATAATGCAAAAATAAACAAATCATTCTTGAAAAACCAATCCATGAAAGAAGAGTCAGGCGAACTGGACATTCTTGATATCTACAATCCGAAAAAAGCATATCAAAATACTCATGTTCCTGATACAAAAACATAAATCACAGAAATTCTAGCAGAGCACAAATTCAGATGTAAGGAAAAAATGACCAGTTTTATTCATCGGTTGAATGAAGAGTAAGAGGGATGACCAGATTGTCCCAAGGCTGAACGGTAAGTAAGTGATCCTCTCTGCATGCCACACTTATAGGCTTACTCCCCCTGCCCACACAGAAAACTCAAAGGAACTGACAAAAGTGGACGTTGATTATCAAACAAAAACCGAAATGTAAAAAGATAACCAATTTATAGCCTATCAACAGTAGACAGTATACAACAGCCTGCAGGAAGATGATGATTCACTGGAACAAATTTCCATCTAATTTGCAAGATCGTTGTGTAGGCATATGAAGAGACAATTTAGCTTTCTCCTAATACAGAGAAGTCCCTACGCAACATAACGAAGAGGATATCTTTTAAGGAGGATTATCATTTGGAAGTAGATGGTGATTGTCAAACAAAGATGGAAATATAGAGAATCTCGATAGAGATGGCCAAATTATAGCCTAGCAAAAAAATGGAGTATATGACATAGCCTGCAGAAGACATTGATTCATTGGAACCAATTTGTGCAAGACTGTCATGTAGCCATATTGTAATGAAAACAACAAAGCAATGTAAGTTGATCACAGAAACACGATAAGTAGAACAAAGGACAGAGGCACTCATCTCGACCAATTTCTCCCCAAGTTCAGATCGCCAAATTAATCGTAGCAACAGTCGAAAACGTATATCAAATCATGTATCCTTGTTAATTAGTTGACAGAAGATAACAAAGTGAAGTGTGATTGGAGATTTCTGTTGCACACCAAATCTATGAACAACAGATGATTCATGTACAGAAAATCTACACCATGACAAACAGAAGGAAGATAGTTTAACTTTCCAAACCAAGCCGCTGTTTGACATTCATAGTTAAAAAATCATAGTTAAAAAAAGTACCCCACAAAGCTGTCCCAATTTCTGGAGAAACGTGTAAACTTCGCATTGTCATATTACATGTCAAAAACCTAAAATGTAAGATAACAGCAGTATGGAAGGATAAGAACACTTACGGCCAGACTTTTCACATATAACCACCAAGAAATCAAGAGAGAAAAAATAAACCTGTACACTTAATAATACACAGAATGTGGTTGTTTTAAGATACATTACACTTAATTCACAATTCCACCAGGGATGATTATCATGTATCAAGTTTTGCAAAACATTACCATTTTCTGAGACTCAATTGGAAACATCCAAAACAGAAAATTCATATCAGAACTTCAGCTATGTTTCCAAGTTCCACAAAACATTACTGTTACCTATTACTCAAATAGCAATACCTTAAACGCAAAACAACATCTGTCTATGAAGAATAATATTTGTTGTAACAGAACAATTAGAGAACAATCATTTGGAACCCAAACAAACTAAACAATCAGATCATCAAAATAAGAACTGCATACGTCACACAAGATACCGAATAATCAACCAGATAGAATAAGAATACATCACATGAATATCAAACAAGAGAATGATGGATAGAACCGTAAGAAATCATATGTTCACAGATTATTGCTCCTGCAACACCAAAGAGTAATGAAACAAGAAATATTCATACTCTCAGCAACACCAAAGAGTAACGGATCAAGAAATATTCATACTCTGAGTAGTTAAAGAAATATTGAAAACAAAAAGATTATACTGGATATCCCCAAATAAAAACGCTAGACTCTATGCTGCGAAGAAAGTTATTTGCTTGACAGACCGTGCTGTAGAAAAACATGTTCAAAATTCAATTTGTATGCCTTGCAATCACAGGCCAGAAATTAAATTAATAAAGGACTCACTGGAGAAAAATCCTTTATCTATCAGACACTGTTCCCTGTTCTTCTCCGTTGAATCAAGTTGTCTCTAGATATCAAAACATCACTGCTCGTAGTACAACGGAAAACGGATCTTCGATTATCTAATGAAGAGTTCCATTGAAAAATAACACAAAGATTGAATAGATGAATTTTCTAGAGATCACCAGGAAAATACTCAAGGCTCCGTACTCTGAAGGAGGTTATTATATAGACAAACCAGGCTGCAGAAAAAGCATGTTCACAGTTCAATTCTTCTCATGATCAAAAGCTTAAAATTGAAAACAATGAAGAATGAATCATTGAAGAAATTCGATTTATCTATGTGAAGCCGTTCTCCGTTCATATCCGTTGTGTCAAGAATCGCAAAATGTTGCAGTTTTTCAAAATTCCGCTTTCTGCAAAATGGTTAAACGCATATCTCGATTATCCAATTATGAAGAACTACAACCAATAGTTCAAAAATAAACGTTGTTGAAAAAACAATCCATAAGAGAAGAGCAGAGAGAACTGTGAATTTCATGATAACTACAATCCAAAAAAGCATATCGAACGCCAATCCATAATGATCTACTTGATAGAAGCAGATCAAAGATCCAAGCAAAAAGATAAACTCCAAACTCTTGTATGTTTCGTACTCACGTTACTGATACAAAAACATACAAACTGCAACACTAGCAGGGCACACCATCAGAGCACAACTATCACACTGTCAGATTACATAAAAAGCCTCAATGGTAGCATGATGGTGTAAGAAAACCTAAGGATGGACTTCTCAGATATTACCATCAACCCTCCTTGTATATCAATAACTCAGCTCTCACATGTAACATAAAATATATAAAACAGAGAATAAGGGAGTAATTCGAGAAGACTGGGCAATAAAACAGAGCATAAATAAAATGAAAATGATTCAGTCTGTAAGCTTGATCAGGTTACCATGAAATGAAGTGTTTCGCAATAAACCTGTATTTGTTACTACAGTATTTTTCAAGGCACGTTACACTGCAGAAAACAGGTACATGTTTCAATTCACATTACAATTGTCTAATAATCATGTATGGAGTTTCCCAAAACATTACAATTGTCTAATAATCAATTGGAAACACCATTTTATGAAGATAACATTTGTCACAAAAGAGGAATTAGAAGAACAGTCAATTGAAACCCTAACAAACGCAATAATCAGATCATCAAATAAGAAGGGCAAGCTTAAAGACTGAAACAAACAATAAACAAATCAAAATTAACCTCAGAATCAATTAGGCTAGATAATCAACCAGAAAAGAGTAACAATACAGCACATGAAAATCAAACAAGAGGAAGATTGATAAAACCAGGGTATGCTCACAGATCACTTCTCCTGCAACAAAGAGGGAATAACAAATAAAGAAATATATATGCTATGCCATGAAGCAAATTAAAATAAAGAAATTTTCCTCTAGTTATCACCAAATTAAAATGCTAGGCACCATGCCATGAAGCAGGTTATTAGTGTGACAAAACCATGCTGCAGGAAAACATGTTCAAAATTCAATTTGTATGTCTTGCAATTGAAGCCCAGAAACTAAAACAATAAAGAACGGATCATTGAATAAATTTGATTTTTATCTATCTAGAGATGTTGTTCTTGTCGGGTTTTGAAAACGTTCTAGAATTATATCCCAAATTATAGAAACAACTTTTGAATCAAGAATACTTTGACCTCAGCTGCAAATTTAAATCATGGACTATTTGTTCTCAAATTTAAACAAAAAGGTTGTACTAATAATACCAATGAAATTTTGAGGTTCTATGCTATGATGGAAGTGATTATTTTGACAAAACCATGGTGAAAAAGAAAGTTCCTGATTCAATTTTTACCTCTCGCATTAAGGCTAACAATCACCAAACTGGAAAATCACAAACATGAAACCAGAAAGGAAAAAATAACACAAAACATTAAGATCAAAGAGGAAGAAATATAGAACCAGAAGAAATTGTGTTTTCGTAGATTATTTCTCCTGAAACACAAAAGAGATCACCAAATCAAAAATATTAACTGATTTAATACATAAAGAAACAACAGAGAATTTTGAAAACAAAAATAATCTATCAGATATCACCAAATCAATTAAGAACATGTCCAAAATTCAATTTGTATTCCTTCCAATAAATTAAAATAATTAAGAACAAGTTATTAAAGAAATTTTATGTATCTAGCTGAATCTGTTCTTGTCAACTGTATCAAGACGTTTCGCTGCAAAACGATAAAGGATATCTCGATTAATAAATGAAGAAACAATTATATATAAATAAAAATTTAAGAAAATAATTTTTTTTTGATAACCATTGAAAAAAGAAGGGATAACCAATGTAAACGAAGGGACAAGGAAAGTGTGATTGCGTGAAATTCTTGATCTCATTAAGTATATCCTAACGATCTCATTAATAGCAAACCCTGAAATTAATTAATCACGGAGAAACCAAACAAGAAGCTAGAGATCCATAAAGAAAAGATCGAACCAAAAAGATTTACTAGTTATCACCAAATCAAATCTCGAGGCTCCATGCTATGAATAAAGAACGTCATTAATATTTGGACCAACCACACTGCAGAAAAACATGTTCACATATCAATTGTTATGTCCTTGGAATCAAAGCCAAGAAATAAAAATACTAAAGAACGAATCACTGAAGAAATTTGATTTATCTAATTGGAGCTGTTCTCTGGTCTTATCCGTTGTATCAAGAATCTCAAAATGTTCACCTCACTGCAAAACAAATGAACATGTATCTAGATTATCTAATCATGAAGTACTATATCCAATAATCATATAATTAATCAAATAATTCTTGATAGCCCGTGATCCATAAAGCAAGCGAAATATATGCTCTCAGGATCAAAGAATGAGTGGACAAATTTTTTGGAGATCACCAGAAAAATACTCAATGCTCCATATTCTGATGGAGGGTATTATTTAGACAAACCAGGCTGCAGAAAAAAGCATGTCCACCGTTTAATTCTTCTCATAATCAAATGCTTGAAATTGAAAACAATAAAGAATGCATCATTGAAGAAATTCGATTTATCAATGTGAAGTCGTTGTGTCCAGAATCGCGAAATGTTCTAGTTTTTCAAAATTCCACTTGCTGCAAAATGGTTAAACGCATATCTCGAGTATCTAACTATGAAGATTCGATTATCTAGTTATGAAGAACAACCAATAATTCTAAAATAAACATATAATTCTTGAAAAAACGATCCATAAAGGAGGAGTAGAGAGAGCCGTGAATTCCTTGATATCTACAATCCAAAAAAGCATATATCAAAACGCCACTCCATAAAGATCTCCTTGATAGAAGCAAATCAAAGACCCAAACAAAAAGTGATAAACTCCAGAGCAGGGCACACAATCAGAGCAGAACTATCCCATCCCAACACAAATCAATATGCAAGGAAAGAAATAACCATTTTTATTTATCCATAGGCTGAACGAAGAGGAAGAGGTTTGGCCAGCTTTATTCCAAGTCTAAGAATAAGTATAAAAACCTAAATGTCAGATTCATCAAAGCAGTCCCAATTCCTCCAAAATTGTGCAAACTATAACACTGTCAGATTACTAAAAAAACGCAAATGTAAGGAATCAATAGCAAGATGGTGTAAGAAAACCTAAGGCTGAACTTCTCAGGTATAACCACCAACCCTCCTTGCATATCAATTACTCACCTCTCACATAACAAAAAAAATGAAAATGATACACAATCTGTATGCTTTGATCACTATGGACTAAAGTTCTCCGAAATAAACCTGTATGCTTGATACAACAGTATTTTTTCAAGGGACATTTCACTGCAGAAAGCAGGTACATGTTTCAATTCACAATTCAACCAAGGGTGATAATCATGTATTAAGTTACACACAACATTATCTATGCTATGAAGGATTTACTAGATATTACCATTATCGTGATTATTTCTCCTGAAACACTAAAAAGATCACCTAATCAGAAAATATTAACTGATTTAACGCATAATAACGAAACAATAAACAAATTTTGAAAACAAAAATAATTTCAGATATCACCAAATCAAATCCATGCTTAGTTTGACAAACCACCACGCTGCAGAATAATTAAGAACATGTTCAAATCAAAATTCAATTTGTGTGCCTTACAATCAAATTAAAATAATTAAGAACAGCTCCTTAAATAAATTTGATTTATCTATCAGGAGTCGTTCTTGTCCCTTGTGTCAAGAGGTTTCGCTGCAAAACCAATAGAGGATCTCTCGATTATCAATATAAATTAGATTAAGAGCATGTTTAAAATTTAATTTGCATGTCTTGCAATCAAAGCCCGGAAAGTGTAGTTTTAAACGGTCAGAGAACCGTAAGGTTGAACATCTCAGTATACAGGAGTAAAACAAGACTGAAACTTCAATAGACTTATCTCTTGCGTGTAACACCCTAATGACATAAAGGAGTAAATTGAAATGATTGGACAGTAAAACTCTACAGAGAATTACTGAGATGAAAACACTTCACAACCAAGAAGAGTTTATCAAAATAAACCTGATTGCTTGATGCTACACAGAACAGTTCCAAAACACACTGCACTGCAGAACAGCAAACTTCATTTCACAATTTAGTCTGATAATCATGTAGTTTCACATCACAAAACATTGCTACCATTATCTGATACTAAATCAGTAACATATAAGAGAAAATTCTCATCAGAATCGAGGCTTCATGCTATGAAAAAATAACGTTATTAATTGCACCTCACGCCTCTTCCATGATATCACTTACGGCTCTAGAAAAGAAGACGGAGAATGGAAAGGAGGACGAAGGGAGGATGTAAGAGAAGGGGGAGACAATTGCTAAATGTTTTCCTTTGATTGTGAAAAATGCATGTTGTAATTCATTTGCTAGTTTTAATTATTCAAAAATACGAAGATATGATAATATTATCTCTATTGTGATTGCCGAATAGAAGTTCAAAACCAACCTTACTGAAGTTTTAATATCATTAGTAAGTTCCAATAGAAAACTATCAAAGTGATCTGGTACACGTGCTAATTAATAATGTTAGACTTAGATCAGATGGTGTTGTTAATTCAAAAATACAAAGATATAATTGTCATTTTTTACACTACACGTTTGGTGGTGATTATTATCTCTATTGTCCTTGCTCAATAGATGTTTAAACTAACCTTGCTGAAGTTATCACGAGTGATTTCCAATAAAAAAAGTGATCTGGTACAAAATTGATCATTAAATTATCATAAAAGAGAATTGAAAATAACAAAATTGATCATTAGAACATCATAAACATAAAACAACATTGCTTAGTTATGTCCCTTACCATGTTCAATTTCTACTCTGTACCAAAAGATAACTTTGCAAACACATAAATAGAACAATGACCAGCTCTGTACCAAGTCAAATGCTATGATAATCTTGACCACAACTTTCACAACACATTAAGCATTCCTAAGCTAGAAGCAGGCCTGATTTGTGCACTGAGAAACAATAGACTCCACATACTTGGTTAAGCAAAGAGATATATTCGATTACTGTTGTTGTTCTTAATAGAAACAATGCAGGACACACCATTAATAGTAAGAAATGGCTGGTTTTGTGCAAAAGCTGAATGGACAGTGTATCATGACATTCCACACAAGCATTTCACAAGCCACCTACATTTGCAGTGACCGGAGAAAATACGGAGAAAATACAAAGAACCAATCCAAGCTGAAAGCACAAAGGATGTATAACCAAGTAGAAATCACCTTGAAGCCGGTGCACTCAGAAAAACCGATTTATTCTTATGCACATCATCAAATAAAAAAGGCTATAGAAAAGCTCCCCAAATAAAGACCGCCAATAAGTGACCACCCTAGCTGTCAAAAACAGATTAAAGATACAGGCAGGTCAAACCACAAGGGAATATCTACTCCACTGACAAAGCTACAAATTTGGGACAGAAGGTTCTTATTCTTATATATAACTAAAAAAGACGGCAGACTCCAGAATTTCATATCCTCTTGCGGGCAAAATCATATACTTTAGAATCTTGTATGCTTCAATATTCATTCTCCTGATGGCAAAAAACACATATATCCATCACTAGCATGAGACATACATACAGATATGTAGAAAATTACTGATCTATCACACGGCTGAATGAATAATATGCAAGACTCTGATACTTGCAACAAACCATCAGAGGACCCCGCTATCCCAAATCCCAACAAAAAAACACAGCTAGAAAACTACCAGTTTTATTTCAAGGCTGAACGGAACCTCGCTTCCTGCCACATTTATAGGTTTCTCCTCCATAACACTCACACAGAAAACTCAGAAACTGAAAAAGCGAATGCATCAAACAAAGACGGAAATATTAAGAATCTTGATAAAGAAATTATAGCCTAACAACAATAGGGAGTATATGACACAGCCTGTAGAAGACGTTGGTTAAGCCTTTGATTCAGTGGAACCAATTTCCATCGAATGTGCCAGATTGTCATGTAGCCATATGATAGACACAATTTAAGCTACCCCTCTGTAATGAAGAGGATATCTTCATCATCATAAATGACAAATAACATTTAAAACAACAAAACAATATAAGTTAGTTATAGAAACAAGATAAGTAGTACAGAGGAGAAAGGCACTCATCTCCACCAATTTCTCGCCAAATTAGTCCTAGCAACCATCGAAAACATATATCAAAATCAAATCATGTATCCTTGTTAATTACTTGACAGAAGATAAGTAGTACAAATGACAGAGGCACTCATCTCCACCAATTTCTCTGTAAGTTCAGATTGCCAAATTAATCCTAGCAACAGTCGAAAACGTATGTCAAATCATGTATCCTTGTTAATTACTTATATCAAATCGTGTATCCTTGTGTTAACTAGTTGACAGAGGATAAGTAGTACAAACGAAAGAGGCACTCATCACCAATTTCTCCCCAAGTTCAGATTGCCAACTCAATCCTACCAACAATTGAAAATTAATATCAAATCATGCATCCTTGTTAATTAGTTGACAGAAGATAAGTAGTACAGGGAGCAGAAGCACTCATCTCCACCAATTTCTCCCTAAGTTCAGATCGCGAAATTAATCCTAGCGAAGATAAGTAAGTAGTACAAACCAATTTCTCCATTTCAGTAGGAAAACTTAACAAAGTTAAATGTGATTGGAGACTTCTGTTTGTGAACAACAGATGACTCATGTACATAAAACACTACACCATGACAAACAGAAGGAAGATAGTTTAAATCTCCAAACCAAGCCACTGTTCGACATTCTTAGTTAAAAACCTAAAATGTTAGATAACAGCAGTATGAAGGGATAAGAACACTTACGGCTAGACTTTTCACATGTAATCACAACCCTCCCTGCACATAAAGGAGTTTATCGAGAAGACTGGACAATAAAATGAAATAAAAATGATTTACAATTTGTATGCTTTGATCAGGTCACCATAAAATGAAGATTGCAAAAATGAATCTGTACACTTAATAATACACAAACTGTGGTTATTTTAGTGATGTATCAAGTTTTGCAAAAACATTACCATTTTCTGAGACTCAATTGGCGACATCCAAAACAGAAAATTCATATCAGAACTCCAGTCTTTTATCCGCAAAACATCACTATTACCCATTATCAAAATAGCAATACCTTAACGCAAACCAACATCTGTCTACGAAGAATAATATTTGTCGTAACAGAGGTATTAGAGGACAATCAATCAGATCATCAAAATAAGAACTGCAAACATCAAACTACTGAAGAATCAACCAGAAAAGAATAAGAATACACCACATGAGGATGACACGAGAATGATAGATAGAGTCGTGAGAAATCGTCATTCAGAAATTTGCTCCTGCAACACCCAAGAGTAACGAATCAAGAAATATTCATACTCTCAGTAGTTGAAGAAATATTGAAAACAAAAAGATTATGATAGATATCACCAAATAAAAACGCTAGGCTCTATTTTGCAAAGGAAGTTATCAGTTTGACAGACCATGCTGCAGAAAAGATGTTCAAATTCAATTTGTATGTCTTGCAATCAAAGCCCATAAATTAAATTAATAAAGGACTCATTGAAGAAAAAATAATTTAT
>Ga0099826_10000601_pt1 | contig 18309 bp, 10 predicted proteins | sample Mtrugardesep15_FD_76830 | JGI IMG/M metagenome (GOLD analysis project Ga0099826, IMG submission 76830) | Root nodule microbial communities of legume samples collected from California, USA - M. trunc garden sep15 | ecosystem: Host-associated > Plants > Roots > Nodule | place: USA: California... | reverse complement strand
GAATTGCAAAATTGAATTTGATAGTGTAAGAACATGCAAGGGCATTCATGATCATGCAATTGATTTGAGATGCATTCATTATCATTTTGCAGAAACTATTGCTATCTTCTACAGTATTTTATTTTGTTTTGGTGTCTATAAAATATTTGATTTACTTTAAGATGTTGTCTAAAAAAAGTAATTTGGTAGTTAAAAGCGAGAAAAAAACAAAATGAAGAGCTAATAAAATTACAACAATGAGCTAAAAAATTTTATGACGTATTATACAAGGGGCCCTTTTCTCATATTTTGCCTAAGGCCTGTAAAACTCTAGGAACGGCCCTGACTGATGCACACAGGTTGCGGAGAAGAATGGTTATGATGCAAAATTGTTCTTAAAGCGAAAATCAATACGCTGCCATGCAACTCTATAACCTATGACACTGTTCTAAATGTCATCGATTTTATTTTGTTAAAATTTATAATCGCATAGCTAATTGTCTATCTACATGCCATTTTAGTGATGTAAACCAACCTCTGACAGCAGAGTATGAACTGCTTCTTAGTATGTTATTAGTATAGAAAAATGTTATTTTGACACCGATATCGTATGCACCGTTCACCCTTTATTTCATGGTTAATGTACTTCAAATACATGGTTAATTACATTTAGTAGGTTTTTTTTAAAGAATTACATTTAGTAGATGGTTAATACTTAATAGATGTCATGTATTTGAACACTGAACTTTGACACACAACATTGTTCATTTCTTCATTACATGGTTGATACATTCAAATATGTGGTTAAATGTTACATTCCTTTATCGAGTTTTTTTTAAGGTTTGTTTATTCTTATCAAAAGACATGAATATGTTTACACTATTTGTAGGTTGAAAGTCGAACGTTTCTGCACTAAAAATATTTTTCTTTATTCTCGTGTGCAAAGAGAATGAAAAAAACTATTATATTATGTAATTATACTCTACAACTTACTATTATCAATGGCCTTGAATGAATGTGGATGTGCAAGTAAAGAAGATATTCTGATTGTATTACAAAAGAGATTCTCTGTTACACCTTATGTATCTAATGAATATTAAAATTGTAGGGTTTAGTTATACTTTTTTTATAGGAAGGGGTAAGTCATACTTAAAGTATAGTGGTAGGGGTAAATTCAACTTAAGCTCAGTGTTGACTAAAATTTGAACACATTGTCTTTTTCTTTGTTGGAGAATCATTGATTACCACGACACAACTTTTCAACTTACTAATGCCATTCATCTTTTCAATTTAGCTTCTCTTGACAACTAGTTCTAAGTGCTTGTGTGTATCACCAATAGTGATTCCTTGCAAAAGTAAGTGCTTACCATTTCACGGTTAAGCGTAAATGGAAACTCTAGTTAGTCTATGTTTTGATTCTCCTTTGGACCATTCCAAGCATGATTCTTAAGAGTTAAAAAATTGATTTTTGTATGTTTGGAGGTCCGAGATTAAGGATGAGTTTGTTTTCGTTTTTTCAGAAGATTTTTTTTTTTTTAAAACTATAAAAAAAATCATTTTTGCCATTAGTTTTTTGTTTTCTGTTTTTAAATAAGGAAGTAAAACATGAACTAGTTAAAAGTCATTTATTTTAATTAATTCTTATGGTTCCTAAACAAATAAAAATGGGTTTGGATTGTTTTTTTTCTTTCAAATAATGTAGTGGTTAAAGCTCGCATATTCTACATGCGGAGAAGTTGAGTGATTCAGATTTTTTTAAGCTAAGACAAGCATACCCTAACCAATTGTTTGGGCTCCAAGGAACTCATTCCAAAACGTACCAGAATACTACCAGAATTAATTTTTAAGGGGAACAACAGATGAGAAACCAGTGTGAAAGCCGCAAGACAAACATACCCTAAAATTGATTGTCTTTTTCAATGGATTCTTACTTGAATATGTCGTTTTTATTTCAAAATATTATTTATTAAAAACAAAAAGGCCTTTGCGTGTTTAGAACCAAATTCCTCCTCTCTTTTGAATGGATTTCTGATTTTTCAATTCTTGTTTTCTCAATCTTGAAGAAGAAGAGGAATATGTCGTCTTTATTCCAAAAAGAATTTCGTTTGATGACCCTTCGGCGCCTGAATGAATCCCTTGAATGGATTTCAAGGACTCATTTTTGCGGCGAAATATCTTCCAACAATGTCGGCGAAACAGTTCGGCTTTGTGGCTGGGTTGCACTTCATCGATCCCACGGTGGACTCGCCTTTCTCAATCTTAGAGACCATACCGGCATTATTCAGGTTAAAACACTTCCTCATGAATTTCCAGCCGCACATTATGCTATCAATAACAACGTAAGACTCGAGTATGTCGTTGCCATTCAAGGTGTTGTCAGGTCTCGTCTAATTCAATCAATCCACAACAACATGAAAACCGGCTTCATCGAGGTTGCTGCAAATGAGGTTCATGTGTTAAACTCTGTCAATGCAACGTTACCGTTCTTAGTTACCACACATGATGATGATACTGCCAAAGATTCTCTTAAAGAGGAAACCCTTTTGAGGTTAACTCTTTTATTACTTATTCATAATTTTAGTTGAAATGTGAGAATTTTTCATGGTACCTATTCTTTTTTTGTATTATGTAAGTTTTCTAGTTTTAGTTCCAAAACATGGAGACATGTAATATTAACAACTTCATTTCTGGTTTCGTAAGGCAAACATAGTTTAATCCATAGAGGTATCGGCGAAGCACATGCCAAAGCAAAACAAAGTAGAAAAGTTGAAATCCATATTAATTGCAGAACTAAAATCGTAGGGTTTGTTTGCATAAATGGGTTAGGAGAGGAGGGTTTCCTTTTCTTTTTTAAATTATGAACACTATAAAATGTTTTTTAAATCAATTTTTTAAAAATACCAAATATATATCAAAATATAGACTTGGTCCTCAAACCCCCTTCCAAACAGACCCTTAGACTTTGTTTGCGAGTTTAGAGGGCAAGGGAGGGGAGGGTTTTGGAAAAAAAAGGAAGGAGCAAGTGGAAGAAATAAAGGACAATGGAAAGGGAGGGCTTTGGTGGGTTTGTTTTTCTTCATAACATAAAATCCTCCTCATTTGGGGAACTCAAAAATTGTCTTTGAGGAGGGTTTTGGGTTTTGGAGGATTTATATGAATTCTTCAAAATGATTCTATGTGGCTATAATATTCTTAAAATAAAAAATATATTAATCATAAGCATTAATTTATCATTCTCTAAAAATACATTCTTTGACAAAATGTGAAAGATTTCTCCATTTTCCTCTATATTTCACACCCTCCGAATCCCTCCCTTCCCCTCCCCTCCCCTCCAAACTCCCAAACAAAGCGTTAGAGAAATTCAACACTATTGCTATTCACCAATCATCATATGATGCTCGTTATTAGACCACAATGTTTGTTAACAGTGTCTTTCTAATGCTTTAGCACTACATTAGATAGTTTACATGGAGCAGAAATAGAGTTTCTAATTGATAGCCTTCAAAAATCAAAACTCTAATCAGATTTTAGTCTAACGCAGCCCTGGTTTATTCTCAATCTTGTGATCTAGTGCTATTCATCCTTTACTGCCATGACTTAAAGCTAGTGTTACACAAGAGTTATTCAATTATTACATTAGTCTCGTACCCTTGAAAAAAAAGTCATTATTAATTGATTATTTTACCCTCAGAAAACATAAACAGCAAGCATTTGTAAAAATATACATAAGTTCACCGACTGATGCCACATAATGCAGTGTGGATCAATTTAAAATAATTTAATACTAAAAATTAAATTAGAACTATTGAAGGTCCATTGGTCTGGGCTGTTCCGGTCTGCTATCAGCATACTGTCACGTTTTTTCACTGGTAGTGGTAAGACCAGCATTCTGTCCTGGCTTTTCATGGTATCCTTTGTTGAAGTCTGTAATGTCTATGTAAGGCATGTCCTTGCTTTGTAAGGTATCCACATTTAGGGGGAAGCTGTGATGAGTTTATTTTTGAATAGTCTTGAAGCCTTAAATCAAGTTTGAAAGTGGATAATTTCTCGCTGTTTCAAGTTTTGGTGAAGTCTGTTGGTTATTCTGGTGGGAGGCTTTTCTTTGGTTGTATGAGTTAGGTGCGAAGGAGTTAGGTGCATTTTTAGCATGTTCGAGCAGTGCTTTGTGTTGTGTGCTACTGCTGGATATTTTGGTTGCCTTGGGGATTTGTTCTTGGTTTTATCTGTTCTGTGTCCAGCTTGCCTCTTTGTTCCATCCTAGTACATCTCATGCTTGAGTGTGGTTTTAATATAAGTTGCTCTATGACGCTTTTGGTGTTTTTTTTTTATTACCAAATGACTGCTTTTGGTATTAATTCCTTGTTTGGTTGTAAAATTATGATGTTTTATCAAGTTTGATGATGTGGTTGAATGTGGTGCTGACACATGTTTGACTGAAGTTGATGTTTTCATTATTGCTTACATTTGTAATTTTTAGGTATTGATGTCTTGATCTAAGGAGGCAGCAATTGAATTCTAACATTTTGCTGCGGCATAATGTGGTTAAACTCATACGAAGATATCTAGAAGACATACATGGTTTTGTGGAGGTACTGTCCAGTAGGTTCATCATTTGAATTTTCGAGTCTCTTGCACATCGTACTTTGGTTGTTGGTATCATCCTGTGTTGATCTTTACCTTTTTGTTCATAAGGTAGATTGAAACTCCAATATTGTCAAGATCCACACCAGAAGGTGCCCGGGATTATTTAGTTCCATCAAGAATCCAGGTATTTAGATTTTTTCATCTATTGTATGAGATCCTTATTTCATTTTATTTGTCTAACATTTTGTTAGTCTTTCTTTCTTTCTCTTTGTTTAGTATGGATTTTAGTTACAATAGAGCAAATAAGTCAACAGACTTTATAAATATTGGTCTCGTCAAAAGTTCAGCACATGCAATTATCTTTATCTTTTGCATAATCAGATCAATTAATTGTTTTTTCAAACGCTCAATTAGATATTGCAATGTTGAATTTAGGGGTTGATAGGATTTATGATCCCAGCTTCAAAAGTTGTTTACTACCTACACCTCAATGGCATTAATGTAGAACATATGCAGATTTGTCCTGTGCATATGTGCACAAAGCATCGTCCTTTTATATTTCTGTTATGTTTTGATTGTGTAGAAATGATTGCAAAGATTGTAGTATTTTTCCATAAGCAAGTTGTTTGTATTATGTCACTGGCTTTTTATTTTATTTAATTTTATTGGCATAACATCTTTTATGAGAAGAGCATTGCTAAGATGAAAAGCAATATGAATGTTGTATCTATTTTTTAAGAGATGTAATTTATTTTACGTTTTGTTGATTTTGTCACATGAATTATGAAGCGAGGAACATTCTATGCCTTGCCACAAAGCCCTCAGCTATTTAAGCAAATGCTAATGGTAGCTGGTTTTGATAAATGTTATCAAGTAGCAAGGTATGGTATTCTTTTATTTTATTTTTTTTAATTTTATTTTGAGTTTATTTGTATCTTGGCTTATGTTATGAAGGATTTGTAAAAACTCTTCCCTTTTTCGAATAAAAAAAGCATTTGGTTGCGTGATTTACATAAACCAAGAATACAGAATGCTTGCTTTAATAAGCTAAACCAAAATTACATTATAAAGATTGTGATGCAACTGACCATTTTTGTTTTTGGATTAAATGCAATTTACTTTTCGCAGATGTTTTCGGGATGAAGATTTAAGAGCTGATAGACAACCTGAGTTCACACAACTAGATATGGAAATGGCTTTTACTCCTTTAGAAGATATGCTGTCTCTTAATGAAGAGTTGATCAGAAAGGTTAGTTTATGCCATCTATAATTATATTCATTTTATCCACAATTTTGAAGTAATGGAAGCATATATCAAATAAAAATTTAGAATGGAGGAACAAGCTATCAACAGATGATAACTTCTTTTGGTGGTTTGAAATGTCAAATGATACTATTAAAGATTTAGAAGCTGGTATTGATATTTGCAGTCTCACTTGTATCAGGAAAAGATATATGTTGAAAGACTTAATTGATCAACCGGTCCCTTAACTAAATTGATTGTTGCAAAGTGATCCCATAACTAAAAAACGTCTCAAAGTGGTCCCATTATTTTTTTGCCGTAATAGGTTTTGGTCTTCTCCGTTATCGCTTTAACTTTAAATGTCTAAGGTGGACCAACATTAAAAGTGGTCCACCATAGACCTTATTAATTTTATGCATTTTAACCTTTGATAAAAAGAGGACCGTTAGGTCATTCGATATATTGTATCTTACGGTGAACCACCAACACTTAATTTTTTTCCTTTTCTTCATCTTCTTCCCTCATCTCTTTATCATCTTCAACAACAACTTCATCAACCTTCATCCATAAATTCATCACTTTCAAACCCAAATCCAGAAATTCAAAAAATCAAAATTTATAAACTCAAACACATAATCACACCAAACTAATTAATCCCCACAAGATAAAACTCTAAAATTCCATAAACCCAAAATATAAACTCAATCCTATCAAACACGTTTTGCTTCTGCTTCTTCCCTCTTCACCCTTCTTCTGCAACCCAGATCTTCCCACTTCGACTCTCTCCCCACCTCCCAAACAACCTGAGATTCCTTTGAATTTTAGCGAAATGGCACTAAATGCCAAATCTGAGATTCCTTCTCTGTCTCTCTTTGACCCTTTTCTTTCTCTATAACACAAATTCAATGAAAACAATCACAAAGTTCTTTTCTTTTTATGATTTTTAGTTCTTTTGGCATCTGGGTTTTGTGTTCTATGCACAACATAATTTATGGTGATTTGTTTGAATTAATTGTGTGATAATAGTGAGTTAAGAGGGTAATGGTCCAAACACATAAAAATTCGGGTTTTTGAATCTTAGCTGAGAATTTTGAATTTGGGTTAAACATTTTGGTTAAGAATATGAGTTTTATTTGTTGTGTTGAATGAATCTGTTGAAGTCGTGAATTCATGATATTGAAGGGATGAATTGATGTTGAATCTGGGTTTTATATATTGTGTAAAATGTTATTTTTTTTCTCTGGATTCTTTATGGGATATTGTATAAATGATGAAGAAGTGGTGGACGGAAGAAGATGAAGAAAGGGGATTTTTTTTTAAGTGTTGATGATTCTCTGTAAGATACAATAGACCTGCACGATCCAACAATCCTCATTTTAAATAAAAGATCAAAGGGTTCAATTTAAAAAGTTTAATAAGGTGTATGGTGGATCACCTACAATGTTGGTCTACCTTAAACATTTATGGTTAAAACTGATGGAAGTGACCAAAACCTATAACGGTAAGAAACTTAAGGGACCACTTTGAGACATTTTTTAGTTATGGGACCATTTTGCAACAATCAATTAAATTAAGGGACCGTTGGATCAATTAAGCCATGTTGAAGTGGGAAGGTGTCGATGCTTGTAGATTTTGTTTGATATAGATCTTTTGTGGACGTGGTTTTACAGAAAAAAGCCATAAAAATCAAATCATGTATATTATGGCTAATTTTGAAGTTGGTTTTTATTGCAGGTTTTTCTTGAAATTAAGGGTGTGGAATTACCAAATCCTTTCCCCAAGCTTACATATGCTGAAGCAATGAATAGATATGGTTCGGACCGTCCAGATACCAGATTTGATCTAGAATTAAAAGATGTAATGATCTTTATTTTACCTCCTCCATAGTACTTTTGTGGTTTGTAGCATATCGTAGTTTCTATGATCCTCTCATATATTTTCATGACTTTCTTATTTGATATAGCTTGCTGTCATCCTGTGTTGAATCACTGTTTGTGTTTTAGTTTGTATTTCCATAACTTACCTAGATTTGCTTCATCTTTGCTGAGATATAACTTTTCATTGGTTGCAGGTATCTGACATTTTCTCAGGGTCTTCCTTCAAGGTTTTCTCTGATTCCTTGGAGTGTGGTGGAGTTATTAAAGTATTGTGTGTACCAAAGTACTCAAATTCAGCTCTTAGGTATCGTCATTTTTTTAGGGAAGCAGACAGTGCAAAGGTTTTACCTTTTCTCAAGATCACGGAGAATGGTAAATTAGTAATTCCCTATCAATACCCAGTTTTATGATATTTTGAGACATGTTTGTTATATTCCAGTGTTTAATGTGTAAACCTTTAATTTTAGGGGATATTGAGGGAACTTCCGCTTTAGTATCAAGTATTGATCCTGCAACTACAGAGGATTTGTTAAGGCGATGCTCTGCGGGACCAAGTGATCTGATTTTATTTGCAGTTGGTCATCATGCATCTGTAAATAAAACTCTAGACCGTATTAGAGTTTATTTGGCAAATAAATTAGGTTTGATCGACCATGTAAGTTGGTATCTGCTTTTTAAATGAATTTTTTTTTTCTATCTTTCTCCATTATTCATTTCACTTATGTTATCCAGTTATTTTTGTTTGAATTTTAGGCCAGACATTCAATTTTGTGGATTACCGACTCTCCAATGTTTGAGTGGAATGATACGGAGCAGAGGCTTGAGGTGAGTTTTGCTTTTAATAACATCCAGCAATGTATTTCTCAATAAACAAGATATCTGTTTATGTTCTTTATTATTCTTTTCATTATTTTTAATTATGGGCTTGTGCAGGCTCTTCATCATCCTTTCACTGCACCAAATCCTGAAGACATGAACGACCTTGCATCGGCTCGTGCATTGGCTTATGTCATGGTTTACAATGGGGTGGAGGTGATTGAGATTTATTTCTAATTTCTTTCCTCTCCCTTTAACTTGCGAGCCTTACAATTTTGCGACTGATACTCAATATATTATACTTTATGTCAGATTGGTGGGGGGAGTTTGAGAATTTATAAACGCGACATACAACAAAAGGTTTTGGAGACTGTAGGCATCTCAATGGAGCAGGCTAGTACATGCGACTCTATTCCTAGTCTTATTTATGTCTTTTCATTTAGTTTCTATCTTTTCATATTTATTAAGTGAGGTGATGTTGGCTGGAAAAATTTAGACTAGAATCATGTAACATTGGCTTCTTCTGCTCTATTCGTTTTCTGGCTACACCTTCCACTGTGTCATCATTATAGGAAAACGTTTTAGTACCCGCCACTGAAGTATCTTACTATCTTGGTGCAATATTGAATGCAATTCTACCAAATTTTGGGAGAACAGGAAGTACTATTTTATTAATAACAAGAAAATCAACACCAAATACACTTGTTGAAAGAGTTACAGAGATGTAGAAAGCAGAATGTTAGAGCAGGAAGATCGATACAAGAGGGAATCATAAGAATAGAATTGATTTCACAAATTGCCTAACTTCCCCACTCACCCCACTCGTACACATATATCCTCCCACATAGATTTGGTTACTTAGGGTGATTGGGTCTACAACTTTTCCTTGGGCTCCCAACGGTATGAAAAATACAAGCCTATGGCAATTTTACTTTAGGCTTTCCCGAAAAGTAGAGAGGAGATTATGCAAAAAAAGTAAAAATAGTAAGTGGAGTCACTATACGTATATGTTTGGATTACATCACATGGGGCGGGACAGTTGATTCATTCAAGGTAGTCAAAACTACGCATGATTGGTAAGGGGAAGTAAATTGTATAATCGCAAGATTCTACAAAACTCATGAATCTCAAGTATGTGCGCATAAATTGACATGTATGTATGTAAAATAGCATAAGTAAGACAAAACCTTTAAATCACACTTGAAATAGTTAAGTAAATTTTAATTCATAAGCATAGCTCGCATTACAACATAGTTGCATGCATAACACTTACGTAATTTAAACTTGAAATACTTATGTAATTCAAATTTTAATTCATAAGCATAGCTCGCATTAGTCATTACAACATAGTTGCATAACACTTACCTAATTTAAACTTGAAATACATATGTAATTATAACAGCAACACTCACATGACAGCAGCATAACACTTGAAATACTTATGTAATTCAAACGTTAAATCAAACTCACAGGTCTCAAACGTTAATATCTATGGGAAATGCTAACAAGTGCCCTAAAAGAATAAAAAAATATAAATATTGTCTTGGAAGTGGTGTATTCAATTCATTGAAAGTTAAAAAATTGTTTTTTCATATCTATATTTGGTTCCTTAACATGTACCCTTACGACACTTGTTAGCAATACCCTATATCTAAATATTTCAATTTTCTGACATTTTAATGTGAACTCCAGTTTTGACTTTTTTTCATATGTGCTCTGTGGCACAGTCAAGCTTACCTGCTTATATTTATGCCTTAAAGGCATGCCTGGCTTCGACTGATCTGAATTATGCATTATAATTTCTTTCTCAGGCTGAAGCGAAGTTTGGATGTCTTCTTGAAGCTCTTGACATGGGGGCTCCGCCACATGGTAATTCTTCTAAAATGGTTTATAGCCCCATTCCTCCCTTGTTGATAAACTGAATTATCTTATTAGAGTAGCATTTGTCTGTGCACAACCATATCGAGGAAAGGAAAAAAGGCCAGTTTTCTTTATTTATTGAAGTAGCAGTTATCAATAACTGCAAGGTAGTGGCAGTTTAGACAAGAGTATTTCTTTTGCACTGCAATCTGTTTGAGAATTGAAGTGATCACAAGTTCACAACACAATCAATGGCATTTGCTATTCACACTAATGCGGGAACCAAGTATTAACGCTGATCCTGAAAACAAGTATATGGCAATAGATATATGATAAGACATCTAACATTTATTATAAGCCAAACTTATGTTAAAACTACAGCTGCAGAGACATGAAATATTTCAAGCAATTTTATTCAGAGGAATACTAGGGTCACACCCTCTAGGCTCTAACACACTCTTTGGACACACTTTCATCTATTGGAGCCACATCATCACTTATTTTTTCTATTTTCACTTGTAACCGGTTCTCCAAGTAGAGAGAGAAACTATTTTAGAACAAAAATTAGAGAGAGAAATCATTCAGCCAGATGTGTGTTTCCTTCTGCAATTCTGTTCCTTGTTCTCTATTCGTCCCTCTTCTTCTCAACGTCAGCCTCTCTCGCCCCCTCCCTTCAATGCTTTTCTGTAATTTCTTTATACATTGCTCATAAATCCTAACAATTTTAGTATCAATTTTCTGTTGATGTAGCATCGTAGAGAAAGGGATTTTTTTTACAAGATTGAAAGAAAAAATTGTTGAATTGGGTGAACCAATAAAATTGAATTGATATATTATTTTTTTGGTGTAGGAAGAGTAATGTTTCAAATGGAATGTATAGTTTTTCTTTAAAAAAAAAAAATAGAATGTATATTTTAATTTGACTTATTTTAATAAAAATGGAATACGTAAGCAGAGCGAGGATCTGATTATGAAATTCTAGCTAGCAAGCGTGGATTAATGAAGGGGGGTGTAGCTTATTTTCTTCAAGTAATACTGTAATCAGCGGTCTATGTATGGACTGATGAATGTGATACTGTAATCAGCGGAGATTTTACGGATCAGAAGTTTGGTGGGTTGTAGTGAAGGGAGAGAGAGTGAAGACACTTGAAATAGCGGTTTTTCGAAAATAAAGGATCTGTTGTTGGAAGAAGGAAAGGCAAACAACGTGATGAGGTGGTGGAAGAGGATCTTGTTTGTCGTCCGAGGAAGGAGAGGAGTGGAAAGAGTGGAGGAAGTGGTGGTGGTTGAGTTAGTGTTTTCTCTCTCTAGTTTTTGTTTTGAACTGGTTTCTCTCTCTACTTGGAGAACCGGTTGCAAGTGAAAAGAGAAAAAACAAGTCATGATGTGGCTCCAATAGATGAGAGTGTGTCCAAAGCATGAGGCACACCGATTGTATCTCAATATGTTTAATAGCAGTTGATTTTATCGATGATTGTTATTATATATCAAATGCAGGAGGCATAGCTTTTGGTCTGGACAGATTGGTTATGTTGCTAGCTGGTGCTAATTCAATCAGGGATGTCATTGCTTTCCCAAAAACATCAACTGCTTTGCTAAAAACAAGAACTGCACAGTGTGCCCTCACCAGAGCACCTGCCGAAGTGGATCCCCGACAGCTGAAAGATCTTTCAATCACTACATAGATAGGCATTTAACTATTCATAGTTCTGTTGCTTATACCCATTTTTGTACTCTGTTAAAGAATAGTTTATGCACATCTTCCTACATTTCCACGTTGTTTATCACATTTTTTCTAGCCGAAGAAAATCATATTGATTTTATTTAAGGCCAGTTGGACTTGATTACAATTTTCCGCTCCTATTATTCACTGGCGGAGCTAGTGAAGAAAATAATGGAAGACTAAGAACACCATAAGAAGTTATCTATATACGAAGATGTGTTTATTTATGGCTTGTTTCAAGAGTTTTTATCTCTTTATGGCCTTTAACTTTAAATATTTTTTAATATGTATGTTCTTTAATCAATATGCTATCCGTTCATCAAAGAATGTATGCGTAAAAGAGTGCATGCAGGTAATGTATTGAGTCTTTCTGAATAGTTGTTTATTCTTATCAAAAGGCATTGATGGGTTTATGAAAAGATTCACACTGTACGCAGGTTGAAAGCCGAACGTTTCTGCACCCAAAATCATTTTCTTTCTTGTGTGCAAAGAGAATGAAGAAAACTTTTACCTGCAAAACTCAATTTTTTAGAAATAGTCATGCAAAACCAAATTCCAATTTCTTGTCATATATCTTCATCTGTGTGGAGCAGCATTAAACACAAATACTCATAAGTGGTTATCAACTCATGTTGGCAGCTTGGTAATGGCAATGACATCAACTTTTGGACTGATGCTTCGTGTGGAGCACCTTCGGTCTTAACTTTGAACATTCCACCTAGCATTCATTCTTTGCTTCAATCAAGAGTCAATCTTTTCATTCATAATTCTTCCTAGAATATTCCACAAAGCTTCTCTCAAATATTTCCCACGTTGCAGAATATTTTAGAGAAGATTACTATCCATGTGTTTGATAGAGATGATCAATATATTTGGAACCATTCTCATTATCATCTTTCATTCTAAGAGGCATACCATTTTCACTGTCCTGATGGTCAAAACATACCCTGGGCAAAGAGCATATGGAACATTTTCATTCCTCCCTCAAAATCTCTTATGGTCTGGAAAAGCTTGCACAACAAGCTACCTACAGATGACAAATATTGCTTCAAGAGGTTGTCCGACACCTTCAATGTGCAGTCTTTGCAACTCTATGCAAGAATCAACAACTCATTTATTTCATGAATGCACCTTTGTAATGTCTATTTGACAATGGCTAAGTTCTATTCTAGGCTTCAATGCAACTTTACAACAATTCATGTCGCAATACAACTTTGCCAAAGGAACTGGTCCCCTCTATGTAAAATTGTTATTTTGTCAGCTGGAATAAACTGTCTCAACACTATTTGGTTTTGTAGAAACCAGCTAAAGATTTGCTGATAAAAAGATTACTCACAAATCATCAATCAATATCATCATGTTTGCAACTGCTATGACTGGTGACAACTCTAATTTGGCTGCAAACTCCTCCATTGCTGATTTTGTCATTTTGAAAGCATTCTCAGTCAAGATCAATCATGGTAATGCTCCTAGAAAGAAAAAAAAGTTATCTTGCAGCGTCCAATATTTAATTGGATTAAACGCAATGTTGATGGAGCATCCAATATTACAAGAAAGGTTCAATAGAATAAACAGCAATTAGCCGACACCCAAACCAAACATAACAAAGGGTTCTGACACCAATCATGAAACTACGATATGTTGTTTTTGTTTTAAAATAATATTTACACTCAAATTTATATTTCAATTCAAATTCACAACAACATATCTAAACATAAGTTTTTTTTTTTTTTTATTACAGAGAAGGCCGAAGTTCTATAAACACAAGTTATTTTACTCTTTATGTTTCAAATAAAAGTCTTTTTTTAAAAGGAAATAAAAATCATTTTATCTTAAATAATATGACTAAATATATTTCTATAAGAGTTCGATTGAGATATATTGCTAGTGCGGATGGTTTTACATTTCATATGTACTCCCTCCGGTCACATTTATAAACAAAAAACTACTTTTTAATACATGAAATAATTATGTATCTAGTCATATTTATAAATCAAATACATTAATTATTCAATGAACCTAAAAAAATTGTTTTGTTTATAAATGTGATCAGAAAGATTAATATATAAAAGTCAAATATAATTAATGATCATATGAATCAGCGGTATAAAAAATATTTTCTTTGACATCATATATGAATTGAATATAACTACTTTTTGTCAAGGTAGAATCAAACATATTCTTATTATTTTTTGTCAGTGAACCACCGATTCACCCCATGAATTTGTAAGGGTCAGACGTTTATCCTCCTAAAATTTACGAATAGGCAAAATATCTTTAATTTGATTTTGAATTACGTTGAATAATTTGGTCATTTTATTAACTCGTATCTAATTTACTCTTAAATTAGTACCTAAAATATATCATTTACTCTCTAAATTATATCCCTTTTTAGTAAATTAGTCTTTGAATTATATCATTTATTAGCAAATTAATCCATGAATTATATCATTTACTATCAAACCATCTTCAATCTTTACAAGTTAATGAGTGGATCAAAATTGTCCACCGTCATACAAAATAAAGATTTTTTTTGTTGGTCTATTTGCAAACTTCAAAGGATAAAATGTTCGACACTTTATAAAGAATAAAATGTAGAAAAAGAGAGCAATTTACCTTGGGTCTATAAAGTGCTCTACTCATTGAATCTTATGTTTCAAAACTTACCACACGAATAACGCCAAAACTATAGAAAAGACATATATCGACAATTGGTTAGAATTTAAAGTCAATGCATAATTTTTTTATTCTCTTGAAAGACAATACATAAATTTGTTAGTAAGTCTTGATCATACTTGGCTTTTTCATTTGAACCCGATGTGCTGCCATGTTCCTTTTAAAAAAACCATTCAAAATAATATATTTTTGCTTATTAGAACTAAACAATAATAAATAATTGCAACAAAAAAAGAACTAAATGCATAAATACATAGTATATTATTGCTTTTGTGTAAGAATTTCGCTAGCTTACGGAAGGACAGTGACAATAATTTGATCTGACAGGTTAAAATCGAATGGTTGAGAATGAAAAACAAATTTGCTTTGTTTTCCACTTTATGAAGTGCATAATTATCACGTTGGATGCAAAATTTCATGCAAGGAGTACTTTTCACGTAGGATTAAGGTTTGCTCCAACTCTACGATTTGTTTTATTGTGCTAGTTATGTTTTTTTTTTTTAGAGATTGTGCTAATTAGGTTATTGCTAATATAAGTTCAGCACAGTAATTTATACGAAGAAAGATACATAAAAACCTTGCCCTATGTAATAGAATATCAGCAAATAGTCTCATAAATGAAGTTTCCAATCCAGTGGTGTATGTAAGATGCTAATAATAGCCATACGGTCTGAAATTTGATTGGTTACTAAATTTTGATTGAGCAATTCTTACATAGTCACAACCCCAAATTAAAAATATTTGGACACATATATATAAATAGAGAGAATTAAAAGAAAAATAAATTAGTCACATCATTTTTTTACTTTTATTTTTAAAAAATTTCTTATCTATAGATGTATGCCTAAGTCATTTTTATTTATGTTTGTGACCAACTTAGACTTTCTCATTTTAATTAATTAGATGATGTCCCATGACTTACATAAGAGTACTTATGATCGATAAATCTACCTTGACAATGCTTTTAAAAAACGATGTTACTTGTTCAAAAAAGAAGAATCCAAGTTACTCATTTTCCATGAAAAATGTAGCTTCATTATGTTATAAAATAAAATTATTTTAAATATCTTATTTATTTAAAAATTACCTATTAAATTTTTTTATTGTGAAGGCCAATCTGCATGAGCCACCTCACCTATTATTCTAGCCTTCCTTCTCAACCTCGGGCTGTCCTTGTACGATCCTAGTTCATCTCTAGTCAACCCAATTTTCCCACTCAACACAGACTCAATATTAAGCAGGAAAATCAACTTTGAAAAGTAGGAGAGAAAATATAAATTATGGATGATAAACAAATCATATATGTGAATCTAGTGATCTCATTATGTGAGTATCATAAATTTGAGTCGACGCAAATTGACCTTTTTCTAGAGGACACATGGACCTATTTTTTAATTTATTTTGGTAGTGCACACATGGACGTATTTAAAAAACTTAAAATAAGTTTCTTAACAACTATATAAACAAAAACACACACACACAGATATATATATATATATATATATATATATATATTTTGTGCATAAAGTTACAACATATTTATGCATTTTATATTGGTTAAGGCGAAATTTCTACTAATAAATATACTCATTTTTAAAATAAAAATCAAATAAATTATAAAAATAGGCAATTTTGAACAATTTTGTTATTTCAACGTAATATTTGGGACACCAATAAACCATATGTACAAATCAATATATTTTTTTTAAGTGAGTGCACCTCTCAATCTTCGTTTCTCCCTTATTTTTCGATTTATACTAGGTGTACAAATTTAAAAAATACCCTACAAAATAATTGGCACTCTATTTGATGTTCAAACATTTTTTTTTGGTGGTGTCCGAGATTCGAAATTCAAAACCTTACATATTTTATGCATTATCTTTTGTCGTTACTAACTGAGCTAAACTCAAGGGACTGATGTTCAAACATTTTACTAAACACATCTAAGTTTCGAATGCAATTGTCAAATTTAAAAAATATCTATTTAGTAGAACGTTATTGAACATTGTAGTTTTATATATCATATAAATTGTACTGTAATGTTTTAAAACTAGTTAATTACTATTTCAATATTGAAGTTTTATCAAGCCAAACAGATATTTAAAATAAAATTTGTGGGCAAGGTTCTCCTTAGCTTATTGGTGGGGAAGTCTGCCACTTTAACTGGTTCAAAACTTTTCATTCTCCCTTGAGGGACATGTGTTGTAATAGTAATATATCAAATGCATACATGAACATGATCGCTAGGACATGTGGTGTCATAGTAATATATCAAATGTATACATGAACATGATCAAGTACACTTCACACCAATAACCATATCTGAAATTGCCTTATTGGGGAATGAGGAGTGTGTGTGCACGTGTGTTAGTGTGTCCATGACCATGTAGCTATGTGACGCTCACCTGATATAATCACTGGTCAGGTTTTGGTTTAGATGAAAAAAGCAAAATTGTATCATAATCAAAACCCTAAAGCTTCACGAGTCATATCGTATGTTAGGAGGACTAAATATGTGGTTCAGCTGCAAATTTAAGCTACATATGGTGTTAGCTAATTAATTAGTACATGATGACTTGGTTTCTTTTCGATTGTTTTGTAGAATAATGGCCTCAATTTAAATACTATTATATTATATAACAACTTTAGTAAATACATGTTCTCGTTAGTTTTAATTTAGTCTTCAAGAGTCCTGACACACCCCCATAACATTAGTCTTTAACTTATTTGCAAAAAATGATTAAATGTAGAAAAATTACTATTGGATACGACGTGTACCAAGATTTCCCGTGGAATATAAGTACATAACATGACTTATAAAGAGCTAATTACCGGAAATAACCAAGGTTTGTGGAGTAGATGTGGATAAATAGGGAAGTTAAAAAGCTTGATTGAGAAGTTCCTAACAATATTCCACCACAGCTCAGTTTGAAACAAATTAAAATTTGTCCATTTTGAGAGAGAAGATTAGTGGAAGAAATTGCACGTACGTTCAAAATCAACAAGTGGAAGCCATTATCCACTTATCAAATTCTTATTTAATTAATTTTGCAACAACTCTATCCTAAAATTTTGGCTCTAAAATTCTCTTTTTAATAACCGTGAATATTTTTTAAAACAAAACTTTAATAGATATCTTAATTCTTATCCTTGTTATTTATATATTTTATTAGCTGTGCAGCAACTTAACCTATTGTTTCTGTATTTTTTTGTTGATAAGTTGTTGTACACTTATTTAATACGTTTACAAACAGAATATCCTAATTTCCATGTAAACTCGGCTACCTTAAATATTTTGTTAGGAACCATGAACTGTATTAATTTTTTTATGTTTAACTATAAAAGTAATAAATAAAATTGTCCGTGCAACAATATAATTTTGTATTATTTTTATCTTTTTTCTTTATAATTTTTTTATTATCATTTGATTGTAATATTGTATCTCTAATAATCTAATTTGCGTTTATTGGTCGACCCATGATCTTACGGGTTAAAGATTATTTATTGGTCTCTATTATAGTCGAGAAGACGCACGGGTCAAAAAAGTTTAG
>Ga0099826_10000600_pt1 | contig 18311 bp, 5 predicted proteins | sample Mtrugardesep15_FD_76830 | JGI IMG/M metagenome (GOLD analysis project Ga0099826, IMG submission 76830) | Root nodule microbial communities of legume samples collected from California, USA - M. trunc garden sep15 | ecosystem: Host-associated > Plants > Roots > Nodule | place: USA: California... | reverse complement strand
TATATATATATTGGGTTGAGTCGAGCATATGATATTGATTTTTTTCAATACATTAATATCTAATATTTTCTTAGACTCGGCTAAGTGATGACATAGTCGGGCCCAAAAAAACCGAGATAACCTAAATCAATAAAATTCAAAAATCCAAGAAAAAGGAGAAAGGGTGATTTGAACCTTCAATAGATCTTTTGAAAAGTACCGGTTTTCATGACTAGCAATGAGAAAAAGTATTTCAATATCTAAACGATGACGTGTCACATCGGTCAACCATACTTTGCGTTTGAGGATGGAATCCCCCGAGTAGTGTTAGAATGGAAGTTCCCGCACCTTGCGAAGTACTAAATAAATGGCTACTAGAATCGGGGTTTTGAGCATAAAGATTCCACAGACCTTTAAAAAGTGGAACTAATCCTTGAGGATGTGCTAATACATTTAAGAAATTATTCCATCGAACATATTCTCCTATGGATCTTGAAATAGCAACATGGACTAAATGACTTGTTCAAGCTATATATGCAACCAACTCCAAATAGTCATGACAAATAATGACTAAGATGGAATTCGACATTTTAAAATCACGAAACGCTCGGTTTCCATTTCGGTTGTAGGAATAATCATCCCGCTAGTAAGGATATGACGGGTCAGAATAGTTTTTTTATTTTACCATTAATTTTATTTATTGTTTTCCCTTTAAAAAATAAAATAAAATAAATGGTAAAATAAAAAACTAGTTCAACCCGATTCAGTTAAACTAAGGTTAAAATTGGAGGTAGTAGATATCAATTAGTGTTGTCATGTAAGTACAACTAATTTATAGTTCTAGATACATTTGATGTATTTAAGTGAGGATTTAAACACATGATTCTCTACTTCTCCATATTTAAGATGTGATTTTCTTTAGCAGTGGTAAAATGATACGAGCTTGATGGTGAGATCCTTTTAACCCGCAATTTTTGATAGGATGAGGAGAGGTTTTGAACATGACCCCTTAAGTTGGCCCACCATGTTTAACGCACTAAAAAGGGAGGGAGCAGACCTACCCGCATGCTAGTTTAACAAAACTATGATTTTTTTTTTTTAATATTGTTTTTGTTGAGAAATCATATGATTTACAAGTCATTAGTCCACTCCTTAAAAACTATCATTAGTTTACTATTATTATTTTTTAAATAATTATTAGTCCACTATTTTATGAATGAAATATGTATTTTTTTTAACCATTAAATCAAATATGTTAATTATATTGTAAGTTCTCATGAGTTTGATTCAGTTTGTATGGACATGCATAATATATGCAAGGTCTTAGATTCGAATTTCGGTCATCGCAAAAAAAAAATTATATTGTTAAAAAAAAGGTTTTACCTACAATGTTGGTAATTCAAAAAGTATAAGCATCCCCTATATTGCGGTGAATATTCAACTTTCAACCGGAACAACCAACTAAACGTCACATATTTTTTTAGAAGAAAACTAAACGTCACATGAATCCATGAAAGCTGCATTTTGATTTCAAATTGTATAGGAATAAACACAAAAATCTTTGAAAACATGAAACATATCCAAAACAATGTGCATATTTACAATAAAATTTAAAATAAGAAATGATATCAAATTAAAGTCAATGTTGTGTATGTTTATAATAGAACTCAAAACCAATTCAATTCACTATGGAGTTAAAATATATAGACAAATCTTCAAAATGTTTGAAAAAAAAGAATATAATAGAGATTCAAAATTAAACAAAGCAATAGTTTGAGCTGAAATCTCCAAAATATTAGATAATACCTTTCAATTGGAGATAATGAAACCATTTGTTATCTCGTTGTTCTAAACTTTATCGTTGTTCCATTATATTCTACTTAGATGTTTGGTGTAGTTTTATTTAATATCTTTTTGCACATGCTACTTAGATGTTTGGTGTAGTTTTATTTGAATTTCTTTTTGCATCAGATTCATTTTATTCAGTGACGGATCTTGACTTAATTTGTTGGGGGTGTCAAATTTCTCATTGGAATATATTTAATTGGTTTCAAGAAATAACAATAATAAATAACTGACCCAGTGGTATGAATTATTTGAAAGTAGCAAGAGAATGTAGATTCAAATCCCATCAAAATGCAATGTAGGTGTCGAACCCACAACATTTAGTATATAATGGCACCCCTTACCACTGCAACAACCCCCGCCGGTCCCTTAAGAGATCTGCCACTGATTCTTCTATTGCATGAATTTCTAGTAGTTTATTATTAGTTTCGTCCCTCACTATCTCTTTAGTAAATTGATTCTTTCACAACTTATATTTGTTAGCTTGCTAGTCTTATATTTTAAAGACACCAAAGTGTTTGATAATTTGTTTATTTGACATTGAAACTATATTTGTACTTGCAGAGAGTACAATAATAGATACCCTGTCTGCGATATGTTAAACTAGTTAAAGCTCTAAGGTTGTAGTGATTTGTTAAAATGATGCCTTGGGAATGATCCATGGTAACTATTTATAGGGCATGTGATTCCCCTTTGGTCATAACAACATGAGGTAGTGTTTTCTAAGCCTATTCAGTTAGTTCCTATTAGGAGGGGCACGTTTATTGGCGTTTATCATTCTCCAGTATCTCACCAAGGGCTCTATCTTCATCCATTCATCCTATTTTGTAGGTTGCTTTTGCATGAGAATGGATGGAGATACACAATGAGCGCTATATCCGTTATAATTAGGCAAAGAGTTGGGAGTGCCCACGTGCTGTTCACATGGCACCCTTATCCTAAATGCATAACTTTGGGGCTTATTCCAATGCAGTTTGAGTTTCAACATGAGTCTTTTAGACATGTTTTATAGTCATTCGCTTACTTTATAGGAAGCTTCCCATAAAGTTATTCATCCCAAATTTGCTATAAGTCAAACACGATTAACTATGAAATACTCATCGTATGGGATACTGCAAAAAGTTGCCACTTGTTTGTACACATAATATCAATCAATTTTTAGAAGTCGCCCTTCAATCATACAGTCTCAGACTTGAACAACCTCACAATCCCTAAGATTCTGAGTTGAATTGGGTTCATTCATGTGTACTTTTGGCTAAAAGCATGCTAAAATCCACTCATTGAATGCACCTTTTACACCGACGATCACTCTCGCCATTTTCATCGCGAGGCATCACATATCCTTAACTATTACTTGTTTCCTTTCTGAATGACATCGTATTGGGAGATATCTTCTCTAATAGAATTTGTAATATCACTTATATTTTTAGTTTTATCGAATGTCGCTACAAACCAACACACTTCGTTTAAACATGTTTTGTCATCACCAACATACTTCTATGACATTTCTCAAAAGGTCACTCTTCTCAATATTGTTTTAGAGCTCTTATGATATAGACTATCGAAAAGATGCATCTTACCGATATAGATAGCATCAATCAATTATTAAAAGTCACTATTCGACAATACTTCATGTGTCCCTTTTGCCTTGAAACATTCCCAAAGCTGCTCATTGAACATGCATTTAGTAGGGACGATCACTCGAGGTCCTCATCAGCCTTAGTCCTCACATTCCTAAAATTGACCGTAGATAACACAAGTAATACGTACATGCATAACCTCGAGGTATACGACACAATAGAAAGAGACCGATGACAAGAAGGGAAAGACATGGCTTATGCAAAATGTAGGTTTTGGGCAGATGCAAAAAGGGAGAAAAACAAACGCAAAACGACAGCATGTGTGTACGTGTTTATCAAAACCCTTGCCATTCGATTTTAATATTACTGCATGACAGAGATACCCCATATGTATCACATTCAATTCTTACTGCCTTCAATGCCGTTTATTCTTACAAATACAGTCCGTTGGATCAGATCACAACCACTTGATTTCTCTTTTTAACCCATGCATGCATCACACTCACTCTCACCATAAATATCCGAATAGGAAACTTCTCTAATTATTATGCCAGTTTTTTCATAATTAACAAGGAAAATGCTTACGTTTTGTAAAAAATAAAAAATAAAAAAATAAATACTAATAAGTATCCGAGACACTTTTAAAGGTCTTTAAATAGTACGTTCCAGATTAAGCGAGTTATTTGCTCATTTAACACATAACCATTTGGAGAAAAATAATTTGTCTCAAATTATATGTCGCTTACAATACTAATGAACCATTAATGTTACTTTTCCTATTATACACCCTTAACCATTTACTCTTTCTTCTTTCAATTCTTTAATTTATCTTTCTCATATAATTTATTAAAAACAATTTTGTAAAACAACTCATAATATCTCTTTAGCACACACACTTAATTACATTTCTTAATACTTATGAAATACACAAAGCATCAAACAATTTCAGAAAGAGATATTATTAAGAAAATTGTATAGGTGAATGAGAGATAAAAATTGTTTTAAGTGTTCTTGTCAAGTATTAGTGCATTCACCATTATCATAAAATGTAAAGTGGAAAATATTAAATTGGGAGTGATGAAAGTAATATTAATTAAAGTTATAATTGAAAAAAAGTAATTAATATTGCATTGAAAATTGAAATTAGTCGGTTATTTTAGTACAATATTTTTTTTACAAAAATCTCACTTATTATGGAACGGAGAGAGTAACTATTTATGAAAATTTGTGTAATAAATGTATTGATAATTGAAATATTTGATTTATAAAATAATTTCTTATTTTAAGATATTTAAAGAGTGTCAAGAAAAACTTGTTAGCAAAACCCTAATAACAATTTCATTTGTTTGTATGTTTGACATCGCAATGTGTTAGTTGAAATCATTGCAGCTCGTTGTAATTTTGACCAACAAATTTATTTATTTTGACGGAATTATAGATTGATAGACAAATTTATGAAATCCAGTCATGCACTGTTTTTTTTCATCCCCTCATTTACTTTCAAATAAGAATAATATGCTCTATTTTGTTTGACTTTAAACCATGTACTATTTTTTTATCTTTTTTTTACAAGAACCATGTACTATGTTATTCTCTGTTCAGCAAAGGAAATTAAACAAATAAATAAATTAATGATGGATACAAAGAGGAATAAATTTTCCATACCGAGTTTTTATTTAACAAACCAAACCCAACTCATATCATTGATTAACTAATGATGGATACAAAGATGAAGAAAATCATAAACTTATCGACTAGCATTAGAAATGGCCGTCTTATGTGAGATATCTCAAATATCTAACACTAGCATAATTTTATCAAACCCTTATATATAAATAAATAACTACATGTAACGTACTAGCTAGCTTGTTATTCTCATACTCATATACATGATAAATGAAATATAAAAAGACACATAATATTAATAGAAAAGAGAATTAATTAAGAAGGTGGCAAAATTTAACTAAAGAAAGGTATAATTACATATCTTCTAAAAATCACATTGAAACAGAAAGACAGAAATGAACTACAAAAACTCAAGGAAAAAGTTGCTCATATTAAGAATTGTCTTGCTTCAAATTAAAGCCAATGAGTATTCTAGCTTCTACTTCTACTTCTACCTGTTGTGTAATGGATTTGGACCTGTAGGAACATGTCTCTTGTCATCTGAGTTAGTGTTCTTCTTAGAGCATAGCAAGTAACGCACAAATTTGTTTTTCTTGTGGTTACATTTGTGGACATGAAGTGTCTCATCACTTGTCTTCTTTGCACCATCAAACAAGGTCTTTCTTACCATCATGTTGGAACCAACACAAGCAGATAACAAAAGGCAAAAGAAAATAACTATCAATATCAACTTGGATAATCTCATTGCACTAAATCTTGTTTCAAAAATAGCGAGGAAGAAAAAAAAGTTTGGCAAAGAAAAGGATTGATAAAATGACTAGAGATAGAGACAGATAGAAAAGGGGAAGATTATATACTGAGTGAGTGAAGACAAAGCAAAAGGAATTGGTGATGATATTAGTGAAAAAGATATAAAGGGTAGAATTGAGAAAAAGTGAGTTATTAAAGGAATAGGACATTAACTATAGTACCTCGGATATGCAGTTAAAGAGACTTTGATACATCACAATTTGGTCAGAAATTGTACCAAACCTCATTAATTGACTTCAATTCAACTTGACCAATGACAATTTACAAATTACAATTAAGATTTTTTTACGTATATTGTAAAGACAAATAGCTCAAGTTGAGATGGTACCTTTGAGCTTAAGCAGTGCTCTTAAGTTTGAATCCAAATCTTAAAATTAACTGAAGTTAAAACTATGAGAAATGCTAACACGTGATTAATGACACATGTTAAGATATCAAAGATAAAAAAATTTACTAAAAATTGTGTCAATTTATTTTTTAAAATTTTGAAAATTAAGTTAGCATGAGCCCAAAAACTACTGAGGGAAAATTTAACCTCTCATCTAATTTATTATTGATATTGATTTAAGATATAAAAAAAACTCGATCTTTTTTTATCAGAATTAGACATTTTTAGCGATTTAACTCGGGTGATAAATGTTCCCCTAAGATGAATCCTTTAAGAGAATCTACGTTTAAATTCTGAATAGAACAATTATTCGACATTAAGTGATTTAAAACAAGTGGTAAATGAACTCATAAGACTAATCGTTCAAGAGAATCCAAATTTGAATTTTCAATAGAACAATTCTATATCAAACCCTGATTATCTTTCAATAAATTTCAGATTACCGGACATCCTTTCTATCATAAGACACTAAAAAAATTATAAATTTCACTAAAAAAATGGTTACATAATACTAGTTTGAAATTCAATTTTCTTAAAACATAAATGTTTGTCTTGTAAAATATGGTTAACTAGCTAGTCAGGCCTAAATTAGTGAAAAGCATATACTCCTAATGGAGCCAAAGAGCAACATTCTGTACCTCAGGGTCTTAAGCATAGCTGATGAGAGCCTAGCTAAGAAACCAAAACCACCCTTACAATTTAATTATCAGAAACCAACTTCGTTGCTTCAACAATGAAACTTCACCACGTGCTTTTCCATAAAAGGACTCAACATGAAAAAGCTGACAATCATTGTGGAGAAGGTAATGCATGCAGAAGAATTTATTGTGTGTGTTTTTTTCACTGTAACGTGCATGCATTGATTTCAAATCAGAGTTTTTTTCCCTTCATTTGAATTGAAATTCGAAAAACTTCTTTGCTGGGAAAGTATTGATTGAATGAATGATGGTTGTGTTCTTATATGTACAAAAATTTACTCAACATATTGAACATGTAGCATTTGTATGGAACATTAATAGAGGGACAACCTGGAAATAGGTCTAAATTCTAATTCTGTTACTACAGTGAGGCTAGTTGTTACCTATCTTCTACTAGGTTACCTCTGATTTCTCTTCAGAAAAAAAGAAGCATAAATGAAACAGAAGACAGTTTGACCTATCATAGAGGAAAAAAAGTTAAGACTTTGTCTACCTTTTTTTGATACTTGAACTTGGTTCTCCGAGGAATAATACAGTACATATTAACTTCGAGGAAAAAATAATTACAAATGTAATATACTATGCAAAACCGTTATAATGGATCTAGTAATGAAATGAATAGATGGTTTGACTTTTCTCAGCTGTTTTTCTGTAAATTTACTCACCGTGTGCTAGGATAATGTGCAAAGGGGTATCATCGGTCACTAATTGTGGAGATTTTCACCTATTTATGAAACATGATCTGTTTGATAACGACGGATGAATGCAACGGTGACGGTGTAGTGCTCCGGCACGATGGCGGTATGGTCTTCATGATGGAACAAAGGATTATTGTAGCACGTTAGCACTCGAACGCTCAAGTCGGTGTAAAAAAATGAGGTTGAATGTGTTAAAATGTACGAAAATGAATCGTACCTTTAGGGTGACACGGGATCACCCTTATATAAAAGAAGGAGGTGTTAACGGATTCCGTAAATGTGGAGCCGTTGGAGGCAGCGACGAAGCTAGCCAATTTTGTACAGGGTGGCTACATATAAGATTTTTTTAAAAATATTAAATGTAATTCATAAGAAAATAAATCACAATCATTTTACTTATATAAAATGTAAATTAAAGTAAAAAAAAAAAGATCAACAACACTTCAAAGAATTCTTTAAAAAAAAAAAAAAACATTTCAAAGAGTCAAATTCATTTCTAATCGACCTTATTCATATTTACAATTTAAACAACTAGGTAATTCTATTTTTTAGTTTTATCTTTACAAATTATATTGCTAATAATATTATCTTTTTAATTAGTTGCTAAGATATCGAAAATGTCAAAACAAGAAAAGATATATATATTTTTTAAATAAGTGGTAATCTTTTGAGTATTTTATTTCTCTTAGCTTTGCACAAATAAACTTATTTGAGGTAGCTAAATATATTTTATTCGGGTAGCTAAACACAAAATACACTTACTAATATAAATAAAAATATAATTTCTGGGTAGCAAAAGCTACCCCTCTCTATAAGGTAGCTATGCCCCTGGTTAGATGGCACGTGTAGGGTGCAGGTAGGCGTGGCAAAACAGGCTCGGCCCATCGGGCCAGCCCGCTTAATCCGTCATTTTAGGCGGGCTGGGGTGAGATTTTGAGCCCATCTCTCTAGTTGGCCCGCCCATGTTAAGCCTGCTGAAAAAGCGGGTCATAGCGGGGGTGGGGCAGGCTGGGCCGCGGGTTTATTAAACTTTCTTCTTTCACTATTAGTGACCGAATTTTTAATTTACACACCACATAAACAATTGGACCAAATGATACCAACCAAACCTCAAATTGTCCCCCTTTCTCTGATAGTGATAAGTGATAACCGATTCACCACTAGTTCACTACCTCTAGAAAAAACTGATTCCCCACTGCATTATGTTGAGACTTATTTCATATTGTTGGATTTATTTTGTAATTTGTTTTATGTTGGATGTATGGTGGATTTATTTTGAGATTTGTTTAATATTAGAATCTTTATATTGAATTTATTGTTTTTATAATAGCAGCGTATTTGTTAATAACAATCGACAAAAAAATATTTTAAAAAATCGATGGGTCAGTCCGCTAGTCTTCCTTTAGGCGGGGCGGGGCGTGAGTTTGAGTCCACCCTCTCAAGTTGGCACGTCCCGCCACACCCCGTTTTTGGCGGGCTAATAACGGGCTGGGCCTAAACGGGGCAAGCTGGCGTATATTTGTCATCCCTAGGTGCAGGAAGGCAGGGGCGTTCTTGAGTATTGGCACGTGCATGGGAACTAGTGTGTTCTCCCAGACCATAATGTCTTGCTCTGAGGGTTTCGTGTCCACGTGTCTTTATGGGATTGACTTTCTAGCCGGTCCAGACCAAAACCTAAATGAATGACAAACTCTTACCAAGAATTTTAACATTTGTGCATACCCAAACTCATGATCTTAGTTAAGCTATTGGTTGAAAAATGAACCATGTTCCATGAGGATGGAGAGGTGCGAGTTTCACCATTAAACCAACACGTCTATTGCAATTGCGTAATTGGATATTTAAAAAAAGGTGAAGTGATGAAAACCACCTAAAAACTTCAATTTCCATTTTAGATTTTTATTTAATTTAATTAATTAGATATAAGTAATTTATTCATATGGATGATTAGACGTATTAAGTTGTATGTCATGTTATTTAAAACATGTCATATTATAGTTTTTTTTGTTTGTCTAGAAATGAGAAATACGAGGAAGTAAGCTAAATTGCACCAGACCAATTTCAAGAGATAAAAATAAGTTGATCAAATCAAACCTACAATAAAGCCCAAGTAATTTCCCTTTTCTATTTTTTCCCCAAAAAGTAATTTCCCTTTTTCATTTTTTTCCCAAAAATTGCCATACTATATTTTATTATTGAATTGACCATGCATGTATTTTTTATGCATAATTAATTGCTTCACCATATAATATGGTTTTGCAAACAACTAGTATAGTATATAACCATGTCCCACTGACCAAAATTTATGAATGTGTCCCTCATGGCTCGGATACGTCAAATTTCACAAAATTTTAAATTCATTATTTTAATAGGTTAACAAAAAGCAATTAAAATTGGAATTTTATATAATTTGAAATTCAACTTCTGCTGAATTCATTGTGATATTTACTTGAGACACCATATATAATTTTATGAACTCATACACAATGTATATACAATAGAAACACCATAAGCAAATGAGAAATTAATATGCACTGTTATAGTCTTCAAATTCCTTCTCTTATTCCCTTCATAGAGATCATAAACTCAATTAGTGGTTTGCCATAGATGTTACTTCAAAAGAATGATTATCTTCATCCTTCCTTGGTCTTCGGTCAAGGAAGGCCGGCCTCATTGGCGTCGTGACCATTTCAATTTTGAATGTCAACAATGCCACAATTTCCGACATTCGTGGTCTCAAATGTGCATGAGGCTGAAGGCATAAAAGAGCCACATGGGTTGCTTGCATAACATCCTTTTCCACAAATCCATCTTGTTTCAGCTTTGGATCAACAAGATCTAATAAACTTGATTTCTCGTATAATTTCCATGCCTATATCACGAGGATTCATTTTAAAAACTATCGAGATATATATAAAATATTCTTCGCATTCACTTAGTTGGCACATTAGTGGACATTGAATAGTAATTAGACGGTCCAAATTGCAAGATTGGTATTTTAGCTAAGAAATAGTCAAAACCTAAATTGAAATATGGATGTCGGATCTCAATCTTTGCCAACGATATGCCAACTAGGTGAATGCTGAGAATTACGAATTTGATATGCTATGAATCATCCTCAATGCAGGAAACACTACTAAAGTTTAGAACTCAAAACTTACATATTCAGGGAGGTACTGCATATCAGGTGGTAAAGTATGATCTGTATTTTTCCTGCAACATATAATTTCAAGAAGGAGAACTCCAAAACTATAGATATCAGCCTTTTCTGACAATTCCCCTCTAATTGCATATTCAGGAGCTGTATAGCCTCTAACAAAACAAAAACAAGAAACACAATCAATACTAAAGCAGATAAATAATTAAATAATTGTTTGAAAATTGAATACATACAGTATAGACAATTATGAAGTATCGACATAGAAATGCGACACATGGGGACACTGGGTACGACACTGACATGACATGCGACACATGGGGACACTTTTATGTGTCGAACACGATGAACGCATTCAATTAAGGCTACAAACATAGATATAGAAAACTAAAGTAATAATTTGTCGATAGTATGCATTTTTAAATAACAATGTAAAATTTGTTTCAATAGAAAACATACAATGTTCCTGCAAACTGTGTGCTAAGATAAGCTTGGTCTTCTGGAAAAAATCTTGCTAACCCAAAGTCACCAATTCTTGGTAGAAACTTGTCATCAAGAAGAATGTTGCTTGCTTTGATATCTCTATGAACAATTCTTAGGTGTGAATCTTCATGAAGGTATTGAAGTCCACGTGCTACTCCAAGTATGATTTGATACCTAGTGCTCCAATTCAAAAATCGATCATTGTTTCCTACATTTAAATAGGTAAATGATGGATCATAACACAAATTTGACTTTAGGCTATTTTATCTTTTCGTAATCTACAATTACATAATGATTGAGTTAATTTTAAGTGATTAAAAGAGAAACATTATACCAAGGGATAAAAGTGTAATCAAAACAAGGAATGCAGTATTTACTAGTTCTAGGATACTTGGAACCTTTTTCCATAAAAGGATACTTCGAACATCTCTATCAAAAGTAAGAGAAATGAATGCCTATCAATCCTATAAGGGCTCAACGTACACTCATTCGTCTGTGATTGGCCTAATGCTCCCAATCGTCACAAGACATATGATCCTTACAATTTGTAACGCCTCCTCAGTCGTCATTGTCCCTCCACGATCACATTACAAGGTACACAATCTTCTATCCAAAATACCTCTCGTTCTCACTGTCTCTTAATGATGTAAGCGTTAGAAACTTACAGTACTCAACTTCAACCTTAATCGATTGTTGTTCTACGTCGGCTATCACTCTCGATCACCGTATCATAACAACGAAAGATTATAAAATTAGAGAAGGGATACCAACCATATATGAAGAGGTCCAAACTTCGGTTTTTCATGTATTCATAAATAAGTATCCTTTGAGGACCGTCTATACAACTTCCAAGAAGGCGAACCAAATTTTTGTGTTGGATACTTGTGATCAATTTAACCTCAGCCAAAAATTCTCTTTCTCCTTGTTGAGATTTGTTAAGAGACAATGCCTTAACAGCAATGATCCTTCCATCTTCTAACTTTCCCTATCAAAACATAAATAGACGTTGTAGTTTAGATTTCCATCCCATGATATGAAAACAAATATCACTACTATTCTATTTGACAAAAAATTATGTGATATTTAGAAATAAAAAAAATTGTCTGATCTAATTATCTCACTAACTTTAACGACAAATATTGAGAGAATTTATTTTCACTTTTGAAATTGTTCTTTTTTTCCAAATGTTGCTGATCTAACGGCAGTTAATTGTCGCCAATGACCTCTTAAATTGCTTTAACTGACTTTAAAAATGTTTGACGATAATTAACTGCCGTTGGACCAATGACAATTAAAAAAATAGCAATTTCAAAAATAAAAATAGCAATTTTCTTATCCATTCATACCTTATATACAGGTCCAAATCCACCACTTCCAAGAAGATTTCCATGAAAAAAGTTATTGGTTGCCTTCCTCAATGTCTGGTAATCAAAGTAGCTAATAGACCGAAGGCTCCCACTAAAGAACTCCATTGACCCTATCCAACATGAACGTAATTTGATAGAGGTAGTAATGATAATTTTAAATGCAAGTACAAGTTTAAAATTAGAATAATAGTAGCGCTAATAACCCTTATTCTAATACTCTATTTTCAACACTCAATCCCTTAATAATATCAATTTCAAGTGAATATAATCTAATGGATTTATGAATTAAATAAGTGTTGAAAACATAATGTTAGACTGAGTGTTGTTGTTATTTCTCTTAAAAAACTAACTATAATATTAGTTTCTAAATAATTTCAAGTTCAAAATTAATCTCTCAGTCTTTTTAGACTTAATTGTTTTTAGAGTGCAGCTCGACATAAGTGTCTGCACTCACTCGAGTTCTTTCTCTTCTTCACCCACATATTACACCCTCAATCTCACTTTTCAGCATTATAACATTGCCCTTGAGGTTGGAAGAAAACTTATTTTTGTATTTTAAAAAATGATTTACGACGGGTATGGAGATGTGGCGGAGATACAAAAACACATCGGAGATATGGATATCCAAACCCCGTTGAGTATGAGTAGGATATATTTTCCTACTCATATGGATTGATATATATGATTCATTGACACCATCAATCTTCAAAATCTTAAAGCGTTGAAAATATGGATTGATATATTTAATTCATTCATAATTGATTAGAGATGAATCACTCACACTCAGATTATCTTTTAAAAAATTTAACACAAATAAACTGTATTAAAAATTCATATCACCCAAAATTTTCCTTTATTATTATTTTTTTGAGGGAAAAATTTTTCCTTTATGAAATCCTGACTTTTTTTATGAATATAAAAAAAAGGAAATATATAGGCAGACGATGAGGAATTACAAATTTTAATGAAAAGAAAACAGTCAATATATTATTTTGATTTAACCCTCCATTTTTTTGGCAATTTGGGTCATGGCAATCAGGATTTAGAGTTAGGCTAAAAGCGAAACAAAAACCGACAAAAGATTGTTTCATCCTATGGTTGAATTGAATGTGATTATTGTTTTTAATTTATCGATAGATGAAATGGCAAGAGTCATTGAAAACTCACATACATGAGTAGAAGAGTCGGGGTCGAACTTAACAAATTCTACATTTTTACCAAATTAAAACTAGGACTTGTGGAAAAATTGGACGTGATTCTATTTTAATAATTTAAATTTGTTAGACATGGTAAATCAATTGTAATAATTTAGTGTGTGCCTATATCAAATGCCAACCCTTTGAATTACCTGATGACTGTTGTTTGGATGGAAATATCGCCTTCATCACCTCTGTAGGTTCAGCTATTTTCCCAAACATCAACCATAAATAACAAAATTATTATATTATGTATATAAATATATATAATGATAAGGACTTAAAAATAAAACAAAAAGTTTTAAACAAATTTCTCAAAGCTACCTTCATTTGGAACTGTCTTTCCCACTGGATTTGCTGATCGTTTCACACGTTTTCTAAATACAATCCAACCAAGAATCAATATTATGGTGACCACTACTATCCCTCCTAGGACAAAGAACATTGTTTCACGTTTGTGTTCACTTGACTTCTTTGACTCATCATTTGAGGGTAAAGAAGCTTCCCCTAGATTGGTTCATAAAATTCTAAATTTTATTAAATGACAATTTGATTAATTACATAAAATATTTGCGACAAAATAAAATTGGGGCCACATTAGATCATTTGACTAATTTCTGGTAGTACCAAAAATCTTAAGACAATAGCTATATCACAATTTGAAATCATGATTTTATTTAGATATTTTTTTATCAATGCCTTGATCATCTGAACAAGTATATATTATCTTAATATATCTATAGCTACATATAACATATGTGTGTATTGCATGCATGGTCGACGTTATAAAATTGAACAACTTTTCCTAAATAATTAAGCCTCATGAAACACTGAAAAGTGAAAAAGAATGATGATCATATATATTCGATGAATTGCAATAATTATAAAAAAATGAAGTTAAATCAAAGTAACGAGTTTTGGTAGAAATATAAAACCTTGAAGTACTCGGAAAAGCATAATCGTGGAGGAAAGTGATCTTTGTGACAATGTCTATAGATAGATTTTGTTTCTTTGGTATCTATATCTTATTCTATGTTGTCATTGTAAAGATAGAGGGAGAAGCATTCGAAGGTAGTCCCATAGAATTGACCGAAACAAGGTTATGTGTCGGCCAATACAAGTAAAAGACACATGTGGTCGAATACAAAAATCCAAACATTATTATATTGTACTATTTTGTTGCTTATGAAGTATTTTGTGATAGAAGAATCTATTCCTTCGGAAAATCGCCGCATCTAGTTGTATTAACCACTTTGAAAAAAAAAAAATTAAAGGCTAAATAAATATATATTACAAACCAAATAAAGCCCCCTAATACAGGATGTACGAGAGAAACTTAACAATCAATGAAGTTTACATTACAAAAACAGTAACAACTACGAACCAAAGGAGAAAAATTAAGAAATTGTAGTTAAGCATGACAAATGATCCTGCCTTCAAAGAAGATAATCAAAATCGAACAAAATATAATGCGATTTTAACCACCAATATTAACTCTTAAACTTGACCTTTTCGCGTAAAGATTAAAGAAGATGAGCCTTATGTTGGAAAATTATCCCATTTCTCTCCTTCCATATGACACAAAGTATAAAAATCCAAATAATATTTAAGGTCATGCGAGAGTTTTTGGAGAATCATCGCAGCCTACCAAACTGCATAAGATGATCTTGTAAGTTTCCATAAAGAGCAGTTGATATACTGCCAATCAAAAATCAAAGACCAATGTCGTCCAAATAGGTCGCATTTAATGAATAAATGGTCTCTACCTTCCTAACAACCACAATCAGCTAAACAATTAATATCATTATTAGCCAAAATATGCCGCTTAAACAAGTTATCCTTTGTTGCAGTCCGATTGAAAAAAACTGCCAAACAAAAATGTTAGCTTTGAACGATACCACTTTAAGCCACAAAACATGATTATAATCCACATTGAAATCGACCTCTACAGTAGTTAAGTTGTTATAAGAACTTTAGATTGTGTACCGTTGGAAAGAATGAAGCTTCTAAACCCAACAATCTGCCACCTTAACCTGCAAAACAACATGATTTAATCGATCCACACACGCCCTCACCAACTCCTCCTCCCACGCAAACAATCTCCTACGTCATTTCCATGCCTCGCCTTTCACTCTTCATCCCATAAAATGCATATATGTAACAATAACTAATTTATTATCAGCCAACTCATAAAGCCTTCTAAACATAACTTTTAAAGAGGCACCGCGAAGCTGATAAGTCGTAGTATTTATTGTTTTTGCCATTTTAGTTCAATAAGGTTTCATTAGTTTTAATCGTATTTCTTGAGCTATTTTCCTGCAAAAACTATGGTTTTAATTTCAAGTTGAATATCAAAGGAGCAAGATGGTTCGGTTGAAGTTTGGGCAATAAAAGATAAAAAAAAAATACATGAAGAAAAGGAACATATCAGGAACTTGAGCACGGCCGTGTGTTTTGGCCACCAGATCGTGCATTTTGGCCAAGACCGTGCACATAAAGAAACAAAATGGCAGGAAGTTACGCACAGTCCGTGTGTTTTATGCACGGCCGTGCGTTTTGGCGTGTTGTGCTATGAGGGGGTCGTGCGCTCCTTGGTGTGGAAGCTGAAAAGTGCACGGTCTGAACCCCAGACCGTGCGTTTTTGCTGTCAGCTGGAACTGTTACAAAACTCTTTGGCTTTTCCTATTTTAAAGCTTGTAAATTCGAGTTTAATGCTTTATCTTGAGGTTTTAGGCTATAAATAGGTCCTCCATCAGACTTGTAATCATCTTGGAATGCTTGTAAACTTATTATAAGGAGATCTAAGTTCTACATTTTGTTCTAAGTTCATTTTCTTTACTTTTTATGCACTTTTACATTCTTGCTATTTACTTTTATGTTCTTTACAATTCCAACAATTTACATTCAGTCATTTACAATTATGCAATTTATTTCTATGCCTTTTTACTTTAATGTTATGTCTGCTAAGATCATGAGTGAGTAGACCTTTTAGTCTTGGGATTGTTGGAATAGTCTAATGACTTAATCCTATTCAAATCAAGTCTAGATATTTATCTTGTTTAAGTTCTATTTTCTAATCTCATAGCTTTCAACTCAGTAACAACGAATGACCGAAATATGAAGTTTAATAGTTGTTATTTCATTATCTCAAATATCAAACGAAGGACCGAAAGGTGATGTTTGATATTGGAACAAATGAAAATTAGACAAGACAACACAAAACTTGATGGGAACACCCTAGTTGAATCGTTTTGAGAAGTCTTGAGGCAATACAATTCATGCTTAAAGGTCTTAATAATAATCGACCTGGTTTAGTTGTTATTGAGACACATTTATGTATTTCTAGAGAAAATATAAATTACCTAAGATAATCTTGTTTTAGAAAAGAATGTAACATAAGATAGAGAAATAAATTTGGAATGTTTATGATTCGGCATTATGATAAAATCAATGATCCCATGACACCTTTTATCTGAATTTTAACCAAGCAATTATAAAACCAACCAACTTAATCTTTTCAACTAATCAAAACTAAAAACAAGATCGGTAATTACATATAACTCTTTGTGAATCGATAATATTTTACTACTTGATAAAACCGCGGATTAATTCGTATCAGAAGCCACGAATCAAACAAAAACAAAGTAGACTTCTCATCTCCCACCTCACACTGAATATTATCCAACAAATATCCCTCATTTAACATGTCAACCCCCATTCTAATTTTATTCAAATTCTGTCACCACATCTATATTCCCCTTCCCCCAAAACACAGTCTCCCTCCTTCCTCATCATATCTAACACATAACACTTTATACCACCAAACACTCTCTCCTTTCTCCAACACCCTCTAGAAGAAATAAAGTAACTCTGAAGCTGAAGATCTGCATCAAACTCTGAAGACCATTAGACTTTAAATAACAGAAGACCCTGAGGGACCCAAAATTCATGTCAGATTTGTCATCTTCTGTAGTTGTCGCTATCAAGACTCTGATATTACAGTTTGTCTTCTACAACGTCTCTCAAATCCTTGCCTATATAAGGAGATGAAAACTTGAAGAATAGTAACAAGACTCTGCTATTTTCATTGTACCCTTACTCTATCAATTTAAAAAGCGCATAGCACACTTATGAATATCTTACTAAGTTTATATCTTAGAAATTCTAAGTTCATAGAGTTTGTTTTGTACTTAATTGTTTACACCTCTTAATGTATATCAAGTGTAAGAACAACAATGTTTATTTGTAAACTCTTAGAAGTCTCTTTCAATTGTAATTTGGCATTTGGAAGTATTTTGCTAGTGTACTTGAGCATTTTGAGGTCTCTTGGTTATGTCCATGTGCAATTGTTACAAGTGTGATTATAGTGAAAATCCCTTAAAAGTGCAAGGGGACTGGACTATTCCTGAATTGTAGAAGGAACCAATATAATTACTTGTGTCTGCTCTCTCTCTCTCTCTCTCTCTCTCTCTCTCTCTATCTCT
>Ga0099826_10000599_pt1 | contig 18314 bp, 14 predicted proteins | sample Mtrugardesep15_FD_76830 | JGI IMG/M metagenome (GOLD analysis project Ga0099826, IMG submission 76830) | Root nodule microbial communities of legume samples collected from California, USA - M. trunc garden sep15 | ecosystem: Host-associated > Plants > Roots > Nodule | place: USA: California... | reverse complement strand
TTTACTGATGTTGCTGGTCTCGGTAAAATACGACTTGAACTTGAGGAGATTGTCAAGTTCTTCACTCATGGAGAGATGTACCGAAGGAGAGGAGTGAAAATCCCAGGTCTCACTTCATTTACCGTAACTCTTAACTAACCATTTGACAGAATAATTAGAACTGCTTTAGCCTAAAGGAAAACCTTTTTTATGATTTTTTTTATAGGACAGTTTTAGTTTTCTATCTCTAGCGTTTTGGCAATGTTGTGATTGCAGAAATGTTTGATAATCTTTTTTGTAGTTACAAAGTTTTTCATTTATATATCGGAAAAAAGAAACATTCAATATTGAGAGAGTGATTTGAACTTGACTAAATGATGATTAAACTGGTCACTTAATCAGGTGGCATACTTCTTTGTGGCCCCCCCGGAGTGGGAAAGACATTACTGGCAAAAGCTGTGGCTGGTGAGGCAGGAGTTAATTTCTTCTCTATTTCTGCTTCACAGTTTGTCGAAATATACGTTGGTGTTGGGGCTTCTCGTGTTCGATCACTTTATCAAGAAGCCAGAGAAAATGTGTGTATATTTTTAGCTTTTCCATTGCACTCACATTTTTTTTTATTTGTTTAAACTCAAATTATAAGAGTTTGGTACTTTGGTTCTTGCAACGTATTTCCAGTAATTAACTTCTTTTGTCAATTGGCATCTACACATGTCACATTCTGTCAATTGATCAGATTGCATATACTAATCATCAGTTGTATCTAACCTACTTCTCAAGCTTCGCTGTTTTACATCTAATTGGAAAACATTTTATATTATGCTTTCAGGCTCCTTCTGTTGTCTTCATTGATGAGCTTGATGCTGTAGGAAGGAAGCGTGGCTTGATTAAAGGTTCAGGTGGACAGGAACGTGATGCCACTCTTAATCAGGTTATCCATGACACTTCTGAACTTTCCAATTGCTTCCTATAAGTAATCTTTCGTGTGCATTTTGGTTGATGTTTCCTGTTGGCTGAATGCTCCAGCTCCTGGTCTGCTTAGATGGATTTGAAGGAAGAGGGGAGGTGATCACTATTGCCTCCACAAATCGACCAGACATTCTGGACCCAGCACTTGTAAGACCTGGCCGGTTTGATCGAAAAATCTTTATCCCCAAACCCGGTTTCATTGGCCGCATTGAAATTCTAAAGGTAGCATTCTATCATATTTCACTTACAATACAAGTCAGCTTTAAGATTCAATTTTGTTTTGTGATCTGGAAAGTATGGTTAGTTGTGGATTTGTGACTAATGGCACCAAATGTAGTATGTATATTAATTTTTTTCCTGGTTACGTGATAGGTCCATGCTCGTAAAAAGCCAATTGCTGAAGATGTAGACTATGAAATTGTTGCTAGTATGACTGATGGAATGGTTGGTGCGGAGTTAGCCAACATAGTTGAGGTTGCTGCTATCAATATGATGCGGGACTCAAGGACTGAGGTAATAAATCCGTGATGTACAGTAATTGTCTTTGCCAGATAGTTATTATTCAGGCACTACTCCGATCTCTATTACAAGACAAAGTTCATTTTTTAGATTCATTCAATAAATGATGGATCTAGTCCAGTTTATATTAAGAACTAGATACATCATTTATTGAATGAACCTAAAAAATGAACTTTCTCTCATAATGGAGACCAGAGGGAATATTGCCTTATCGTTTTCTAAAATCAAGCATGCAAATAAAAGGCTTGTTTATCCAACCAGAAGTGCTTTTTTTATTGTATGAATTTTTCATTTTACTTTGCAATGCTTAAAAGTTGACAGTGGATATCAGCAGTTTCTATGGTCCCATGATAAGAAAAGGCTTTACTGGTTTCAGTCAATGTCATTAAAATCTAACCGGGTCAGTGGAGCACTAGTCAAATCAGTAGGTCACTAGTTGAACCGCATGAACCAGTCTGTTTGAAATTTAGACATTTTTTTTTATCAAGGTTATATATAATTTGTATGTAAACAACCTACTCAAAACCCATCTGGCGGAGTGGCAAGGCTATCCTATATTCTTATGGCACACTCATTGCCTGGGGTTTGCTGTCAGAAAATGCCCTTTTTGCATAATAGGATTTAGCTTGCAAATGGCCATTAAATTCATGTGCATAGCACAGGCACATCCATTACTGCCTTGCATATGAGACAGCTTGACTGATGTGAGATAAGGTGCAGTTACAAGGGATAGCATGCAGTCACAGGTAGACACAGTGATGGAATCCACAATTTTTGAAAACCGAGTCTTTGGTTCATTTTTTCCCCGTACAAAACTGGGTTAATGGCATCATTACTGGTTTAAATGCATATACAATCTGATATGTGGACCGGACCGGTTATGTGTCTGATTTTCGGTTAAACTAGTCGGACCAGTCCACGTTTTATAACACTAATTTCAATACATGGTAGCTGGCAATTCTTCATTTCTGGGTTTTACTGTTGCAGGTTACCACCGATGACTTATTACAAGCTGCTCAAATGGAAGAGAGAGGAATGCTAGATAAAAAGGAGCGAAGCAAAGAGAAATGGGAACAAGTAGCTATAAATGAAGCTGCAATGGCCGTTGCGGCTATGAACATGCCTAATTTTGACAATATCGAATATGTATGGACACCACATGCATTTGAAACAAATTGTTATTGGGTTTATTAATTTTCTCTTTACTTAGTCCTCTTAATATTCATCATCTGACTGCTATTGGGAAGGAACTAAAACATTTTATCCTTTTATTGCTTTGTTGTAGATCACAATTGCTCCTAGAGCTGGTAGGGAATTGGGATATGTTCGGACGATGCTGGAGTCCATAAAATTTAATGATGGAATGCTCACGTACGGGTTCTTTAATTAAACTTTTGCACCTTTATTTTTAATAAATATAAGCTGTTGATGAATGCCCTCTGAATGAAATCTTTGCCTGTATTTTTAGCATTAGTCGAGGATAATGTTTGCAAAGGCTCTATGTTGCCTTCATATTCATTTGATTTAAATTACTGCTTAATCAATTTGCATTACAAACTATGTTTAGTGTCTCCCATATTATTTTCTTGTAACTACTACTATCATGCAGTCGGCAATCCCTCTTTGATCATATTACTGTTCAACTCGCACCCCGTGCAGCTGATGAAATGTGGTTTGGGAAAGATCAGGTAAGAGAATCTTTCTACTTGCTAACTATAAATTCCCGAATCTAGTTCCTGAATACAGTTACAGGACATACACGTAATGCAGTGAGCAAAACTCAATTTTAACATTATGCGTGTTTTAAGGTATTTGTTAACTAGCTTTGATGATTGGCAAGAATATGATATTTCTAGGGACATTTTATATTAAAATAAGTGGGATTACATGTCTGGGAAATCTGTTATAAAAAAGAATGAAAATACAGCATAGTTATGAACTGGCCAGATGAATGGCTTTCTATGTTCTTCATTGATTTTCTTATTACCATTTATCACACCTTTTATTTTTCCATTGTAAATTACAATTTTTATGTCAATATCATTGTGTACACAAGTTATGAGCACCATGTCTTCGATTATATATGTATATATAGTTTATGGTTACGTTAAAATGTTTTTTTAACTTGATTTGCAATATTTCAGTTGAGTACGATATGGGCTGAAACTGCAGACAATGCTAGGGTTGCAGCAAGAATGTATATGATTGGCGGGCTTTCTGATAAGTATCGTGGAGTATCCAATTTCTGGGTTACAGACCGAATTAATGTATGTGCTCTGTTTCAAGTCTCAACTTTTGTTTTCTCATCTTGTTTCTTGTTTCAGCTTCTGCCTAAGTTACACTTGCATCTAAAATGCCGAAACTAGAACTCCTTGCAGTATATCTTGAAAAAACAAGTTAAACTAATGCAGACCCATAGGAGACAATGTAAAATCCTCTATAACATGGAGAGGCAGAATAGTAATACTTATATATGGCGATGATAACATGTGCAAACATTGCATTGTATTGTCAGGAAATTGATTTGGAAGCAATGAAGATTCTCAACCTTTGCTATGAACGCGCAAAAGAGGTATATATATGTTATATAGTTCAGTTTCAGTGAAGGATTAAAAAACTTGATGATGACTCTTGATTGGATTCAATGTCACAACCTTGTTTCACATGAATGATTATTATTGATTAAAATTTGATCACTTTGTTTTGCATGTTATCAGATCCTGCAGCAAAATAAAACAATGATGGATGCATTGGTGAATGAACTTGTTGAGAAGAAAACCTTAACCAAAGAAGACATTGTTCGTCTTGTACAATTGCATGGCCACACAAAACCAATTCCTATTAGCATGCTTGACATAAGGGATGCCAAACGTAGAGAACTACAAGAAATAGCTAGTAATGGAGAGGAAATAGAAAAATCATAAGGGCAAGTGCCCCACCAATTAGGGAATTTTCTATATTATTTTATGCATATTTGATGTACCTTATTGTTTATTTTTTTTGAGAAGGTTATTGTTGTATTATGTTCTTTATTTTTTGTGGATAAAATAAATTTAGGGTTAGGGGTTGGTATTGTTGTATTTTATTCTTTTTTTACATACCTACACAACCTTAACACAGACATATTTTTAGGTCTTGTGAATTTGCTAACTAGGTAAGGATGGAAGATAATACTAGATATTCTTATTAATAAATCAAGGGAAATGGGTCTTTCTACTTTTCTTTTCTTTCTCCAATAAGTATTATCACCTCCTCTCCAGGAAAAAAAGAGAGTATATCTCCTTTATTAACTGTATGACATACAAAATCAACGTAATTATTTTAATTTATGTATTTTTGGGTACTTTAAATAGATATTTATTTATTCAACTTCTATAACATCTTTTTAATAACATTTAATTTCCATAAATTACCTCAAGTTCACTTAATTTTCATGATTTACAGAATTTAAATTATTTTTTAAAGTATTTAAATTTCCATAATGATGCATTTAACACATTGAAAGTTTAAAAAGTAACTTTTTCTACGTAAAATTTATAAATTATTTCTATTTTTAATCCTTATCAAGACTCAATAATTAATTCTAACTTTTTCTATGAAAAGTAACTTTTTTCGTCTTAGCAAGACCTAATAATTAATTCTAACTAAAATCTTTTTTTTTTTGAAGGAAGGATAATTCTAACTAAAATTAAATAGTTTGTTAGGAGTATTTGATATAAATGTCTTATGATATTTAATATATTATTTCAAAAAAATAGAACATCGAAATTTATCAATAAATAGTAAAATACTTTACACATGCATTCAATTATACATATCTTACTAATCTGCGAAGATGGATTAAGATCAAGCTACTAACTTTTATTTATTTATTTATTTTCCTTTAAAAAAAACTTTGATTTATTTTGTTAGTAGGATTAAAAAAAACCAAATTGAGAGTAGAGGATGATAATGAAGTAACGGTTTGGATTAGTTGTCCTAAGTGAATCCAACATGTGACAAGCTGGTTTCAAAATCAACACACGAACTTCAACCTTAATCTCTACAAACCAATAACCGCTATCACTCACTACACACACGACCATAGCAATAACTTCCCACTAAACCACCCACTTTCCCTCTTACACATATCTCTCTCTCGCTCTCTCTCTCTCTCTCTATATATATATATATATATACACTATGTTTTCCTCTCGGTTACAAGTTACATTCATTCATTCATTGCTCTTCTGAAAAATATACTACTTAGAAGCATAACACAAACAAACAAAGAAACATGTCTTCCTTTATATTCAATTGCTTTATCATTTTCTTGGCTGCCACTACTTTTACTTGTGTTCAATCTGCAAGACAATTTCAAGTTGGTGGTCGTTTAGGTTGGCGTGAACCTGAACCAAACAACACTGCTTTTTACACTCAATGGGCTGAAAGAAACCGATTCCAAATCGGAGATTCTCTCGGTATATATAATACTTTTTAATTCATTATTCACTTCATTTCTTTTTCTTGCATTCCAAGTTATGATTAACATTTTTGTTTATGCAGTTTTTGAGTACGAGAATGATTCAGTTCTTACCGTGGAGAAGTTTGATTACTTTACTTGTGATGCAAGTCAACCTATCACTACTTTTACCAATGGAAAGAGCACTCTCAATCTTGATAGATCTGGACCTTTCTACTTTATAAGTGGAACTGATGAACATTGCAGTCATGGTCAAAAGTTGCTTGTTGAAGTTATGGCGCCACATCCAATTCCAGCATCTCCACCAACAACCATTTCGAATCCACCAGAAGGTTCATCACCGATCATGGCTCCTGCAAATTCGCCTTATTCTTCTGATTCCTTAGAGGCTTCATCTTCCTCCATGGTGGTTACTTCAAGTTTTATGTCTACATTGGTCACATTTGGAGTTGTGATGATGTTAGCACTCTAAGTGTCTTGTTATGGTTGTTAACTAGTTGTTTTTCTTTTATTGATTCTTCTGAAATTTGAGTTGTTTCAGTATTAGCATTTGATTTTTTTTCCCTATTTCTACTAGTCTAGGATCAATTTGATTTCATTATCGTTTTTGTATTGTATTGAACTATTTATGTTCAAATCTTGAATTTCTTTTTTATAACCGTTTGCCTTGGTTGAAGCATTGCATTAGTTTATATATTCTGTGTTCCTAAGACAAATTGATCAGCTTTCAGCGTTTCTACTTAATCTGTTAGATATGTAAACTAATTCCAATTAATATATAACTAAATTTAACACATTCGCCGAATATCACATTCCATTATGCATATGCAACTACAAACAATTCAACATTCAAAAAGTACATAATTCATGCTATACATTTTGCCAAAAAAACATTGTTGTCACTGATATAATCTCTCAAACTGATACCATCTTCAATAAAATCAAATTATGAATGCTTAAAAATTGAGTTAAGATATGCATATATTGGTTTAGACCTTCGAGTTTGTGTGTGTAACATCATTATCCTCATTTTCTGTGTAACTGTGCTAGAATTTGTTCTGCCAGATTTTGGCTTCTGAAACAGTTTTAGAAAACATTTTGCCTTATACATAACTAACATTCTTGCAGAAGTGATATTAATTTACAAATTTTCTACACATAGCACATAATGTTTTCATTTTAGGCGCCAATAAATTAATCAATATGAATGATAACCCTGTAGATAAGAGCTTTGAAAATCTGAATCTTCACTTTCCTTATCTGATTCAGCAGTTCCGTCTCCGCTTTCCTTTCTTTTCTTTCTCCAGCTGGATTTCCTAAGCCAGTGTTCAACAAGCATCACACTAAGACTAATGAATATCGTGCCTATAAAGCCACCACCAAGTGCTAGTAGCACAACAGATAGCCATTGAATCTCTTGATTATGTGGCAAAATCACCCATGTAGCTGCAACATAGCCAGTTGACATAAATGCCACAGCAACCCACATAATCTTGTGAGCAATGGTCAATAGTATTGTTTGTGGTTTTCTTCTAAATGGAATGATACTAACAAGAACAATGACTACAGATAAAGAGGTAAAGAGTGCTATGATATTGCTTATTGCAAATACCTTAAATGCTGATGTTTCACCAACCATTGATATACCTTTCATTGGTCCTTCTTGGTACACACCACCAGGTGGATTAATACCAGCAGCAAAAGTTACAGTGGCAATCAAAACAGCCACTAATACAATAGTGTTTCTTGCATTTAGTAATGCCTCTTTGTGCATCTCATGATAGTGTTTCCTCTTGGTATGATTCACATTTTCAATTTTTCCTTTGTTATGATGATGCTTTTGTTTCACTAAATTAGTTGGTGATGCGTAGTAATATGGATTATAGGTTCCATTCTCAAATCTCTCACTTACATGAGGCTGAGGTGATGTAGATTCAGTGCTTTTGCTAAACGGTGGAGGGGTTGTACAATCATAAGAAACCATTTCCGTAAGCACTTCCATTTCCTTCGGTATATACCTTCGCGACGAAGAAAGCCTAGATGTTGGTGAGGGAGAATTGGTGTCGTCTATTTCAAGTGAAAAAGAAGAAGATTGGATGCTTCTTTTTCCACCATCTCTGATAAATGTGGCTTGTAGTTGTCTATTTTCTGCACTGTCCATACTCTGATCAAGAATGTCAAGTGCTGTGAGCCCTTCATCATTCCTAGTATTAATATCCACTTTTGTCCTGTTGATCAAGAAATCTGCCATCTACAAAGATTATAGAACCATGATCATAACAGATTAAAACACTAGTTAAATATATTCAGAGCTCACATAAATTTCTCACCTTATGGCGACCGCCTGAAACTGCGCGATGTAAGACAGTGTTGCCATATCTATCTTGTCTGTGCACTAGATTTGTACCATAGGCAACTCTCACCAAGAAAACCAAAGCATCATAACATCCATATCTCACAGCTAGAAGAAGTACTGTCTCTTCTTCTCTTGTTGGATAGTGAAAGTATGAAGTACTTGCTACCACAAAATAGTCGAGGGTTGAGACTTTCCCCTTAATCACTGCAAGATGCAATGGTGTATAACCATTGTTGTTGTGTTGTAAAGCAAGATTTGAATCGTGACTTAGTAGGATCCATACAATCTCAAAATGTCCTTTATAACAAGCATGATGCAATGCTGTATTCCCTTTCTCGTCGATCACTTGAATAAGATCTGGCCACTTGTTCAACAGGTCTCTAACAACATCTGCATAGACAATCAACCGTTTAGGAGATAACTTACATCAGCTATATAAGATTTTCAATCCATCACCTTCTTATTATTAGTGATTAAATTAAGCTTTATTTCACTTCTGTCCATAGATATTAAGATTGTGCCATTTTAGTCCTTAGGTTCCAAATTGTGCAAAGTGTGTCCTCTAGGTATATCAATTGTTACAATCAAATTCATCTATCTATTAATCGTCTACTATTTTTTAACGCTATAGTCTATGTGTTCAATGTGAGTCTTACTTGAAGCTTGCTTAGCCAGAATAAGTTGACGCCAACTTAGACAACTTAGGCTCTAGGCGTTAACAATTTGACGTTTAATTAACAGACGAATCTAATTGTAAAATTTAGAATACCTGTTTACCTTATTCGCTCAATTGAAACACAACCTACCTATTCAGCCTTGAATTAATATCTCCTAAGGGTAAGATATAAGTTCAATACTCATTAAAAAATATAGTTCAAAAAGCATGCAAACATAGTGAATAAAACTCTTTCTTCCCACCTGTGTGCCCTCTTACTGCAGCAACATGGAAACAAGCTTGATCAAACCCTGCTACTTCTTGCCCCACAATCTCAGATAGATTCAACAAGAGGTTCACCAAGTCAAGATGACCATGGCTACAAGCTACAAAAAAAGCACTTTTACAAGTAGGATTAAGCTTGCAAGCAGCTGTTGGATTGACTTCCAGCAGCAACATCAAAACCTTGACATTCTCTTGTCTGCAAGCCTCATGAATTGGAGTCTCCGTGTTTTTATTCTCAGCAGAAACCATGTCAGGGCATAATCTAATAATCTCAGACACCATTTCAATGCAACCATACTTGGATGCAAGGTGTAATGGAGTGCTAAAGGTATCATCTGTTTTCTGGTTGAGAATTCCTTCTCTTTCTTTCACTATGCTTGAAAATGTGGTCATGTCATTTTTCTTAATTGCATCAAAAAACTCTTGATCCATTTTCTTGGGGTTGAATTGAAAACCTTTTCAGGCAGTGAGAGAATAACTAGTTGGGCTTAAATATCTTCAAGGAAAACACCTCAAAAGTCAGGTTCCAACGCCTTGACATCTTCAAGGAAAAGTCCTCAAAATTTAGGTGCCAATGCCTCAAAAGTCAATTTATTTCCACATAATCAATGTCACTGTTGCCAAGAAGACTCTTAGTAGCCACAAACTTAAATAGGTTAGAACTGTAAGGAACCATGGCCATTAATCAAGTGGTCAAAGGGTTTGATTTCTGGATCTTGTAAATGTAAACGTTAAAAAATTATTACCTTTTGAACTTTTTTCCCATTTCTACTAGCAAGTTTAGGATCACTTTGATTTCATTATGGTTTTTGTATTGTATTGAACTATTTGTGTTCAAATCATGAATTTCTCTTTTATAACTGTTCTGATTGAAGCACAGCAATAGTTTATATATTATGTGTTCCTAAGACTAAGCAATGTTGATTACATTAGTTTATATATTGTGTTCCTAAGACGGGTCAGCTTTTGACGGTTCTGCTTAATTGTAGAACTTTCAATTCTACATATGAGATATAGCAACACCAAAAAAATCAATAAATCAAAATTACAGCATTCCGCGGAAAAAGTACGTAGCAAATGACTTTGATGACTAGGAAAAGGTAAAACTAGTGGCCTGAACATTACTGTCACTGACAACAGTATCTCAATAACTGATAGTGCCTTCAATTAAAACAAATTTTGAATGCTTAAAAATGGACAAGATAAGATTAATTTGGTAAATATCGCGATAAGATATGCAGTTAGTGGTTTAGAGTAGTGTGTATAGCATGCCAGAATTTTTTCGTTCTGATTCTGGTTTGTGAAATAGTTTTAGGAAATATTTTGGAATATACATAACTAACATTGAATATTAATGTACAAAGTTTTTACACATAGCACATAATATTTTCAATTTAGGAGCCAAAAAAATAATCAATATGAATGATAACCCTGTAGATAAGAGCTTTGAAAATCTGAATTTTCACTTTCCTTATCTGATTCAGCAGCTCCATCCCCGCTTTCCTTTCTTTTCTTTCTCCACTTGGATTTCCTAAGCCAGTGTTCAACCAGCATCACACTAAGACCAATGAAGATTGTGCCTAGGGAGCCACCACCAAGTGCTAGTAGCAAAACAGAAAGCCACTGCATCCCTTGATTATGTGGCAAAATCACCCATGTAGCTGCAACATAGCCAGTTGCCATGAAGGCCACAGCTACCCACATAACCTTGTGAGCAATGATCAACAATAATGTTTGTGGTTTTCTTCTAAATGGAACGATACTAACAAGAACAATAACTACAGATAAAGAGGTGAAGAGTGCTATGTTATTGCTTATTGCAAATACCTTAAAAGCTGATGTTCTACCAACCATCGATTTGCCTCTCATTGGTCCTTCTTGGTACACACCACCAGGTGGACTAATACCAGCAGCAAAAGTTACAGTGGCAATCAAAACAGCCACTAAGACAATGGTGTTTCTTGCATTTAGTAATGCCTCTTTGTGCATCTCATGATAATGTTTCCTCTTAGTATGATTCACATTTTCAATTTTTCCTTTGTTATGATGATGCTTTTGTTTCACTATATTTGTTGGTGAGATTGTTGGTGAGAAGTAGTATGGATTAAAGGTTCCATTCTCAAATCTCTCACTTACTTGAGGCTGAGGTGATCTAGATTGGGAGCTTTTGCTAACTGGTGGAGGGCTTATACAATCATAAGAAGCCATTTCAGTTAGCACTTCCATTTCATTAGGGATAAACCTTCGAGATGGAGAAAGCCTATATACTGGCGAGGGAGAATTGTTCTTGTCTAGTTCAAGTGAAAACGAGGAAGATCGGATGCTTCTTTTACCACCAGCTCTGATAAATATGGCTTGTAGTTGCCTATTTTCTACACTGTCCATAGCCTGATCAAGAATGTCCAGTGCTGACATCCCTTCACTATTCCTAGTATTAATATCCAGCTTTGTCTTGTTGATCAAGAAATCTGTCATCTACAATGATCATAAAAGCATAACCATAAATAATCCTTAGCTATTGAACAAAATAAAATAGAGAAAGAATATGTACTAAAGCCATATACTACAAACAGTTTTTGTTGCATGATATATTGTTTACTTTCATTCATCATGATTGCAAACAAGTAAACGTTTGAAAATTTTTAATTAATACTTTTCGTTATTTACATCATTCCAGTCTGTCAAATTACAGCAGTTAATGACTTTTCACTACGAAAATGCAATATGAATATAAATAAGCTAAAATTATCTCGCCGTACGTTGCACAGGTAAAAGCTCACATCAATTTCTCACCTTATGGCGACCGCCTGAAACTGCAAGATGTAAGACACTGTTGCCATATCTATCTTGGCAGTGCAATAGGTTTGTACCATTGGAAACTTGCACCAAGAAAACCAAAGCATCGTAGCATCCATATCTCACAGCTAAATGAAATACTGTCTCTTCTTCTCTTGTGAGATAATGAAATGATGCAGCACTTCCTGACACAAAATCATCGAGGATCGAGACTTTTCCGTTCATTACTGCAAGGTGCAATGGTGTATAACCATTGTTGTTGTATTGTAAAGCAACATTTGAATCGCGTTTTAGTAGGATCCATACAGTCTCTCTGTGTCCTTTATTACAAGCATGATGCAATGCTGAATTCCCATTCTCGTCGATCACTTGAGAAAGATCTGGCCACCTGTTCAACAACTCTCTAACAATATCTGCATAGACAATCAACAGTTTAGGATATATCTTACATCAACTATATGGAATTTCCAATCCATCATCTTCTTATTATCAGTGATTAAAGTTGAGCTTAATTTCATTTTTGGTCCACAGATATTAACATTGTGCAACTTTAGTCCTGAGGTATCTCAATTTCTACAATCAAACTTCGCTGTCTATAAGCCATCTAATTTTTAACCCTATAGGCTACGCGAGTCTTAGTTGACGTTGACTTAACCAATTTGGCAAACTGAAATGGCCACACAACTATCAGCTTGCTTGACTTAACCTAATTCACGCAATCGAAACACACAACCTACTAAAAAGTACATTTCCGCCTTAAGTTAATATCTCCCTAAATAGTAGTTCATTACTACGAAAAAATAAGTTCAAGAACGTAAAGTTGATAATAGATTTAAAAAAACATGCAAGCATAGTAAATAAAACTCTTTATGCTCACCTGTGTGGCCTCTTGATGCAGCAATAAGGAAACAAGCTTGATCAAACCCTGCTTCTCCTGGCTCCACAATCTCAGGTAGATTCAACAAGAGGTTCATCAAGTCAAGATGACCATGGCAGCAAGCCACAAAAAAAGCACTTTTACAAGTAGGATTAAGCTTACAAGCAGCTGTTGGATTGACTTCCAGCAGCAACATTAAAACCTTAGCATTCTCTTGTTTGCAAGCCTCATGAATTGGAGTCTCCATGTTATTATTCTCAGCAGAAACCATCTCAGGGCATAATCTAACAATTTCAGACACCATTTCAATGCAACCATACTTGGAAGCTATGTGTAATGGAGTGTTGAAGGTATCATCTGTTCTCTGCTTGAGAATTTCTTCTCTTTCTTTCACTATGCTTGAAAATGTGGTCATGTCATTATTCTTAATTGCATTAAAAAACTCTTGATCCATATTCTTGGGGTTGAATTAAAAGCCTTTTTAGTTTTTAAGCATTGAGAGAATTACTAGTTAGGCTTTGTGAATGTGACCACTTATATAAGAAGGTTAGTTATAGTACTAAACTTTTTAGGAAATGTTTTGGAAATTATAGTAGGGACAAAGATCATAGTTTGGACTTATGAGTTATTAGCGTGTGTTTTGGTTTTTGGATGAAAAAATATCTTAGTTATAGTATTAACATTTTCAAGGAAAATTCCTTAAGAGTACTCCCAAAAGTCAATTTGTTTCTACATAATGGAAGGTCACTATTGCATGAAGCTTCTTGGCACAAATTTAGATTGGACCAGGTTGATAAATGGTCACCACTGATAGGTACTTAAAATCATCAAAAAATTTAACGATCGTCGATGAAACTATTCGAAATAAAAATTCATGATATTTTTCATATTTATGGCTAAGACAATGACTTGATTGATATTGATTCAATACAAACTACACAATTATTTTCCATTGTTTTAATCAAACTGATATCAATTAAAGAGGACTGTTAACATCTACTACTAAGAGATGACATCTGTTGTCGTGGGAATTTGGAACATTTCTTAAGTATTAGTCCTTGGTAGACCACTTATGAAAAGTGATTCATATTAGAATTTCTTGTCTAAGTAGTTTGTAATGAACTATGATTGGTGTAGAGGAAGCTTGATACAATTTTCTCAAAATTGCTAGGAAAGTACGAAATGATCGACAACTTTAATTTTATGGCCAAACTTGATCTATAAATATCATTTTTGTTAATCTCATCTATGCCATGAAAATAAACTTGAGAAATAATATAAAGAAAAGTACACATCACACAATCTATTTTAAATAGAAAAAGATTCTCTGCATAAGAATTCCTAGAACTTGTCTTCAAATGTTTTTTTCTTCTTCTTTATCTAATTGCTTAATAATAAGAAAGTCAACAAATTAGAAACTTTAGGTTTATTTTATTTTGGAAATCTAGTGATCTTGCAGTGTAGAATTTTTGCAAATTGACTTTTGAATCATTCAATATTCCTTAACATCTTTGCACACATAAGATTATTTGGATTTGGAAAAGTATCTCAAAATTCAGAAAGTTGAACTAGTTCAAACAAGTTAGACTAAGACTTTTAAACTACAATTAATAGTGGTATGATTTATTTTTATTTTAGTTTTCCAGGGTTAAACTGACTTTAATCATCAGTGATAGTTACAAATACTATGTTTTTTAAACTTCAATTGAATGCACCAAAATCAACATTGAATAAAGGATGAAAAAACAAAAGCATATTTGAACCTAATATGTATTATTTCTAATCTCCCTTAAAAAAATGTATTATTTCTAAGGAATTTTTTTGTTCTTTTGGTGTTAACAAACCAGTAATTGTTTCATCTATAAATCATCAAACTCAGCTTCTCATGGTTTCATAAAATTTGTAAAACAAGTTATACTAACTAGATTTATTTTATTTTTAAAAAAAAAACAAATTATACTAGATTGATGTATACTATATGTACTTTCAACTATACACTATTTTTTTAATAGAGTTGCTCATCGTATTGCTAGAGATACCTTATCTCATCCTAGACCCTATATTTTCCAAGATGTATCTCTTATTTTATACTCTTTGATTATGAATGAAATGCATCCTTGCTATAAAAACCTCAATTCATTCATTGAACTAAACAATAGTGCAAAAAAAAAAAATGTCAACACACAAAACAACTCACGATATTTGATCAAAACAATGTTATTAGTGATTTTGTCCTCTTATTTTGGTTCTAGAAGTGATTTATGCCTATTATTAATATTGCATACTTATTGCTATATAAGGTGCTTGAAACCCTTTCAAAAAAAAAAAGGTGCTTGAAACATTGAGAATTAGAATACAACACAATCTCAAATAAAGCCATAGGCTGAACTTGATTACAATAACACAGCACGGGGTTGGTGAGGAAGAGTGAGATGGCCCTGCTCCACAAATGATGCAAAGCAATCATCAAACATTTCTTCAACAGATTTAAACTTGAATCCTAGACTCTCCAACTTTCCAGTGTTTAGTTCATAATGTGGCCTATCTAGTTTCTTGAACCTGAAAAACCAAATAAATCATACAAAGATTTACACATTATTTTTTCTTTTCTTCTAAGCTGTATGTGTTTCCAATATTTTCTAGTTTCCAATATTGTAATGTGATTAATTTCTATATATAGATGGTCAAAAAAAAATTTACACATGTATCAAATCAAATCAAATAAAATCATAGTATTAAGTACCAAAAAAAAGTACCATTTTTTTAAGTTTATTTCTAAATATCTACGTTATCAAATTTGATTTGATGCATATATATATATATATTTTATAGTGTCTATGTATACAAATTAAATATGTGATACTCTATCAAATGTATATAGATACTATGCTAAGGTAATGGGAAGCATGAACCAACCCTTTGGGAATGGGAAAACCAGGATAACGATTTGCTAGCATGGCAATCAAATCATCATTATCCATTATTTTTGAACTGCAAAGGTATCTACCATTAGAGGCTTTGTTCTCATAAAGAAGGATGAGACAAAGTGCAACATCATCGATATGAACATATCCCATCCTTCCATGCCATTGAAATTTCTCAGTTTCACCTGTTAGTTTAATTAGCAATATAGTTAATCATATAAATTTTTTACAAAATATATCAATCAAATTAAGCCTAGAATATTTGTGTACATGTTACCTTTGAACAAGCCTAGCACATCAGATGCAGTGGAACATAAATCTATTGGCAAGTTAGGTCCAATTATGAATGATGGTAGAATAGTCACCAAGTCTATTCCATTCTCTTTGCAATAATCCCAAGCTGCTTTTTCTGCTAGTGTCTTTGACATTGGGTACCATGCCTTAATTGAATAACATTTTTGTCACATAAGTTTAATAACTATCCATTTGTAAAAAAAATGTATATGTACCTCAAAATACATTTCATTACCTTGTCACATGAGAACATGATTTAAAAAGTAATAGGGACATATAATTGCTCATATGTATAAATCATTTTTAGATTGAGTACATGCTATTCAAAATGTGTACCTGGAGTTTCTCACACAATTCCAATGAGCTCCAAGATGACTCGTCTATTGGCATGTTTGGATCGAAATCAGCTCTTACTCTAACAGCTGAAGACGATGAGGCTAACACCACTCGAACAAGGGCTGGATTCTTTCGACAAGAACGCAAAACATTTAGCGTACCTTGGACTGCTGGTTCCAAGATTTCTGCCTGTTTTTTCGACAAAAATTGACAACAATATTAGAGATTAATCAAAGTATCATAACCTATTTCACTATGTATAGTCCTCCATGATGTAAAGATTTTTATTAATGTATGAGCTTATAGGTTGTGACATAGAGATACCTATGAATAATATAAATGAAATATCACACCTTAGGATCATCTGATATATGATTGAGTACTGGAGAGGCAATGTGAAAGACACCTTTGCATCCCATGATCGCGTTGTCGAAGCTATTTTCTTCCATTAAATCAGCTTGAACTAGTTCAAGTCTTTCTGTTGCTCCTTCCAACTTCCATAAATGTTCAACTTTCTGCTTCTTACCTGCAAGTATATATAAAAATGTCATACATATGTTAAATGCCTTTAAAAGTGAAAATGAAAATATATTTGGTTATGATCATAAAATACATTTTTACCTAAATCTCTAACTGTTCCAATGACATGATATCCAGACAAAAGAAGTCTCTTAATAAGCCAAGAAGCCAAAAAGCCTGAAGCTCCTGTTACACACACTTTGTGTTCCATATCCTAAGTACAAGTGAACAAGGCAAGTGCAATATTTGTTTTCTCCTTGCTATGCAGTGTTAGCGTTTATGATTTTTTTTCTCTCTTCATACATAAACACATTCTTATATGTTTCTTTTCAATCCTCACAAGGATGAGATGATCAAGCTAACCCAACTTGAACTAATGGTGAAGACATGACCTACCTAACTTTCACTTGCCTTCTTGCTAATTTCATCAATTAGTTAAAATGATTTTCACTTCATGGAAGATTCAAATGAGTTAAAACTATATAAATTTAAAACTAAAGATTAAATTTGGTCCCTCACAATTTTTTTTTGTGGCTCATTAACATTCAAACAAAAACATGAATTTTCAAACAAGACAAATTAATTTCTCTCACGTTTTTACTTTGAATCAACGGAGAGCATTATGTGTTAAGTATGAAAATACTAGGGAATAATTTGAGCATTATGTGTTGTTAAAGACTAGATTGGGCAACAAATAAATTGTGTAGGAACTAAATTTGTTACTTAATCTTAAGTTAAGCATAATATGTTAAAATCAAGACACAAATAACAACTCAACGCTTCAACAACTTCGATACAGAAATTGTTCCACCTGGTCTAATTTGTTGAGCTGGTTTTACTGGATTACCATCGCATATTTCACTCAAATATGTGAAGATAACGTAGAACACTTTTGAAATCCAATTTAAGGTCAAACCCCTTTAAATAATTATACATATTATATTTATTTAAATGTTACTTGTATTAACCCGTTAAAGAAGGTTAAATCAGTTGATAAGGAATTGATTCATCCAACCTACTACCGGGGACGGATACACGTGAGAGCAATGTGGGACTATAGCTCCACATGCTTTTCCAATTTTTTATTTTTTTTAATATTAGATAAAAGACAACAACATACAAGCACTTTTTCATTTACAGTGTGTTTCATGTTTGAGTCCCGTAAAATTATTTGCAGCTTTTGATGCGAACAAATTATTGAGGATGACTGAGTTTTATCCAAATGATTTTATAGATGTGCCAGAAGTGGTGTTACGTCGTCAACTTAAGAATTATATTACAAATGTTCGATCTGACCCAAAATTTGCTAAGTTGAAAGGGCTTTCAGAACTTTGTGCAAAACT
>Ga0099826_10000597_pt1 | contig 18326 bp, 7 predicted proteins | sample Mtrugardesep15_FD_76830 | JGI IMG/M metagenome (GOLD analysis project Ga0099826, IMG submission 76830) | Root nodule microbial communities of legume samples collected from California, USA - M. trunc garden sep15 | ecosystem: Host-associated > Plants > Roots > Nodule | place: USA: California... | reverse complement strand
TATTTCCCCTATTTTCATAAAATTCTACAAATAATTATATAATAAAATATATATCAAATAACAACACACTAATATTCACATAAATCAACATTTTCATATAAAATACACCAAACATATTAAAATTAACCAAAAATAGTAAAATAGCAGCTGGGGCGTTACACCTTGCGACTGGGAAGAGCATTCCTTTATGCCCCAGGAGCCTTGCACCCATAAGCCATGCCCCCTATGCCTGGTACCAGGTAAAGATCCACTTTTTGCTTGTTTTCCAAGTTGGATCGACGGATAAAGCCCAATTTTCATCTCTTAATCCCCAAGTAACCTAATGCTATAAATAGAGACCCTTGAACACTATTTTATTCATTTAGAAACATTGGCGGTTCAGAGCAAGGGTCAAACATCAGAGATTCAAGGCGGAATTTCTCCTCCTTTTATTCTTTCTAGGGTATGTTATGATGTTTGTTGCCATAGGCAACTAAATCTCTTGATTAGGGTTCCACTGTGAACCCCTTCTTCTTATTTGTTGGAATTTATTAGTAAAATTTTCAATCAATTTATTTCTTTTAGGCTTTCTTTTATTTGTGTTGAGATTTAAATTAGACTGCTGCCCGTTTTTAATGCTTATACAATTGGTTAACTACGAGAGTAACCTTGTAGATTGATTTGGAGGATAGAAGTAGGCACTGAAAACCTGAAATCTTCAAGTTCATTGGCCTTTTTAATGACTTGATCTCTTAGAGGTTAGGTTTGTGTTGTCTCGGTATTGCTTTTCCTTCAATAGTTTAGTACACGACTCCAGTTGGTCCTATACAAGTTAACTTAGGAACTTAGAATGAGCAATATCGGCGTGGCACATTAAATTAATGATCACGAAATAAGTTATTTAATTTCTCAAAAGATAAATTCCATTCAAAGACGAAGGAGGGGATTCAAGGAAACCCTAATCGTTGTTAATCATCTGAATAACAAAAACGTAATCTCGCATTGTACATGACAATTAAACCCTGCAATTCTAATCATCTTTATTTAATTTTTGTTTATGAAATAAGTTTTGCTAATTATTGAGTTGAACGAAAATCCATGTGGAGAACGATACATGTAACACCCCACTTTATTTTAAGTTTAGTATTATTATGTTAAGTGTAGTGAGTAAGTGAATGGATTGATATTATTGTTGTTTCCGTGTTGTTATGTTGCGAGTCGTGGTGAGAAATGATTAGAGTAATAATGTTGAGTGAGAAGTGGTTTAAGGAATTAAATGAGACGAAAGGAGAAACTCAAAACAAAAATAGATAAAGGGTGACAGTTGTACAAAAAGTAAGATTTAATCAAGTGGGGGAGGTAAAGAGTAAAATAATAGTAACTAGCACTAGAAGAATTTAAGATGAGTGTTGGCCTGAGTATAAATAGAACATTAGGAAAATAGATTGGTCAGTTTCTTTTTGGCTGAACGTGAAAGGAGAAAAGAGAGAAGTAGAGAAGAAAACATAACTCTAGTTGCAATCAAGTCAAACCGGAGGTTTCAACCAACGAATTTGAGGTAAGGGGGAGATTCATTTCACTCTAGGGTATCTTAAACCATGACAGGTTTTTTTTAATTAATCTTATGAGGTTATTGTTGTATGATGAAAAATTTGATTAAAAACGTTGATGAAAAGATGAATAATGTTTCTAAAAGATTAAAATTAAGGGAACCTAGTTTAAGATTTTTGAATTGAGGTTTTGGCCATAAAAAGAGTTTGTGATTCGGTAGGTTAATGGAAATTAGGTTTTGAATGACAGGGTAACTTTAATGCGATGATTAGGGACGAGTTTGGTGAGTTTTAGCTCGAAAACGGAGTTCTGGACGATCCCCTTAAGCGAAATCGTAGCAAAACTGCAATTTCTGTTGTCTGTCACCCACGCAAACTAGTGCCACTTGGGAGCATGACCCGTTCTTAGCTTGCTTCCTGTTTTGTTGTTTTGGGGGCGCACGGTTGTGCCCCGAGGGAAGAACGATTGTGGACTCATTCCAGGTCTAGAAAAACCACTTTTTGACCACTTTTCATTCCGAATTGAGTTTAGGCGTCTTCATAAAAATTGCAGGTATGGATGGAAGATTTGCTATGGCTTTGGTTTCACCTCAATCAGACATCTACAACGTGAGTTATGATCAAAATACCACACAAGGGTCAACACGATCATGCAATCTGCCTAGGTTCAAGAAAACCAATATTTCCACCCTTCTCTATACCGAATTGGATTTAGATCTCTTCATAAATTTTTTAGATATGAATGTTAGCTTTATTGTTGTTTTAGTTTGACCTCATTCAGACTTTCACAACTTAAGTTATGATTAAAGTACTATACATGGGTCAACATAATTGTGAATCTCTCCTAGTCTTAAAAAAACCAATTTGTTGCACCAGTTTATGTTCGGAATTGGATTAAGGTTCCTTCTTGAAAGTTGTAGGTATGAATGTTATCTTTCAATTGCCTTTGGTTGGAATCCTTTAGAACCTTTATAACTTGAGTTATGATTGAAATACAGCATGTGGGTCATGCTACATTTTCCAATGAACTTTCAGCGTAACCCCTCCAGTGGACTCCCAAGCATCTATGAGAGCATTAGTGAATTTAAGCAATCCGTTAGTATGGAGAGTAAAAGTAAGAGTTCTAATGTTTGATGGAGTTTGATGACGAGGAGAGCAATAATTCTATATGTTGTTATGAGAAAGAGAATTGATAACATATAAATTATAATGATGGTGGGAGTGATGATAATGTTTTATGTCCTTGAATTAGAGTCGTGCATTTAAAGGGATACATGCATAATTATGTGGCTTATGTGTGATTAAGTGTATACGTGTAATACTTGTCGAATTGATTTCCTTGTCCAGTAACATACCTCTGACAAATTATGTAGAGAAAAGTCCAGTAACATAACTTTGTCAAAATGGAGAATGGATGTGGTACCACGTTCATTTAGGTCATTAGGATTATGTATATGCATTGTATATGACGATGTTTGTGCTTGTGTTTGGAAATGTGGAATTGGTGTGTTGCTGTGATTTTTGAAGAGGAGAGATTATACTTAATAACTGTTGAAAATTGAGGAGATAGTAGAGATTGTATTCTTAGGTTATTTAATTAAAATGCGTGCTTTTCCCTATTATTATGTTACGACATGATTTCTCACCCCTTATTTTTGTTGTGTTTGTTTCCTTTATGGTGATTGTATCGTGAGTACAGACACTCAAGTCGACGAAGAGTAGCTTTGGGACGTTTAGAAGGTGGCGAAGAGAGATGCTCTCTACATCAATTTCTTTTCTTTTAGTAGTTGAAAATAAAAATATAGACGTTGCGTGCTCTGATTCCTATAACACTAAGGTTGGGGAAATCGACTATATGTCTTGGATTGCAAATTTGAATTACTTATGAGAACCTTGTTTATTTTATTTATGAATATCGAAGAACAAGCATGAGATATTATTATTATCATAAATCATTTTAACAATTTATTCTATGAAGGTGCAATTTTTATTATGGAAGGATTTAGTATGCTAACTTAGTGTTAATGTGTTCAAGTTATATAACATCCTTGCTAACAAAAATGTAATCATTTTTACTATTAATATTTATAATATTCTCACGGGAAATATGGTGTTACAATACAGCTTACTACTTTATTACTTGTTGCGATTTGGTGCACTTGCCAATTTCGTCCATCAGTACGCATGCATGTTTTAGCTGGTTGAGAGTGAGAATTTTAAAAAGCGTCTTAAGGAGGCAGCTGAAGCTGAGGAAGATGGTGATGTTGCAGAGATGTGGCTGAAGTGGGATCAAGTTGTCTGCATCTATCTGCTCTACTTGGTGGATATCACGCTCTTCATTGACAAGAGTGACACATGTATTGATGTGACATACTTGAAGTACTCTAGAGATCTGGAGATGGTTTTCGATTATGCATCAAGAGTTGCTTCTCTTTCTTACTTGTACATGGAGCTAACAATGCAACTCATTATAAGACTAAACAATTGGTCTGATACTTGACCTTGTTATAGGTATAAATAATAATGAATTTCTTATGAAAGTACATTCACGACGTAGACACTTTGGTTTTATCATGAAACTATTATCCTAGTCAACAACTAAAAATTTGTTTTTTTATACAAAGTTGGGTTGCCTCCCACATAGACGAGTCTCAAAATCGAACTCAAGTTCTTATCCCGGAGGAAAGTTGTATTACCAATACTTTCATTACTATGTTGGTTATACCATACAATTTGAAACAATATCAATATTAGATTCTAACCACATGGTTGGACATCAACCATAACATTTTAGTTTCCTTATTAATATCTTTTAAGTCCCGTATGATGTATTATTTTTTTTAAAACTATTTTTATGAGTTCTCATGATTTTGTTATAAAAAATTATTATATTTTAAATATTGCTCAAAATAAGAAGTTATTTGGAGTAGTTTCTCGTAACAATCACTTTTTGATAAATAAATTGTTAACTTAATTTTTATTGTAATAAACAGACAAATACAAAATAGTATATACTTTCTTAAAATCTCTAAAAAATAATATCTAAATTACTGAATGCTAATTTTTTTCTTCGTAATCTATAACAAACGTGCCTTAAAATATCTTAGGTGAAAAAGTATAATGTGAGTAAAATATAGGCGTTGGTTCTTTTCAATCTACTAATCTTAAATTTCATGTTAGTGCAACTGCAACTTACTTTAAGCATGTGTTCAAACAACATTTTTCTATAATTGATGATAAAATTGATGTTAGTGCACATGCATGTGTTCAAACGTGCCTATTACTTTGTGTTTGGCTATGTGATGATAAAATTGATTTTGATTAGATTTGAGTTAAATGTAAAATGAATTGTGTTTTAATACATTCATGTGAAAGTAAGTTGGACAATAGAATAAAAAATAAAAACCAATTTTAGAGATAAAAATGTAGATCCTTACTTCAAATTAGAATCAATTCTAAAAGGAAAAAACTTTTAATTGGTAACATCCAAACATATAACATCACACATGTATTAGATGTGTGCTACCATGTGATAAATTTCTACTCAATTGTGATTCTAAATCCAGCAAAATGTTTATACAAAAGTTTTTAAACTTGATTTTTTGCATAAACTCGTCTTGCCTAAGTGGAATCGACTCGTAAACTCGTACGAGTTTAACTCATGTTAAAATAACTTTAAACTTAGTATACACATGACATATATACTTATATAATACTACAAATGCGTCAATAATCCAAAATTATAACTTAATTATATATTAAAAAAACATAACAACTAGTCATAATAAAATGTCATGTTTTTGTCATGTAAGTATTAACTTAGTTGGTAGCTGCAAGGACAATGATATGCATGGGCTTAGACTACCAGCTTCTCCGCATTTAAAATGTGTGACTCTAACTCATTAGATTATTTGATCAAAAAAAATTCTTACTCATAAACTTGTATCAAACATCATAAATTATCCCACCAAATCATAAAAAAATTGCAAAAAAAACTATCCAAAAAACAACAGTTTAATAAGTTTTCGAAGTTATTAAAATTTAAAATAAACTAAAGAAAAAGATTAGAATCCTTCTAAATCGTAAAAATTGAAATAAATTAACTCAATTTCACCACGATTTAAATCTTTTAAAATTAGTTTGAGTTTCGATTTCACTTAAAAATGGTTTTACTAACGATTTAGCGTGAAATTCACATCTAAAAAAATAATATCGGGTAATTTTACGTTTTAACACTTGATTTTGACAACATTCATCCTCCTCACATAATTCTCGCTTTTAAAAATATGAATGATCTATTTAGGGAATAGAAAACAATATTTTATCAAAATACTTGAACATATGACCAACTTAAGTTGGACTATGATCCATAAATTTCAATGTTATTTTTTGTTATGCTAATGTTTAATTTTGACTTGAGATTGCACCAACATATTTTTATATTAGCAGTTTAAGTCATTACATGTGTATGAAAATGACCTTTTCCAACTCGTTTCAGGCCTAATATTCATCACAGGAAAGAAACAATAATATTTTGTGAGTACTCTCGAAGTTTTAATATCTTTCTTACCTTGGACCGAGGCATCCCTAAATTTTTATTATGAAAAAATATATATTGTTTATCTTCACTTGGTCACTTAATTGACATAAATATACGTGAACATTGATACATCTAAACACAAATTCAAAATTAATTTCAGCTATACTAATCAATAACTACAATTTTTTTGTATTGAATAATAAAAGGTTTGTTAGAAATTAAGAAATTTGGATTTTGTGCTGTAACTGATCAAAAAGAAATAGATCTCGATCGTCTGATCTAAAATCAATATTCGAGATTGTATAACACCGATTTACGAGTGGTGTAACCGACACCATTTCATATCAAATCAATGAGTGAGATTGATTACTGCTTGTAAATGCGTGATAATTTTATAATAAGAAATTAAGGTTGAAAATTAAGATGTCATGCTTAAAACGAAATTCTTGTAGAAAACAACGATAAGTAATACCCATAAATATAAAAATTACCAACAAAAGTTCTTACATGATAATCAAATGAAGTAAACCCAAATGTTTAGCATTATTCAAAACTAAGAAATGCAACAAAATTTGAAACTAAACCAACGACTGCAACCACAATTTGAAATCATGTTTCTATGGGTCAGAATCATAATAATTGTATAGGTGTACCTTCGTGTGTTCCTCCAATTCGTGACCAGATTCAAAGATGTCAAAGCAATATTCGCACTTATGCACTTTTTCATTTACGACATCATATATGTTTCCACTTCTACCAATCTCTCCTGCTAGATTGTTAGTTTTCCTATGGATCTCTTCATGTCTGAAAAGATCTTTGCCAGATTGAAACACTTCATGACAAATATCACACTCAAACACAGTGTTTCCATTTTCACTTGCTTTTTTCTTCTCAGTGTAGTATTTGTCCTCGATTTGTTTCAATTCTTTCTTAAGAATAACACCTAGTGTTTCAGCAGCTTCTATATCCAAATCACTATACACTGATTGTAATTGTGTATTATCTTCTTTTTCTTCAGCCTTATTAAATGTTGTGTTCTCTTCTTTTTCTTCAGCCATGTTAAATTGTGTATTCTCTTCTCCTTTTTCAGCCATTTGAAACAGTTTTGGTTTGCGTTTTGATCTTTTTCCAGTTGGGTTTGTTGGATAAGACTGAAACACATTATTCCTACCATAGTTTGACATGGTACATTTGAATTTCACTTTCAAAGATTGAGGATTGTATGTTGAGTTATTTCTTGGATTAACAATTGATGGTGAAGATGTAGAGATAGAGTGAGTTGGATGTTTGGCCAACTCAGCTGAGTATTCAGGTATGTGGTTGTTGATTGGGGGTTTTGGACGGATTGGGGATTTTGGATGGATTGGTAGTTTGGCATAGTGAGATTTCATATGTCCTCCCAAAGCTTTCCCGTTGGAAAATGACCTGTTACAAATGAGACACACTCTACCATTGTTCTCCATAGTTGGAGAAAATCCCACACTTCCACCCCCTTTGCGCTCTCTCTCTCTCTCTCTCTCTCTCTCTCTCTCTCTCTGTGTGTGTTTTTTGTTTGTGTGGTGAAGTTGTAAGATTTCAGACCTTTATAAAGGCAAAATGGATCCTTGGCATCTAACTTTTTAATATAATTGAATACAATCCGTTGGATTAGGTCATGTGTCTTCTTTGACTAAAAAGAAGAAATGCTTGGACAAAAAATTAAAAAAATGGTATCGCGTTATTACTTTAGCATATTTGAAACTTTCCTTGTCTAAAATATTATTTTACATTTACCAATTGACGATATTTTTATATGGGAAATATTTTTATTAATTTTTTAAGGCATTAGATTATGCATGTATATAGTTTTTTTTTAACTTGACATAATACATTAATACAATGTATTTTATGTTTTTGTTAATTTTCTTCATTTCTTTACTAAATGTTTATAAATTTTAATTTTCAATATGAATATATAGTGATATCGTAAAAAGTTGGGACCCCGAGGATTTTTTCATAATAATAGGATAGCACTAAGTTTCAATATTAAGACCTCATGTTTTCATTTGAGTTTTGGAATTACTTACGGAACACATCCAAGAGCGAGCACAAAGTTATATGCTTTTTGCAGAAGATATAGTCCTACTTGGAGAGTATGGAGAAGAATTACTAGTGAGGTTAGATACTTTTAGAATAGCAAGAGGTGAATCATTTCTAGCTTAGAGGTGAAAGTTGAAGATCATATCATACCAAAAGTTGTATGGTTTAAATATTTTTGGTTTATAGTGAAAAACAACAAAGAAATCGAAGGAAATGTAAATCATCAAACCCTAGTTAGGTGGTTGAAATTGAGGAATGTCTCGTGTGTTTTATGTGATGCAAAAGTACCGCTCACATTGAAGCATTTTTTTTATCGAACATTAGTAAAACCAATTATGTTTGGTGGTAAACAACCAACACAAACATAAATTAAGCATTTTAGAGATAAGGAAGTTGTGTTGGGTGTGTTGTAAGACTAGACGAGATAGAATTAGATGAAACATGAACATAAATTTATGGGACAATACTACTTAGGTTTACTTGGTGACTGAAGATTGCTTGGATCTAAACCTATATCAAGACCTTCTAATACTTCCATCAAGTTACATGATGATGATAATACCTCCATTGGTGATATTCCTACTTACAAAAGACCCCTTCATTGAATTCATTATCTCAACACTCCACAACCAGATATTGTTAGAACAAAATGAGTTTAACAATGCCTCTTAAGTTTTGATGATAACAAAGTATTAAAAGTACAATTGGATATATTAATATTTGTTCAAGTGTGCAGGACCATAGACTAAAATTTATATGTCTTAAAGAAAATCAGTGGTTCTGAAAGAACAAATTAGAGTAAAGGAATTTACAAGAGAAACTTAGTTGCTAGTCAGAAACTGAAGAAGTCAGAGTCTGAAGTTTATCCAGAAGCTGACTGTCAGAGTCTGAAGTTCACCCAGAGTCTGAGATTCATCAGAAGCTGGAATGAAGAACTCGAAGTTATTTATTATGGATATTTGAAGACACAAATACGCAAAAGGAATAGAAGACTGAAGCAATGAATATTCTGAAGATTTGGAATGCTTTGGATGCTTATTCACATAGAAAGGACAATGAAGGACATAATACAATTGTACAACCACTACTTCCACTACTCCAACATTTCTTGCGCATAGTACAAGTTACAGTTGTGTCTCTGCTCGATTCGAACGGTTAATTCCCTATCAAGGAATGGTTTTCAAATTATTCCCTCATAGGACATTAACCAAATCAAGCAACAAATCAATGTTGATTGATCAAGCTTCTACAACGACTCTTTGATATGCTGACACCTCTACAACGTCTCTTTCATACCTCTATATAAAGGAATGAAGACTTGAATACATAGTGAGACTCTGAAATATTTTACAAGTGCCAAAACTCTGTCAAAATCATTGTGCATCAAATCACTTAGAATTTCTTATCAACTTTCATATCTTAGAAATTCTTAAGTCTTAGAGTCTGAACTGTTTTGTATTATGAACACCACTGATTGTATATCAAGTGTTCGACCAAACTTATTATTTGTAATTTGTTTGTTTAGGAAGTCTCTTGCTTTTGTGCTTGAGCATAGGAAATCTCTTGCTTGTGTGCTTGAGTATTTGAAGACTCTTGCTTGTGTGCTTGGGCAATTGTAGTCTTGTGTGATTATAGTGAAAAATCTCCTTGGAAATGCAAGGGGTACTATACTACTTTCGGATTGTGGAAGGAACCATGATAATTGTTTGTGCCTTTTTCTTTTTTATCTCTTTAGCTCTTTTACATCCGCTGTATTTGACTCTAAACATTATTTCAGAGTCTGAACTCTATCAAATTATGAACTTTGGACTTAGTTAATAGTGAAGAAAAAGCTAACATAATTCGACCCCCTTCTTGTATTTTTCTCACCTTCAGTTGGTACCAGAGCGCCTGGTTATGTTGTTCTAGAACTTAACAATGAAACAAAAAAGATCTAAGAAAAACATGTGTGCTAGTGCTGATTCTGAAATTCCTGGAGCTGCTATATCATATGATTATGGTACTGATGATAAGTCATCTGGTTCAAACAAGTCAGCTATGTTCAATGGTGATCCTGATACATTTTCTTGGCGAAAAAGTAAAATGTACAATCACATTATTGGCATAGATGAAGAGTTTTGAGATATTCTTGAAGATGATGTTGATCTTACTTTGGATGAAGAAGGTGTAGCTGTTGATAGAGAGAAACACACAACTGCTCAGAAGAAGCTCTATAAGAAACATCACAAGATCAGAGGAATTCTTGTTTCTGCGTTACCTCACAAAGAATACTTGAAGATGAATGACAAATCTACTGCTAAAGCTATGTTCAAGTCCTTATGTTCTAACTATGAAGGCAACAAGAAGCTAAAGATACTATGCTTGTTCAACAATATGAAATGTTCAGATCGAAAGCATTGAGGCTATGTACTCAAGGTTTCAGACTCTAGTATTTGGACTTCAGATTCTGAAGAAAAGTTATGTAGTTGATGATCATGTGAAGAAAATTCTAAGGAGATTACCTGCTAAGTGGAAACCTAAGGTGACAGCTATTGAGGAAGATAAAGATCTAAATACACTCAGCCTTGAAGATCTTATAAACTCTCTTAAATGTCATTAGATAGGGCTCAATGAAGAAGAACATGTGAAGAAATCCAAATCTATAGCATTGAAGTCAAAGGGAAAGTCTTCAAAAGCTCTCAAAGCTGATGAATCTGAAGACGAGTCTTCTTCTTGAGGTTCTGAAGAAGATCCAGAAGCCGAGAAGATGGCTATGCTTTCCAAAAGATTTCAATTTCTTCTTGTTATGGCGAAGGGATACCCAACCTTGCCCTCCACCCTTCTCCATTCCTCTCTGTACAGTGAAGAGGGTGGAAAATACGTTTTTGGAGGGGGTGATTTGGAGGTGTTGGTAGACTAGCTCAAAGCCTTCATAAAGGCATAAGAGTTCGGGTGCAGTTGGGAAGGGGACAGTTTCGTCCATCGGAGCACACTCCGATGAAAGTCGGAAAAAGGGAGTCTGAACTCCATATCTTTGGAAACCACTTCGTACATGGGAAACATATTTTCTGGATAAGGAGAAAAACTTCCCAATCCTCGCTCCTCCCCACAGAGCTAAAAGGAATCTCTGCCATTCCGTCCGACGCAAACGACGATACTGACTCCAGGGGCTAATCTCCATTGGGATTGTTAGCCATATCAAACCTGAAAGAGAAGGAAGAGAAAAAATGAACCTAACATTCAGATCCACCGTTCCTTCACCTGTCATATTGATCGTGACAAGGAAGGGATCAAGCATCATCACGAATGAAACAGATCGAAAAAATAAAAATAAAAGTTGGCAGCTTTCTAGAGAAAAATAAAAAAATATGGTGGAAACCACCCCATCTCCGGCGACGCAACATCTTTACGGTGGCAACATGGTAATATAACTTTTGTTGTGAGCCTCAAGAAAACTAGGTGGTAGGCATTAGGCAAGGCATGAAAGTAGGATGATTATGACCGATATAGTGTAAATGTTCTCTTTAAATTGCATTCTCAGTTGGGCCTTGTTTTTGACGGGTTAGCTTTTCCTGAACGGTGCCCGACCACAAACACCCGTTAATACCCTATTTAACCATAAATTTCTACCTGTTACCCGTTTAAACCCGACCCGATCAGCCGAAAATCAATCGGTTTAGACGGGTTTTGTCGGGTCACGGATTGTTGCTCAGCCCTAGGTCGTAGAGGAAATAAGGAAAGGCAGGTAAGGCAACTGTTTGAAAATAGGCTATGGAGAGGTACTGTAACGTGCAAAAATAAAGGGGAATAATTATAATTGCCTCTTCTAATAAATACATCCAGAACACAAAGGTAGCAAATAAAATAGAAATGAATTGAAATGCTTCTAAAATTAGAACAGTTGATTCACATTTAAATGCCAAGTATTGACTATATACAAAAATAAATAAAAGCCAAGTATTGAAGGAGAGAAAGCATGGGTACTGATCGTGTAAACAAATGAAAAAAGATACAAATTTGATTTTCATTTTGATAAGGCTAACTAAAATTCATACCTACAGGCCACTACGATCATCATCATAAAATAAAAACTAAGGTAGTGACACGCCAACCATGCATAATTAACCATTTAAAAAAAAATTAATTTTCTCACTAATAACATCTTGAAATAAATAAAAGATGAATATACAAATATATTAAAAATGACTTATATAAATTTTGGGTCGTTACATTATGTGTTGAGGATGAACTGAATCCGGAAGTGAAGGGTTGAACAACCAAAATGCACTAAAAACTGGTAAGGAATTCTGAAACTTCTGGGTTGCAGGGATACGAAAATGGTGAAAAGTGTTTCCAGTACAGCGAAGGGTTCCCGGAGCAACAATGACCAGTTCAAACGAACTGTAACGATCACCATCATGGCTCCCGCGAATCTTTCCTCGGCGGTTACACTTCCTACGAATTCGTAACCGCCGAGCACATGTGTGCCTTACAACAGCTCTGCAAACACTCACCTCTATATAAAGGGGACTCTTGCAGTCCCCAAGTTAGGACCTAATCTCTTTCTAAACCCCCATTCTGATCTAATACTGACTTGAGCATCAGAGTGTCTGCAAGTACACACTCTCCAACGTTTCAGTTATCACTGAAGCATTCCACCACTGTATAACCACCGTACATAAACTGCACGGTAATCACCTTCTGATCAGGTACAATCAATTATTATTAAAGAAAAAAAAAAGAAAAAGTGTAAACCAAAAGGCTTGACCTGGGCAGACTCTTTAAAACAATTATGGACGGGTAATGAAAGAGAATGGCGGAAAAATAAAAAAAACTTCATTAGAGACGGACATAGTCATAGACAAATTATTTCTGTCTCGACCAAAAGTTTGACTATTTCAATAACTACTTGACCTCTTAGAGATGGAAATAGCGACAAAATACATTAGGCACGGAAAAGATCTTCTTCAAATTCCGTCTCTAAATGTTCTTTTGTAGCAATAATTATAAATATAGTTATGTAGAGACGGAAAATATTTGAGACGGGATTTTTCGTCTCTAAAACCGTCACAAATACGTAAATTATAATTTTCATCTACCATTGCTTTTTTCTGTCTCTAATTCCGTCTCTGTTAGAGACGAAAATATTTCGTCTCTAAATTCCGCCAACTTTTTCTGGTAGTGGTCATTTATTTGCATAAACGGTTTTGGATAAGCTCAAAATAAGTTTTATCCAAACGGATGCTGTGTCAATCAACTTCTCTTTTTCCAATCAATTAGCTAGGACTATTCATATAAGACTGAAGTCTAATAGATAGGTTAGGACTTTCCATCTTTGATCATTTTAAGCTTTTGCTTTAGAGCATGATAATGCCACGCCCTTCACCTTCATATCTTTCCACTGCCATGAAGTTGCAGATATATTACTCCGCTATTATTAACTCTTCTTTCAGCTTCATCCCTTATTGCATTGAAGTCCAACCATAAAACACGCCTTTCCCTCTACTTCCCATCTAACCATAACGTTGGATCCCTGGTGATTGTCCAACATTGTTAACAATCCATTGGACCTTCCTTTAGATGGTTTAAAAGCAAACTCACAATTGGTAGAACCCCATATCTAGTTACAATGACTCTTCTCTATCAATTCCATTTTTATTCTTGGATACAAATTAAATATGACTTTTGTCTATGATTAATTTTTTTTTATGAGGGAGGTGTAAGTAACTTATTTATCAACTCTCAAAAATAGTTTCTTTTTCTGTCCCAATGGATTTTCTTACAATGATTTTATGAGGGATGTTTTTTTCTCGCATTATATAGCCTTGTTGTTTATTAAAATAGGAACAGATGTGTACACAATAGCTGTCTTCACCACCACCAATTCAACACCTTTTATATCTATAGTTACATTCATATCACATCACCAATCTATCACACGGGTTTCTCTATGAAAATTTTAGGTGAGTTGAATTTCGAAAACTAACCAAGTCAGACATCAAGGTTAAGGGAGCACTTACAAAGGTACTTGTAAATCATCGACCAAAGAGATCCTCGTGCTAAAAGTAGAAGTTGAACTTGTCGCCATTGCAGAGTACGAGTCAACTACTTACCAATTGAACCAACGTTCATCTACTCCATTTCAAGGTGTTAAAATGGTGTACGAGTGTTCAAAAACCAAATAATCCTTTTTAAATTGTTGTTAATAACCACAATATTACTATAAATATTGCAAAAACAAATCTTTATTTTTAATTTCTTATAGACTCTCTCAGATGGTATTCGAACCTTGTCGTATTGTAGTCCTTTTCTCTACATGCTATATATATATTCGTTAGTCGGTCTATAACTGATATGTCCGGTGAGAACGATTGAGTCGCAACGGTGGTAGAAAATGCTCTGGTGAATCGGTAACTACTTCTGATGTGGTGGCGATGAGTCTTCACGGTGGAACGAAAGGTGTCTGCATGCACGTTAGCACTCTAACGCTCAAGTCAGTAATGAAACTGAAAGAGTGTGTGTAAGAAGTGTTGTGAAAAGTGATGTGTACCTTGAGGGTGAAACAAGTTCACCCTTACATAGGCGCGCGTTGGTCATAACCATATCCAAGTTATGCGGCGTACTCCTGGATGACACGGTGCAGGCAAGTTGATGTGCTCCCTAAAATGCGTAGCCTTAAGGCGGCGTATTGTAGTCCACTTGTAACCGTGGGAGTGGTCTTGTGACCGGTCCAGAACAATAACCAAGTAACAAGTAACACCTAAAACGTGCAAACAACATAAAATCTCGAATTCAAACCCAATTAAAGATGTCCAATCTAAAACACCGGCATTGCAAGTTGGCCTTAGGGACGGGGTCTCTCGTATTAATATATGCATATTATGACTAGAGTTTTTTTTTTCTTTGCATGTAGTATTACTAAACTTGTTAATATTCAAACTTGACTTTAATAGGTAGAGGGAGTTAGTTAGAAATTAGTCAACTGTTAATTGTCACTTAAAGAATACTACCCACCATTAATAACAGGCCACATGCATATAAATATCTTCAGCAAATAAGAAAATACATGTCCCCGTTGAACTTTCAGCAAATACGTGCTTACACTTTTTGCATGTATATATGGCGTGGGGTCAATTATTCCATTTCCTTAGTATATGCTACGTGCTTTCAACTTCTAAACCCCTCACTCTTATTCTCAAAATAAGAAAGAAAAAAAAATATAACTCCTACCTCTTCTCTTCATGTATACGTATCCTATCTAAACCATACACATTTATCATTAATGGAGAAAAATGCTCGCACTCTTTCCGGCCGCAGCCAACTCACGGTGGTGCCGCCATCACCACGGCTTGTCCGTACTCAAAGTAGCGGGAGTCTTGCAAGTATAACCACCCCAGAAAGAACCTCACGGAGGTTCAGCTCTGGTGAAAAATTAACCAATAGCCACCGTTCAAAATCAACATCGAAAATAAGAACTGAAAACAATGAAGGGAATGCAAAGTTTCTTGATAAGAAGAAAAGTAGCAAGTTATTACAATACGGAGTTAGCCCCGATCGTAATGGAGCTTCAAAGAGGGCTACATTGCCTTCGGCGTGGGCGCTTTCACCGGGAAGGCAATCCCTTGGCTCTCCGATTTGGTCAGAGCCACCTCCTAAAGCAGTCGGAAGCAACGGTGGCAATGGTGGTGGTAGAGTTGGTAATAGTGTCAATAAAGTCTTGAATTACTTCAAACAAAGGAAAGTGACATCCATGCAAGAAGAAGTGTATCATAAGTTCAAGATTTTGCATAACAGACTTTTGCAATGGAGATTTATTAATGCTAGAGCTGATACTTCCATGGCTAGGGTAAAAAATGCAGCTGAGGTATTTTTTTCTGATGAAAAATATTAATAATTTTTTGTTAGAAATGTTAGTAGGAAAATTGAAGTATAATCTATTATTTCTTCCACCCTTATATTTCTCTTTTTAAACCCTCAAATCACTTTATTACTTTATTTTATGAACATTTTTTCTAGTTTCTTCATCAAGGGTTTCGCATTATAGAGGCCAGTCATAAAAATGGATATCGTTGACAAATTCAAACAAAAGCTAGTACGGTATTTGGGTGTTAAATGAGTGGAGATCTTCTTAATTTCTTTATTATTTTTTTTTAAAAGATGTCCATCACACACACACACAACGATATGTACATATCACTTATATTCTAAAACTGTTTTAGTGATCTATCTCTCCATTTATTTATTTTTTTAAAAAGGAAAGGATTTCTACTCGTGTTAGTGATGTTACACGAAAAATTTATATACTTTAGAATTATAGTACTTGTCAAGACAAATATTTGAAAAAGTATATAAAAACTAATAAATTTTAAAAATAGGAAATATGTTAAGAAATATTGGTTGACACGAAAATTATAAAGTAATCAATTAGGGTGGTTTCATTAAATATTTTTATTTTTTACAATACGTTTTCTATTGTTTATCTATTTTTTTCCCATGCCAAAAAATATTATTTATTATTTTTTAGAAGCATATGAGCATGAGAGAAAACATATAAACAATGCAAAAAGTATTTAATTTGCATGTCCACCAATATAATTTTTTTTTTACATATAAAGTATTTTATAATATTTTTCTAATGCTAGATAGTCATTAGAAAAATATTTGTTAAAAGTATTTGTTAGAAATGTTAATAATCTTCATAGTATTTTTATCTTATAGAAAATATATTGATTCGTGATTTAGATTTTATCATTTTTTCTGTAGGCATTTTGCCGTTATATGCTATTAATTTGGGTGTTGTGAGTTAGTTCACATATTCATCCTTTACGTTTTTAGCGATGTTGTTTCTGATATATTATATCAATTTGAATGAATGAATATCGTTTTTTTTGTCAAAAAAAGAAAAGAAGATAATGAGTGTTTTACTATATCACCCCCACACCCATCTCCCCACCCCGCAAAAAAAGTATTTGACTATATATAATGTGATTTAATATCTTTTATAAGAACATAGTAAAACGTGAAAAAGACAAATTTTCACGATTATTTCTAATGTTATGATATATTTTTATGGATAATGTTATGATATAAAACATAATTTTACAAAAACTCATAATTCAAATTAATTTAATTTTAACTATATATTCAACTTTGACTTTTTTAATGCAATACCTTAAAACAATTTGTAAAGATGCATGAATGGGGATATATATATTATCAATTGATTATATTTAATTTTCTATGTGTCATTTGCTACGACAATATTTGTAGCTAATTCGTAGTTAATTGCTAGCAAAACACCTATTGATTTGGCCATAATCTAGATTGAGAGAGAAATTTTCAAGGTAAATAATTCATAGTAAATCCGCAATAAATAGAAGAAGAAAACGTCTAGCAAATATTTCGTTAATCCTGAACAAACATAATTAAGAGTTATCGTTGTTTCAAAACAAAACAAAAAAAATCAAGAGTTATCGTAGCAACTTCGCGATAAATCCATAGCAACATAGCTAAGACTTAACATAACAATTTCGTCACAAATTTGCAGCTAAAAGTTAACAACTAATCTATGACTATATCCTGTCAGTTAGGAGGGTTTTTTTTTATTTTTTAGTATTAATTGTAGCAATTTTGCAGCAAATCCATGGCTAAAATGTATTCCAACATAGCTAAGAATAGTTTTTTTTTTACAAACTGTACAGATGCATGAATGGGCATATATAGGTATTTTCTTTAATTTGTTTTAATACATAATAGATATTAAAACATATGTTATAGATACTAAGTGTTTGACTATATTTTGTCAAAGAAAAAGTATTTGACTATATTGAAAATTTCTGTCTGTCAAAAGAATGTATATATAGGTATTTTCTTTAATTTGTTTTAATAAATAATACATATTAAAACATATATTATAGATAGTAAGTATTTGACTATATTTTGTCAAAGAAAGTATTTCACAATATTGAAAAAATTTGTCTGTCAAAAAGTATTTGACTATATTTAATGTGATTTTAATATTATAAGAAATTTTTATTTTTTTGGGCAAGGTATGTAGAATATTTTTTTGGTAAAGAAGAAAACTATTTTTTGGTAAAACTATTTTTCTAGAATGCTTTTTATAAAATAGTAAAAGGTAATAAAATGTCATTAAAAGAAAGTATTTCACAATATTGAAAAAATTTGTCTGTCAAAAAAGT
>Ga0099826_10000596_pt1 | contig 18335 bp, 11 predicted proteins | sample Mtrugardesep15_FD_76830 | JGI IMG/M metagenome (GOLD analysis project Ga0099826, IMG submission 76830) | Root nodule microbial communities of legume samples collected from California, USA - M. trunc garden sep15 | ecosystem: Host-associated > Plants > Roots > Nodule | place: USA: California... | reverse complement strand
TTTAAAAATATAAAAAGCTTTGTTTTCAATTTAAAACTTGTTTTATTTTACTTCTTTAACTAGTGTTTGGGGCACTGGTTAGCATGACACAAATAAAAAATTGTTATAATTGTATACACTTTTTTTTATATATATATAAGCATAATTACATAGACTTAAAAGTTAAAACATATTGAAACATTTATTTTATTTATTTATTTTTACCGTTTTATTTTTTATAACCTTATTTATTTAAGGTTACAAGTTGATGTTGTGGTTTGTGGTTGTGAATAGATATGGCAGCTTCAGTTTCAGTTTCAGAGATAGTTGGACTTGGAAGCACTTACAACAATTGCAACTTATCGTGTTTCCGGCGGAGGGTTAATGTTACTTCACCAAACACAACCTTGATATCATCAATTATCTTCCCTACAAGAAGGAAACTGTCTAGTGTTGTGTGTGCTCAGAACTCTAGCACTTACTCATCTCAAGTAAATTTTCAACCCCATTTTTTCTTTTTTATTCATCATTAATTTTCTTTCCTCTTGAGCTATGATAAATTCATAATTAAACTACTTGTTGCTAATACACATGCATATATTTTTTTGTGAATGGTGTATGTAAAAAAACAGAAGGAGGATTTAGTGTATGTGGCAAAACTAGTGGTGGGTTCATTTGGTGGTGCGGGTGTGATAAAGTATGGCAGTGCTATTTTTCCAGAGATAACAACTCCAAATCTTGTGTTGGCTCTTGTTATCATCTCAACTCCTGTGCTTGTTGCTGTTTTGCTTTTGATTAATCAAAGTCTTCGCCATAATTCATAGATACATTGTTTGTTTATTGTATGAATCAAAACAGTGTAATTATCATTATTTTGTTTATTGTTCTGTTGCATTTGCTGGTTTTGATTTATGTCCAGAATATACATCAATAGTGCCAAATAAATTTGACACACTTCCTTTGTCAAAAAAAAAAATAGAAAAATTGACACATTTCCAAACGAATAATTAAGTACTCATACCTTATTTCTCGTAGTTAATCTTAGTTTTTCATTTATTAGTGTCAATTTGATTGTAATCTAAAGGTGGCCAATCGGGTTTTTTGTCCGGGATTAGTCGGTCATCGAGATTAGTCATTGATAAAATATGTGAACTTCGCACCAATAACATGGTTAAAAGAAATGATTGTAATCTTCATTCTTTTCACCAAAGCATCAAAATGTCGAACAAGTGGAAAAAATAAGTTCAACTTGGGTTTCAGTAAACAATGTTTTCCAGATCAAACCAAGTATCAAATTGGTGATGGTGACGTCTCGGGATTATGTTTGTTTTAAATCACTCTAACCAAGAGAAAACTGTGATCGAACCACTCAAATAACCGGATTGTAAACAATTTTTTATTCACGGCTCAACTATTTGGCTAGATTAGATTTTAAAAACATCAAGTAAATTATTCCTAGTCTTAAAATAAGGCAACAAAGTTAACCATAAGAAATGAAAGCTAGCCTTGTAGTATCATACAATATGATTGACAAGGGGAATTTTTCTAGACTATGACTATGAAAGTGCACTGCATTAGAAGCAGCTTGAGGTCAACGCAGGAAGGATCCTTTCAAACCCATATGTTATGGGATCAACTCATGCACAAAAGAAAGAAAACAGAGCAGCTATGCAACGAACAAATGAACTGAATTGTAAGGTAACATTTTGAAGAAGGCTCTACGAAATTAAACCTCACTTATGCATAAGGATTTTTAAGTAATAACTTCTGATTTTTAGGTGATTCAATGAAATGGAGCTTAGATTTCCTCTGAAATATACACTAGTTTTCTCTAGTGTAACCTGTTCAAGGGGGTACAAAATATTCTTCATCACGTTATTCTGTATAAACTGCCCGGTGCCAAAATTTACAAGTACAACAAATAAAAGAATACACGCATTGTTTGTTTCATTTTGCTGCGTTGCTCAAACAATTTTCAGTTATAGCATTTGAAGAAAAAGTCCATAAAGTCTCTCCTCTTTCAGCTGGCAGCTGTTCAAATCATTACAACACTAGCCCTAATCAGGTAAACTATATTCTGGAGAATCTTGACCACCTAATAATTCCATTGAACTAGAGATTATCTTTAAACCACTTTAGAGCTCCATTTGCCACAGACCTGCAAGTTTCAGTGATGGTAAGGTTTAATCAAATCATCAGATGCACAAAACAATTACTAAGGTTTGATGAACAAGAAAACTTTCAACCTAACAGTATAGGACTAAAACAAACGAAGAAAGTGGCACCTTAACCTATAAAATGACAATAAATGAAAGGCATATAACATCTACTCTCGTTGAACAATTATTTTCCAGCAATGAAAATAATCACTAACAAAAAATCTCAGGTATGATGTATCAACTCAATGACAATAATATTCTTTTACAAAGAATCAGATCTTATTGGGAATATAGCAAGTGAGTACATATGGAAAATGACATGTATTAAAAAATAAAATCTATCGTTATGACTCCTTTATTTAGTTTCAAAACTGATACTTTACACTTTAAAAGAGTCATGCTTTGCATAATGAGTGATTGAAGTCAGATAAAGTTTCCAATTAATGAAAACAGATTGCTCTACACATTTATAAAAATAAAAATAAAAGGAAACAAAATGCAATAACATTTACCCAGCCATGTTTTTTAGTTTATTCCATAAGTCATCTTCGTCTTCTGATTTCTCTTGTTTTTCTGTGTCTGTTGCTGTTGGACTTTCGGCCATTTGAACTGCAGGACTTTCCTTACTTCCGGCTGCAGAAGATAAATATAGTGGTTCAAAATTCAACTATCTATTCTACTGTGGAATTGTGACAATTCTCTATTGCAATAGCCAAATATGTTTAGAAGACCTAACTAAATATCATGTTATAGGAAAGATTCAAGACATCAAATTAATTTTTCCTATGACTGTAAGATGAGAGTAAGAACAACAGATATACAAAATGACAAAGAAACCACATACTCCGTAGGACGGGATTTTGAATGGAAGCTTGGGTCCTAGGACGGGATTTTGAATGGCTGTTTGGGTTGCCTAGAGAAGCAAGTTCTTCGAGCACTTCACGCTCCTTTGAACTGAAGATGCAAAGTAGAGGCAATTCAGATCACACTACTGATATGGACAAAAAAACAATACACAGGAGGGAGTACCAGAGAAACAAAATCAAAACTATAAAATGACTCATTACCTAATACGTTTTGGTATTGTAACTTTAACAGTAAATAAGTGGTCACCACGTATTGATGGCCTGTTTAATTTCGGTACACCCTTCCTTGCAAGGACGAGGACATCTCCAGGTTGGGTACCAGCAGGGATTTGTAGTTCAGAAGTGCCTTCAACTGTCTTTACCTGTTCAAGTGCCGGAAAATGTTAACTGTTAATCGCAATGCCTCAAAGGTGGTGTCATCAGTGTTGACACCCATAAAAACAAAGAAGTTAAAAGAAAAAATATATTCAACAAAAATCAAAGAAGTTAAAATAAAAAATATATTCAACAAAAATAAAATAAAAAAGTAAACAAGTCACATCAGTGACACCCAAAAATTAAAAAAGTTTAACGAAAAAATATATTCAACAAAAATCAAATCTTAACGTACAATGAAACACAATCTCAAAGTATGAAAAAGGCCAAACATGTTTATAAAAGAAAAATGGCCAGACTGTTTTCAGTTTTAGTCATACAAAATCTTATCAGCCAAACGTGATTTTGAACAGAAGAAAATAAGTAGACTTTTCTTCATGTGATGTTTGCTACAAAAATGCTAGCTGAACAAAGTGTTGTCCAACTAATTACATTCAAGGGCCAACATAAGATAGCGTCAGATTCCGCAGTAAAATCCCAAATATCAAGGGATTAGATTAATAACAGGATTAGATCAAGGGAGTATAATCTGAATAGAACGTTATGGCACATCATGCAAGATGTCAGGTTTCAAGGATAACAAAGAAAACAAGGATGATGTTATAGCAATTGAAAACAGACCAAAATAAAACCTTAATGAAAACAACAGTAATAAAAACATAATTCCAGCCTGTAAAAAGAAGCAAAAAACTCAAGCTTCAAGCATGGATACTATTACTAAGGTAATCTACCTTCACTACAGACCCCAGTATAGCTTCTAGATAACTGATTGATATTGTCGAGCGGAGATTAATATCATCTCTTTGAATTCCTGGTATCTCAAGCACATCAAGATATACATAAAGATCTCCTGGAGGACCCCTGCTATGACAAGAAGATCAATACTGCTTCTGAATCATGTAATTGATCAAATGATATAGTTTGAATTCACGTATAACTAAACCATTTTAATAATGACAAACAACTATTATGCCCTCTGTTGGAAAGGAGCGTGAGAAGAAACAATACAATTTTCTAGCATAGATAACATAATTAACAATGAAAACTTTTAGTATCTTAATGTCTTTGACCTTTTTAAAATTATCAAGGTAGATACATATTTGAGTCCAAATCATTTTTCCATGACTCCAAAGAGGATATATTCAAACTTGAAGAGCAGAACAATAGGAAAGGTCGACAGCAATTTCATTTTATTTTTTTCGTGTGAACCGGGTGTCTGCGCGCAACTGCAGAGACTAATCCCTCGAGCCGGGTAGGATCACAATGGGAGGGAAAGTCCTCCCTCGAGAGATTTAACACTGCTGCATGCCCAGGCTTAGATTCGAACCCAAGACCTCTGGTTAAGCTAGAAGAGATCCCTTACCATCTCATCCAAGTGCTCTTGGGTCGACAACAATTTGATAACAAATCATAAACAATTTTCATTTCTCTTAATTGGATATATTAGAAGAATAATTTAGGTTGGGTGTGTTGATCTATGTACATACATTTTCCATTAGCTATTTATATATGGAGTAGGCTTTCGATGCAGTATTCTTTGTATGCTACCCTCCTGTTGTCTTTTGTTGGATCATTAAGCTCATGTTTAGATGGGACGTTTGTCCGTGGAAGGCTGGACTTGCCTTACAGGATTTTTCATCACTTCAGATGAAGTCTCCTTTCTAAAGATGGTCAGGAATTGGATTATTCATTATCAGAATGCGCTTTGGTAAAAATGTCTAAAAATGTCTTTGTTTGTTTATGTTGAGATCCCTAGTATTCCACCCATATTAATTCATGCTTTAGATGTCAAGTCATAAATGTGAAAGAATATGCTGACAGTTCCACATAGACAAGAGATATGGCCTAGGTTGTGCTATTACAACAACAACAACAACAACCAAGCCTTATCCCACTAAGTGGGGTCGGCTACATGGATCAAATTACCCCAAGCCTAGGTTGTGCTAATAAAGCTTGGATAACCCCCACCTTAGAAGTTAATTTGGTAGGGCTAAGTTAGGCTTTAAACTGAAATTTTAAGAGTTTGCATTAAGGAAAATTGATGATAATCCTCCTTTTACTTTGTAATATCCTTCATTCTTTTTAGATGTATTTCTTCTTTCATCAAAGTGTAAGAAAACTTACAAACTGATGGAAACATATACAGCATGTGGTAAATAAGTACAATAAAAGCAATAAAGTTGCAACTTAAAATATAAATTCTATCCAATAATTGGCCTAAGACTTTCACAATAAGAAAACTAGATATAAATATAAATATAAATATAAATATAAATATAAATATAAATATAAATATAAATATAAATATAAATATAGCATACCCTCTTGGTCCAGCATCACCCTCTCCAGTGACTCTTAAAATACTGCCTGCGCTAACCCCAGGAGGAACTTTAACTTTTATATTTTTCTTAACCCGTATGCGTCCTTCCCCACTGCATTTACGGCAACTTTCAGATATGACTTCCCCGTCACCTCCACAATTTGGACATACTGAAACCTAACATTGAAAAGAGATTAGGGTAGTACTCTTAACCAGAGAAAAAGTACAATTTTTTTATCTTATGTGAGGAAACTGCACAGAATGAAGATGAACTGATGAAGTAATATAAGCAGTTGATGAAAACATAAATCATTTATTCCCAAAGTCGAACATAAGGATGTCAACAACACCAGCAAACAACAACCAAAACGTTTTCCTACAAAGTCTGGATTGGGGGTCAACAATTCATGAAAATAAAAGGAAAATTATAAGGGGCGTGCAGAATGTTTGACCAACGTAGAAACTTAATTGGAATAGCTTTGTATTTGTGTTGCTAATTACAAACTTTGTTGTGTAATTACAATCTCAACAAGTATTTCTCATGGGATTGAACTCCAATTTCAAAAACTTTATCTAAAACAAATAAATAATATTGGTGTTACAGAGAACGATTCATCAAAATAAATTCAATGGTAGATTAACTTTTATCCTTTTTTTATTTTTACTTTCTGACTGGAGGACTATGGCCATATATTACGGGAATGTGGTTTACTGATCTCTTCCAGTCATTCCATGCAGCAAATGGGATTTTTTTCAGGAACAACCACAGTAAAGAGCTAGATTGTCACATCAGCAGGATGCAGTTCAAGTAGCAATTATCAAGAGTTCACAGTTCTTATTCTCCACATTAGTAGAACATACAAAATAAAGAAGAAAAATCATATCCGAACTCATCAAGAAAACAACTCAAATTACCTGTGAGAACAACCCAAAAGGTGTTTGTTCGGTCCTCATCACCTGACCCCTACCACCACAAGTGGAGCATACTCTCATCTTGGAGCCTAACTTTGCACCAGTACCAGTACAGGCATCACATGTTTCTAAATGCAAAAGCTCGAATTCTTTCTCTGTTCCAAAAATTGCCTCAGAAAACTCCAAGGAGAAATCATACCTGTTGATATTTGAATCAAAAGTTTTCTCAATTTACAGCAAACTTTCATTTAAAGTACAAAAGCTGTAATTTTCATATGTTGAACTGCCAATATTAAATATATAAAATATCAGACATCAGGTAATATTTGGAAACGTTATTGCTTACATTCTCCTCTTGTCAAAGTTATATGCGGAAGAATAGGGGTGTCACTTAATTGTTACTTGTTGAATCATTTCCCCTGATCCTTCTACCACCACCACCACCGACCCCAAACCAAAGCATTAGCTTTTGGTGTTATATTCTTTTTTGGGGTCCTTTACTTGTATCTTACGGAAAAGTATTGTGGAATAAGGCTTAGACTATTTGTACTACTCTAGTATTTGACCTAGATTAATACTCATAATAAATAGGGGTCTAAATTGGTGATATGTATAAAATGTTCAAAATCATTCTAACTGATTAAACTCTCTTTTTTCCCTAGGTTTTCCTTTACTCCTTGAAATCCTCTGTAGGCATCAATGACCAAGCTTTATTCAACTAGGAGAGATTAGATACATGGATCAAACACTGCCCATTGGGATCTATCGAAATTCGAAAACTAAATTTTCAACAAATCAATTTGGAATAAGGTATTTTTTAGACATTCATGTTAAGAAGCTAAATATAATAAGGGAAATGTTAACCAGTGCCATGGGTAGAAGAAAAAGACACAATTATCCACAACATAACTCACCGGATGTCTTCACCCTTAGTAACAGTACTACGACGCCGTGTGCCAAATCCAGATGGATCCATGGTAGAAAAGCCTCCCATATTTGGCCCAAAAAATGTCTCAAATAAATCAAATGGATTTGTCTGCAAGAAAAAAAATTCTTAAATATAAATGTACCTTACATAAGCAGCAAAAATGCATAGACAGAGTAAAAGACAACTTCAATTGGCATGCATTTCAATTTTTTCCCGTAAAGAAGGCAACATGCGACATTAAAGCAACAGTAAAATAACTTGTAATTCTCCTGACAAGCAAGTTTTTATGATTCTTTCAAGTGTGTGTCTCCCTAATCTTACATACTAAACAATCAAGCAAAAAAATCATATTGAATACCGCATAGGCACTTGGTCCTCCTCCGACTGAACTCTTAACTCCTGCCTCGCCGTATTGATCATACAAAGCCCTCTTTTTGTCATCTGATAGCACCTGACAGTGTTATAATTCAGAATTCAGAAGCAAATGAAATAAATATAATCTAAAACAATTATACAACTGGAAGATGGATTTGTGACCTTCCAAAATGAAACGGGAGCTTAAGATATTTCCATCAATCCAATTAAAAATAAAAAGTACCATAGAGCTTTCTTATGAAGTTGAGTCCTTTATAACACGGTATTAGAAAGAAAAAAACATAGAAATGGTTTAAGCTACTTTTGCTTATCTACGCTTTAAAACATGACTTTTTCTGTTTTGATCTACCGTTTTCTTTGTTTAAATTGAAGCACTTTACTAGCCTTTGACTTGGTCAAATTTTTAATAGCATGTAAATGTTTCATATTGACGGTCATATTTTGCAACAAAACACAACATAATGGGTGAAAAAGTTCTAAAAGCAAACGAGTAAGAAAACCTTGGAATTGAAAAAAAGAGAAGAAAATAAATCATCAGATCATGCCAAAAGCAGCTAAAGCACTAGTGATCCCATTTAAACGTCAAATGAATGGACAAAGCCTAGGTGTCTTTAATGTAATTTTTCCACAATACTGAAAAAGAAAAGAAAAACGGCAACAAGTTGGGAGTTGGGACCCTAAGTCAAAAAATCAGCTGATTACTTTTGCAATTGATATTAAACTTGAACATGCATGCTATTTCAATGAAGAAAAAACACAATAACAATGAACAATGAGTGGTGTAATTTCTATATATACCTCGTAGGCATTACTAATCTCTTTAAATTTGTCAGTTGCCCCAGGTTCCTTGTTCACATCAGGATGATACTGCATAGAAATAAAAAAAACGCAAAAATCATGCCAAGTAAGATTGTTTGCATTGAAATTGTGTGTATTTGGTTCTGCATTGACAAAAATTGATTTTGAATGAAATGATTTTATAACATTTAGTTTTGTTAAAAGTTAGTTGAATGTAAAATGGTTTATGTCTGGATAACTTCGTATAAAAGTGGAGTTGAATGATAAATTTTAGCGTAAAAATCACGTTAAGAGTTAAAAGGATCATAGCTTCAAGTTTGAAGCAACTCTACTCGAGGGCAACCAAACAAATCAAAATCAATTTTACACCTCCATAATCAATTTTGACCACTCCAAATGTGGAACAAACATAACTGGTTTATGTTTGGATATATTCAAATAAAAGTGACTTGAATGATAAATTTGAACGTTAAAATCATGTTTGGCGTCAAAAGCTACAAATCCTAGCTTCAAGTTAGAATCAACTCTACAGGCTAAGGCTATGTTTGGTAAAAAATAGTGAATAATTGATAAACTAGCTTGTAGCGGATAACTGATAAGCTAGTTTATAACCGATAGCGGATAAGCTAGCTGATTGAATTTGTAGTGTTTGGTAAAACTAGCTGTGAACTAGCTTATATAAGCATGCAATGATATAAAAAAGATAAATTTAATCAAGATTTTCTTTTCTTTCAATTAAAGTTACAAGGGTAAAATTGAGATAAAAAATGATAACATATAAGCTACTTGAATTAGCTTATTAAAAAACGCTAAAAGCTAGTAAAAAAAAGCTATAAGCTTGTGAGACCAAATGGGTCTTTTTTAGGGTCTGTTTGGTAAGACATGTTTTTGAGCTTATGTCTTATAAGCTCATTTGACTAAAAAAGACCGGTTTGGTAATGGTCAATTTCTCATGAGCTTATAGCTTAGTTTTATAAGCTTAAAGTGGTTTGCGATAACCTGTTTGGTTTGAGCTTATGAAAAATAGCTTATGTAAATAAATAAGCTTTTAATTTAATTTATAAACTCTCACTAACGAAAAGTGTATCTTCATAAACGGTTTTTTCATAAACTACCTTAAAACCTTATAAATAATAATACATAAAAACTTATTTATTTGCATAAGCTGTTTTTTATAAGCTCTAAAAAAAGCTAATCCAAACGGGCCCAGTAGCTTATGGCTTAAAGTTTATAGCTTATCACTTTTTATCTCAATTTTACACGTGCAGTCTTAATTGAAAATAATAGATATTAATGAAATGCACATTTTTTTATGTAATTTCATATTATAAGCTACTTCAACCGCTATTTTTACCAAACACGAGTAAATTCAATCAGCTAGCTTATAACTCATCCACCATAAGCTAGCTTATAACTCATCCGCTACAAGCTAGCTTATCAGTTATCTACTATTTTTTACCAAACAGGGCCTTGTTCAAATGAGCTTATAAGACATAAGCTATAAGCTAAAATATGTGGTTTGCCAAACAGACCTTAAATCAATTCTAGTTGAGGATATCCAAACATGTGAAAATCAATTCTACCCATCTATAATCAATCAATTTTCCCCCATCCAAGAAATCCTAATGATTACAATTAATTTGAGCAAGAAAAGAATGATACCTGACGAGCTAACCTTCGATAAGCTGCTTTGATTTCTTTACCGGTAGCGGATTTGGGAACGCCGAGAGTAGAGTAATAATCAGAAGAAGCAGCGAAAACAGTGTGAAAGCGTTTAGTTCTAGTAGCAGAAGAGAATTTAGAATTAGAGTTGGAGAAAGTGGAAGAAGGAAGAATGGAAAGGAAATTGTTGTGAGAACGGAGATGAATTCCTCCGGCACAGAAGCATGAATGAGTTGAAGATGGTGGTGGTGGAAGAAGAGAGAGTGATATAACTGCCATTGAAATTGAATTGTAAAGTTAAGTAGAAAAGTATGATATGTTCATGATTTTAACGCACGCTTCAATTCTTGTTAGTTGTAAATGCTCAACTGGAGTACATACCAGAGAGGAAGAGACTCATTGGGACCCACAGCTACCCGATAAGTTGTGGCCTATTGCTAGCCTCGTCTTGTTTCTGCAAGCTTTTCTTCCGCATTATTCTTTTCAACATACGGAGTACTCCCTTGTTTTAAAAATATAAGCAAAAATCACTTTTTAAATTCATTTATTTAATGATATATATTTTGTTTATATTTTGAAACGAATGAAGTATATATTTAGCCTAAGATATCACGCTTGATCGTTAAAATAAATTTTTAGTGGTTTAATTTAATTTTTTATTTCAAAGAGTTGCGCGTCGAAACCCACATATTAAGTATGTATTTGGAGAGGCGTTAAAATTTTCAAAACCCTAGCAGAAAATCGCGTTTGCACTGAAGCCATAAATACTAGCTTCACATTAAATCCTGCCTCAGAACGCGACTAATCCAAACAGAGGCCAAGTGTATCAAAGTGGAAAGTTACAGTTTTAAACTTACACCATAGCATATCAAATGTCTTTGTTGTTTTTTTATTTCTTATGAATTATACTTACAAAACATTTATTGAATCATTTTTATATAAACAAGATATTTAATTACAGATACAAAGTTTTTTTTTTACAAGTATAATTGATTAAAAGTTAGTCTATCAACTTATTATATCTAACTTTTTTGCAAGAAATTTTGACATTTGTGTCATATTGATACCAATTTCGTTCAAGTTAGGAAGAGCGACAATTCGCAAAGCATAGAGTTCAGTTCCAATGTGTTGATAAATGTGTTGATAAATATGTTCTCACATATAATATCACAAGAGCAAGCTACATTTGTATATGTGAGATCTATTCTCGACAGTTTTATTGTTGCTTGAAATTAGACATGTTTGTTGGTGTATAGAATGTGACAAATTTGAAAGAAATCACGACTAAGATAGGTTTTGCCGACAAATGGATCCAATAGATCTTAAAGACATGAATTAATTGGTCTTTGTATTGTTTTTGTGACATAAGATATTGCAGAGTACTATGCCAAGATGTACACAAATATTACTTTGGTTTCTCTGGCACTGTAAAAATACTCAATTTTCTATCAATGCCGTGATAGGGCATGCCGTATTCACAATCAAAAAATAAATTTCCACACTTCAATAATACCAACTGAAAGTTAAAATGTTGAGTTAAAGGCATTGTGGAAAAATTAGATTTCTCTAACAGTTGATTGATTTTTTAGGTTTTCAGAATGCTTTTGATTGTAGTCGGTCTTGTAGAGGACACTTTTAATAACCAAGATCTGATTTATGCAGTAGATAAAAGTAAGGCTTTGTTCATGGTTAAGGATATGAAGCGATTATCATTAGATCAGAGACATATAATGGAAACCAAGCTAAGCATGTATTGAACAACCACTTTTATATTGATATTGTGATGGTAAAAAACTGATATTTAACATTTTCAGTAATTATAGTACACACAATTCCAGAAATCGATTCAGTGAGGAATAAATAATTGAATTAGCTGAAGAATAATTATTTATCAGTTCTATTCCAGGTTGATAAGATAGATTCACCCCTGAACTAGGAATAGCTACATTTCCTTGGCTACAGGAGTTACACAAACTGTAACAATAAACAATAAATACTTCTTTTGGAAAAATAAAACACCAGATACACAATAAATTAACCCGATACAGCTATTTAACTGCCTCGACTGTGCTATTCTACCCGCTGATTGCATTAGAAGCCATCGGGAGGGAAACGCCCAGGAAAAGGGTTGTTGTATTTTTGTGCCTGATTTAGATGCATTTGCAAAGCATAGTTGTTAACCTGTAAACAAAGCCATAGAATAAAGCATTCATCAGCATAAGCAAACAAGTTTTTGAAATACAGAAGAAGAAGAAAAAAAAAACATTTTTGGAGAAGGGTGTTCATCTTAGAATTTTTCATCAACCAGTTTTCACCGGTAATCCTTTTGTCCAAGACAATGGAACCTTTTTAGAAGAATGCACTTTCTTATGTTCAGATGTAATATATCAGGCATTGGCCCCGCACCTCTTTCAACAGAACAAAACCAGAGTCGGGCAGACAAAATGGAGGAAATTTGGAGATGACCAGTAAGCAGATAATCCTCACCCTCACTTGAAAGACTAATGAATGATCATAGATAGTGGATTTATTACCAAGGCTTAACCACATGGGAAGAACACATAGCAGCTAATACAAAGCCGTTAGATTCATTTCCACGTATAGGTATCTTAGCAAAACTATGCCATGCTTATTGGCCAAATCTCCATGATCATTGTCACTAACATTAAGTCGTTTTTATTTAACATTATTTCCTATATTTCTCCACCATTTCACAAAGGAAATGGATTCAAAGTATATATAAAAAAACTAGATAGCAATTGAATTTCCAAAATGTTCAAACCAAATTATGTGAATAATTGAAGTGGCTTTTATCAAATGGGGAACTGTGTAAACAGAAGAGGGATAAAGCTGATCTCTAACCTCAAGAGTTCTGATCTGTTCCTGGTATTGAGACACCAACTGCTTCAACTGTTGCAACTCTCGGTCTTTATCCTCATAATCAGAAAGGCGTTCAAGCTGGATTCTAAAAGCACTTTTAAAACAATTTCTCTCCTTGGTCAAGACTTCAATCTGATATTTTAACATCAAATTTTCCTGAAAACAAGCCATTATACAAGTTCAACACTTACCATCCATAATCATTTTTCACAGCAAACAATTCCACTCCATAATTGTATTCCAAATTCCCAATACCAAATTCTATTAAGACAATTAGTGTACCATTAAGAAAGACAATTACAGCCCAAACACACACCTTTTGAAGATCAGTTATTTCCCCAGAACTCGCACGTGCGCTGATCGATTTTTCCAAAACCTCAAGCAGTTTAGCTGCACGGGCTCTAGCATCATCAACACTAGTAGCACACGACATTTCGCTAACAAACAAGTCGATCCATCCAGGTCCATCAGCGGGAAGATTGTTATCAGCAGGCTGGTTCCCAGAATCAGAAGCATCCCCATTATTTTCAAAAACACCTACAAGTTATTCCGAAACTAATCCATTAACAATCTCATTTTAAATTGTTATCAACACACACAACGCCATTAAAGAAATTTCATTGCATAACAAAGAACACTATCACTACATGAAAATCCAATTGAAATATTGCCACACAGATAAAACATTCTATTAGATAATATGTTTCGGCTATAGATTAAGAGTTTTTTCTGTGAAAAACATCACTATTGTAAACAAACAACAACCAAGCCATATCCACTAAGTGAGGTCGGCTACATGGATCAAACAACGCCGAAACTCTCTATCATATACGGTATTTCTGAAAACCTGATTCAAATGAGAAGCTGTTTTGGGTAGCTTCTCCATAAAATCATTTTTATATAACCGGTTATTTTAAAGAAATAATGATTTTCACTATGGTAAACAAACACAACACAACTTGTGTTTTTTCAAAAATCTCTAAAAATTTGTCTCTAAATCATGGAATATCAAAATCACTTTTTTATAATCAATAACAAACAGGCTCTAAAATTGATGATCTCTAATTCATTGACGATCATTTAAAACAATCCTATCGAAATCCAACCTGTTTCAACTGCAGCATCAGGTTGCGGAGCAATTACAGAATTTTCATCAGCAGATCCTAAGCAAAGCCCGTGCAAGCTCTTAATAGCAGCATCTAAATCATTGCCACATTCCTGTAACGCTCTTTCAATGATCTAAAACAAAAAAAGCACATTGGATCAATTGATAAACAAATAAATGATTGAAAAATCTAGAAAATTTGAAAAAATTGTACCTGATCATCCATGTTGGGAAAGAGATTACGAAGATGATCGATTAAGGTAGGAAGAGAAAGACGAATCGGAGAAGAGGAACAACGAAGCCTCTTGGTTGAAACTGGTGGTGAAGGAGGAAGGTCTTCAAAGAAAGATCTCTTGCTTCCACACACGGCAGCAGACATCGTTCAAAACTGCGTCCTCGTCTTTTCTATTTTCTTCTTCTTCTTCTTTTTCTGTATTTCCTTGTTCTGTAACAAAATACCAATTCAATCGAAAAAATTGAGAGATAGGGTTATGAGATTGTTTTTATTTAAAAAATCGGTATCCGAATCAAGAACGAATTCGACTCTTCAGAGGATGATGGAATGTTAGAAAATCATCAATCCAGGGTTATCTATCGTCTGCCCTACGTTCAAAGTTTCCTTCTCTATTGTTTATGTCGTCACATTCTCTTATATACAAGAATTTTCATGTATTTTCATTCAAGCCACACTATTTAAATTTTAAAGATTTTATTTGTTTTTTTTTTTGCCAATTTTAAATTCCAAATATTCTTTCTTTCTTTTACTTTTTTTACAAGAGAAAAATGAAATTCCATTCATTTCATATTGGTATGGTATATTGAATATAATTATACAATTAAAAATTCAATATTGTTAAAAAATTCAAATGATGAATTTGCAAACAAATTCGTAACATCAAATATGATGAAATTAAAGTGTGTTTGAAATATCATGTTTTTTGGTATGTAATTTTGACGGCGTTATTGATTGAATTGATGTTAGATCGAATATAGTTTGACATTTTGAATAGAAAAAACATTGCAACAAGATGGAAAAGTAAGATAATGTTGCATGGTAACGACGAAACAAGACAACCTCACGACGAAATAATGAAAGAGACACCTAAAAATAAGTGAAAATCATTATTTTAAGTGAACGTGAAGAAAAAACAACTTATGTGCATTTGTTAACCACTTTTGAATTTTTGACTGAAACTGGTGCTATCTTCTATTCTAAATTTATCTGTTATATTACAGGCTTCTCCGTTTGGTTTTAGACCACAACATTGCTAATTATGTCACTGCAAAAAACAATGTTGTGTTGTCATACAAGGACATGAGCCACACAAATTCATACGGTCTTATACGTGAGTTTGCATCTTTTGTTGTTCAATATTACGGCCTAGTATTGGATCTTTTGCTTCTTGGATTGACTCGAGCAAGTGAGATTGCTGGTCCACCGCAGATGCCTAACGAGTTCAGTACTTATTGGGACACCAAAGTGGAAACCAGGCATCCAATTAGGCTGTATTCTCGGTACATAGACCAAGTTCATATATTATTTCACTTCACACATGAGGAGGCTCGGGATCTCATTCAGCGATATCTCATTGAGCATCCTGATCCTAACAATGAGAACATGGTGGGGTACAATAATAAGAAGTGTTGGCCAAGAGATGCAAGAATGAGGCTCATGAAGCATGATGGTATGTGGTTTCCTCTTACTTTGTGTGGGTTTTGACTTGTTATTTTGACCTTTGGTTTTTATTATGTTTACTGATTCACTTTTTGTGATTTCAGTCAATCTTGGGAGGAGTGTCTTTTGGGATATGAAAAATCGTCTTCCTCGAAGCATCACAACTCTGGAATGGGAAAACAGCTTTGTTTCTGTTTATAGCAAGGATAATCCGAACTTGCTCTTTAGCATGTAAGTATAAATTGTTTTAAGCTTTTTTCTTCCTTCCCCTTCTTGGTTTTTTGACATGTAGAAGGATGCGTTTGTCAACTTCTTCTTTCAAGTCTTTTAGAATTTTAAATTAGCGTTAGGTGTTTAACTTGTCATGGTATAGATAAAAAATTTAGTTTTCTAGCTGTCAATTTCTATCAGTATATTATTGTACCCATACAAAACTCTGCATGTCTTTGGCTGTTAGCATCATTAGCAAACTCCAGATTGTCAGTCTTTTGTTTTTTGGGATTTGGTTCATCCTTAAACCTATGTGTGTGAATGAATGGATCTCTCTTTGATAACACCTCTTAATATCCTAAAGGTGTGGATTTGAAGTGAGGATACTTCCTAAAATTAGAATGACTCAAGAAGCATTCGGTAACACAAGAGATGGTGTCTGGAATCTCCAGAATGAACAGACAAAAGAAAGAACAGTTGTTGCCTTCTTAAGAGTTGACGATGACCACATGAATGTGTTTGAGAATCGTGTGAGGCAGATTCTTATGTCTTTGGGTTCTACTACATTCACAAAAATTGTCAATAAGTGGAATACAGATTTAAAAGGTAATGGAAATTGAGTTTTAGGAGTTCTTTTTGCAGAGGTTTGTCAATTTTTCCCTTGATTTTGGTTCTTTTCAGGACTCATGACTTATTTCCGAGAGGCAACTGTACACACTCAAGAGCTGTTGGATTTGCTTGTTAAATGTGAAAATAAAATTCAGACTCGTATCAAGATTGGACTCAACTCAAAGATGCCTAGCAGGTAACAATCATACAATTATTTAGTAATTCATTTGGAGCTTTTAGTCCCGTTGTTTAAATCTGTGTTTCTGTCTCTTTTACCAGGTTTCCGCCTGTCATTTTCTACACCCCAAAGGAAATTGGAGGACTTGGAATGTTGTCTATGGGTCACATTTTGATTGCACAAAGTGATCTACGGTATAGTCAGCAGACAGATGTCGGTGTAACCCACTTTAAAAGTGGGATGAGTCACGAGGAGGACCAGTTGATTCCCAATCTTTATCGCTATATACAGGTTAACCATTTCTTTTTCTGTTACGTAACTTGGTATTTGTACTTACATTTGATAGATTTATATATAGTTTTCGATATTTTTATGTTTTCTTGGATGATGCAACCTTGGGGAAGTGAGTTTGTTGATTCACAGCGTGTCTGGGCTGAATATGCATTAAAAAGGCAGGAAGCACAAGCACAAAATAGACGCTTGACCCTTGAGGATTTGGAGGTGAGTGCTCTGAAATTTTTGGGGTTTTGGTGTGTTTGAACTGTGTAGTTACAATAAGTGTTTTTTCAATAATGGGGAATCTATTTATTTACCTACTCTTGATTGTCTTGGCAGGACTCATGGGACAGAGGAATACCGCGTATTAACACTTTGTTTCAGAAGGATAGACACACTTTGGCCTATGATAAAAGGATGGAAGGTGTGTACATATTTCAAGCAATATCAAGTTCTACAACAAAATCCCTTCTGGTGGACACACCAGAGACACGATGGGAAGTTGTGGAATTTGAATAATTACCGAACTGATGTTATTCAAGCCCTTGGAGGAGTTGAAGGAATTCTTGAACACACATTATTCAAAGGAACATAGTAAGTGATATTTTCCGTTGAATTAGTTTTCTGTTTGGGTTAGTGTATTGATTTTCCCTATGTTTAACCATTTTCATAAGTCGAAATAAATCTTGACGAGTCCATCCAATTGTTATACACCACTTATTTTTAGCCGTACGCATTTTATCTTGTAAATCTGACAGATACAGAAACGAGACACAAGATACATAGAATGATAGCAACACCTAGTTCTAAAAAATATAGGTCACTTGCATGGTAACACCTAGATCTAATTACGCATTTGTTTTTATCGTGATTAATAGATTATTTTATTTGTTTCTGATTGTTTTGTTACAATTTCCTAGATTCCTGATAATGGTCCATGGAATTACAACTTCATGGGAGTGAGGCACGCGTCGAGGATGAAGTATGGAGTGAAGCTTGGGACCCCTAGGGAGTATTACCACGAAGAT
>Ga0099826_10000595_pt1 | contig 18338 bp, 20 predicted proteins | sample Mtrugardesep15_FD_76830 | JGI IMG/M metagenome (GOLD analysis project Ga0099826, IMG submission 76830) | Root nodule microbial communities of legume samples collected from California, USA - M. trunc garden sep15 | ecosystem: Host-associated > Plants > Roots > Nodule | place: USA: California... | reverse complement strand
GTTTCCCAACACTAGAATCTAACCCCCAAAAGAGAACCAACCCTTAGCCTTTGATTTCACTAAGGATCTTCTCTTTTGGTTTCATAAGACTTACCCATGTTGCTCACAAAAGACTCTTCACTCATGTGTTTCCCATCCCCATGAATCTTCCCCAAAAGGCACCAACCCTTTTCTCAAGAGTCCCCTCTTTTGGTTCTCCAAGATTCATATCTTGAAGCTTTGAACCTCACCCAAAGACCCTCAACCTTTAGTATCTAAAACCCTAAAAGTTCCTTCCTTTGGTTTCCATGAGATTCACCAAGCTTACCCAACAAATGGGTCATGGAGTGCTTAAATAGTGTTTCAGATATGTCAAAATCGCGCCATGCCTGACAAAATCGTGCCACGGTTGATGCGTACGACCCAAGGTACGACAACCTTATCCAGAAATCGCGTTGCGCTGTGCAAAATCGCGCCACGATTTTGCCTTCAGCAGAAGCCATCCATTCTGCCAGCAAAATCGCGCCACGCCTCTGAAAATCGCGCCACGATTTTCAGCTTTCACAGCATCACAATTTTGAGTCATTTCTCAACATTTATATATTTTTTTCTTATCCTTAACTCAAAAGATATTAAAGGAAAACTTGAAAATATAAATTTTCAAGTTCAGAAGACATTTTGCATATAAATGCAAAACTTTATGAGATATTTGCAAAATGTGATGTTGACTAACAGAAGAATTTGACGGAGGGGGTAAATTGATTAACGTTGTACAATTTCATAAGGATAATTGAAGTTTTGTTAATTTCAGGAGATAATTGACGAAACTTATAGTTTCAGGAAGGTAATTGCCTATTTACTCTATTTTTAATCCTCCTATATATCAAAACCTCTAGATTTGTCGATCTCGGCGGATCACCCTCTACAACAGGTATTAACATGGGATGGCAAGATATCTAGGAATGTTCTGAACATGTCCAAATTGCCTAAGCACACACTCTGGAAAGAGGGGGAAAATCATCCCAAGGCAACTGGGCACTAATAAAAAATTTGATGTAAAATTTTGTAGAGTGGGCACAAGTAAACTAAGAATCTATGTTTACCAAGTTTCCATTAACGCAGGCAACTGGGCACTAATATAGAACTGATGTAATGTGTTTCATAAACATTCTCTAAACCAACAATTACGCATTAATGTAACGTTATCTATCTAGGCCTCATACTATATATTCCCTTGTATGGTACCGATTCATTAACCAAAATTAAATGATACTGTAAGAAAATTTCTAGAATTTTTAAGTACCTTTTATGAAGATTCGTCAAAAAAAAAAAAAAAACCTTTTATGAAGTCCTTCTTAGCTAACGAAGGTTGGTTCAAGTTAATAAGGAGTTGACTCACTTGTAAAATCTTGAGTTTAATTTTTGTTGTTGATGTAAACATCTTTTTAACGAGTGATCTGTAAGTACTTCTGTAAACGTTCTTTGAGCCTTGACGTTTGTCCTGACTTTGGTGAGGTTCGAAGGCTGACCCATGTAATTTTTTTTATGTTATCTTTCTATTATAAAAGAAACTAATTTTTTTTATATATTTTTTTTACAGAAACCCTTTTTAAGTTGTCAACTGCATTAATTATATATTTTTTTACTAACTTCTACTTATTTTACTAACTTGAAGAATAAATTCATAATAAAAATAAACTCAATTATTAATAATTTAATATTAATACAAACTTTCTTAATTCTCGTAAATTAGTCTAACATCCTGTATTTAGAAGAGAAAGTAGTAATTGATATCCTCATTATCTCCTAGTCCCTTGGTCTTAACTCGAACAAACAAAAACAATTCATATTCAGTGATTATTTTTACAATATATTCAATGGTTTAAAATATAGGTATAAATTAAACTATTATTACTATGGGTGCGTTTGTTATGAAAAAATATGTGAGTTTTAATATTTAAAATATTTAAGAATGAATATTAAAGTTAGTGAATACAAAAGTCTCTATTTTAACTTATAACAGTTGAGTTTGAATAACTTCTACTATTTATGAGTAAATTTCCAAAAAGTTCATTTTTAGATGTATAGAAAAAAGTTATTTTTTTAAAAAAAAAATCTATAATAAACTGAACCCTATATATTATGGGTAAAGATCCTCTTCATTTATAATTTTTTTTCATTTGTTGTAATTTAGACAGAGATATACAAAAAAAAAAATAACGATTGTGGGATCCACTTAGTGATAGGACCCACCATTTATTTTTTTGTATCTATCTCTCTCCAAATTGCAACAAATGGAAAAAGTTATAAATGGAGAGGATCTTGACCCATATTTAATAATGTCATTTCTATAAACCCATCAATAATATAAATTTTTGTTTTCAATAATTCATTTATTCTTTTGGAACGAGACACTTTTTAGGATACACATTTCTTATGAGATAAAGTTTCTTATATAACAACCCATCACTCATTTTCATATTTTTAGTGTGCTTTTTCTCTTATTTTCATTTTCATATATAGACAAAGCAAAGCACTTTTACAACTTACAAGTATAAATTCATTAAGATTGTTGCTATTAGCAGTGTTCTTTGAAGAAAAAGGAAGACTTTTGGTTGTAGCAATGGATGGAAGTGATTTATACAAAGCAAGTAGTAGTCTAAGAGGGAATACTTCGACGTTTTTCTCGAGATCCTCGCGGTGCGAAGAAGACGATGAAGAAGCTCTCAAATGGGCTGCAATTGAAAAACTCCCTACTTACAATCGTTTAAAGAAAGGGTTGTTAGTCACTGCACATGGAGTTGCCAATGAGATTATTGATATAGATAAACTTGGAGTGCAAGAAAGACATAAACTTTTAAATAGGTTGACCAAAGCTGCTGAAGATGATAATGAGAGATTTTTGTTGAAGCTAAAGGAAAGAATTGATAGGTAAGTAGTATTGATGCATTTCTTTTGAAACCGGTGAAATATTTGAATAACGGTTCAACAACTTAAATCCGAGACAAAATCACAATCAAATCGTTCAAATAATATATAGTGTCGGTTCACAATTACACGAATTGAACCGTCTTGCTCGGTTTAGTTTTTTAAACATTGATCATAATTTTCTCACTTTCAACATTTCTTTTCTTCTAGAGTTGGGATTGAGATTCCAACAATTGAAGTTCGTTTTGAGCACCTAACTATTGAGGCAGAGGCTTATGTGGGAAGTAGAGCATTACCTAGTTTCACAAACTCTACTATTGGTGCAGTGGAGGTAAATTTCAGCACAATCTAGCTCATAAATTTGTGTTTTTTATTTAGATTTTTTGGTTAGTTATGTTGTCAATCCTATAAAATTAGGGTTGTTCAACCTTAAACCCTACAAATTTTTTGTTTGTTATTCATGTTTTGATAAACAACCTTAATCCTATGTTTCTTTTGCACTACTATGTTATGTATTTCACACTCACAATCTTTCTCTATTTGGTCTTGTAGGGTTTACTTGCTTTTCTTCATATTCTATCACACAAAAAGAAACATATGACTATCCTTAAAGATGTTAGTGGAATAGTCAAACCTCGTAGGATGACACTGCTTCTTGGTCCTCCAAGTTCTGGAAAGACCACACTTCTTTTGGCCTTAACAGGAAAGCTTGATAAAACTCTCAGGGTGAAAATGCTTCATTAACTTTCATTATGAATTTTAAATTTGATATTTAGTTTTTACTTAACATATATGAATATATGTACAAGATATCACAAAAAAAAAATGAATGTTATTGTGTATTATAGGAATCTGGTAGAGTGACTTATAATGGATGTGGAATGGAAGAATTTGTACCTCAGAGAACTGCTGCATATATTAGTCAACATGATGTTCATATTGGAGAAATGACTGTTAGGGAAACATTGGCTTTCTCAGCAAGGTGCCAAGGAGTTGGATCAAGATATGGTACAACCACTTCCAATACCATTGCCTTGTTTTGTTTTTTTTTTCTTTCTCTTCCATGCATACCAAATTTTTCATATCTAATTTTGTATTTTACCATAGCAAATTTTGGTGCGTGAAGGTCGTATGTTCAAATCTTAAAAATAGTCTCTCCAATTGCAGAGGAGTTAGGCTGCATACCTCTCCTCGACAATTCTGCCCACAAGATAAATATTTTTTTTGAAATTTTGCTACGAAGTTCACTCATCCATCTCTCTTTTTATAATCATTATCTATTTTATTCTATTTATCTTCTTGTTTCAACTTCAAAGTCGGTTCAATAAAAGATCTAAAACAAATTTTATGGTGAAACCATTAAATATAAAAGACTTATAAAAATAAAATAAAAAACAATTTTATTAAGTCAAAGGGTTGAACCTTGGTCCTGAGGCCTAATTTAATAGTCAGTAAAATAAATAGTCAGTTTTTGTTTGGATTGATTCCAACATTGTAAAAAAGGACTAATTTAATTGGTTTGGTTTGCATTAATTGGATTGTTGATTTATTAGGTCATTGATTTGGTTTTTCCACGTGAATTGAATAAAAAAAGTCTACATAATAGTACAAATTTGAGCTAAATCAGTAAAGTAAATGGATTCATGTGATCGTCATTTTCGTATACTCCCTCCGTTGTCAATTATAAGTAAATTTGATTTTTTAGGTTCATTCATTTAATGTTGTATGTGGTCCATAATATAAATCACATACATCATTAAATGAATAAAAAAAAATCAAATTTATTTATAATTGACAACGGAGGGAGTATGGAAGACAAAACTGTTGTGAGTTGCGATGGAGGAACAAGATTTCCTATTGTATGTACTATTGATTTCCTATTTTACCTTACACAACATTTTAGTCCCTATTTCAAAATGAAAATGTTGTTATATGCATAATTTAAAGTTAGAAGTCTCATTTTCGATGGATATAAGAAAAAAAGCTCTATCCCAAAACATAGTAACAAAATTCACTAAACCGATTCGGCAGCAATAATTTGCATGGAATTCGATAATTGTAAAGTACTAGAGTACCAAACATAAAAATCAAATTTTAATTAGATAATAAAAACTTTAAACTAATTAAATGGCATTCGGAAGAGACAACACTTTAATAAAAGTTATATCCATCAGCCCCACCAATGTACACCGTAAGGTTGACTTGTGAAATTGGATCATCTCCTTTTCTCTCCTTCCTTCTCCATCTTAAGTCTTTCTCTCTCTAAATTTTAGAAAGAAGATCAAGAGAGAGTGAAAAGCATAAAACAGAGAAAAAAAAGGAGAGAATGTGAGAATCCAAGTATGTGACACTTCTAGCTTGTTACAAGTATGAAGTGTAAGATTGTATATAAGCTTCTCTTCCTATCAGTGTCTAGTAAGTGTCCGATGTGTGACTTCTAGTTCTACTGTTTTGTAAACCAATTTTTTATCATGTTTGAAAACCACATTTCATCGGGTTTAGATTCTAATTTTGATTGAATATTTTTTTCAAAAATAGTGTACCGATATTATATTTGAGAGTAGCACGAACCCATAGTATACCGATTATGTTTACCCTCTCACCTACCGGATTTTTTAGAGCGACAAATCACGTACCACGTATTGAAGCGAATTACAAACCGTGCCACTATGTCCCAAGGTTTCATACATTATTGGAATTTTGGTCATATTCCACATTTTTTTTACTAAAAAAAGTTGTGATTTTTAAGATTGAGAGTGATAGTACATGTATTTTCTCTTTGAGTTCGAAATTAGGGAGAAAAAAAATCACCCCTTTTGGACCCAAAAATCACAATTTTTTGGTAACAAATATGGTTTGAGACCAAAGTTGCAACAATATGCAAAAGTAGGGAATGGCTTTTTGGTTTATTCAATATATTTCATTTTGGCATTTAAAAAAAAAAATGGGGCACATTCTGTTATGATTATGTTTATTTATAGGTGAAAATTGATGTCCATACTCCATACATGCAATGGAACACCCTTTCAATTTGGGGATTAATTTAACATAATTTTTTTTGTTTGTTATGATGCATAGATTTGCTATCTGAGTTATGTAGAAGAGAAAAAGAAGCAAAGATTATACCAGACCCAGATATTGATGTCTACATGAAGGTGATAAAGAAACTACATGTTACTAATCTTTATTGAACTAAATGAAGCTAAATATTTCTAAAGCATTTGATGTAACATTATATATTCATGTCAATGAATTTTGATATTACTAGGCAACTTCAACTGAAGGCCAAGAGGAAAGTCTGATAACAGATCACATGCTGAAGGTAATAATACTATTAAAAAGTTCTCTCATACTAGAAGCATTGAATTATTCTCGAAAAATTAGAGAAAGATCGAAAAATGAAATTAGTCTTCAATTTTGACGTTTCCAACACTTCATTTTTCGCCTCTAATTCTTCTATTGCAGATATTGGGGTTGGATATGTGTGCTGATACTATAGTAGGAGATGAAATGCGGCGTGGTATCTCCGGTGGACAAAGAAAGAGACTTACCACAGGAGAAATGTTGGTTGGACCATCAAAAGTTTTATTCATGGATGAAATATCAACTGGCTTAGATAGTTCTACAGCTTTTCAAATTGTGAAATCTCTTAGGCAATATGTTCATATTCTTCATGGAACTGCACTTATCTCATTGCTTCAGCCAGCACCTGAGACTTATGAACTTTTTGATGACATTATTCTTATATCTGATGGTGAAATTGTCTACCAAGGACCTCGAGAACATGTTCTTGAATTTTTTGAATCTGTTGGTTTCAAATGTCCTGAGAGAAAAGGTGTTGCTGATTTCCTTCAAGAAGTAAGTCAAAATTCATAAACCTCTTCAGAAGTGCTTATGAGCATTTAGCTACTAAGGACCTATTTGGATTGATTTATTTGAGCTTATCTACTGACATAAACACTTGAAAGAATGTTTCGTAGATCTTATGGAAACAACTTATGACATGTCCATAATCTATTTTCCGCTCATTTCCATAAGCACTCCTGGATAGCTTATGAAACTGAGCTTGTATATAATACATCTCTTGTTGCAGGTAACTTCGAGAAAGGATCAAGGGCAATATTGGATGTCCAGAGATGAACCATATAGGTTTGTAACAGTTACTCAATTCGCAGAGGCATTCAAGTCATTCCATGTTGGTAAGAAAATCAATGAAGAGCTTGAAATTCCATTTGACAAGTCAAATAATCATCCAGCAGCATTAACAACTAAAAGTATGGTGTTAACAAGAAAGAGCTGTTAAAGGCTAACTTCGCAAGAGAGTTTTTGCTTATGAAAAGAAATTCATTCATTTACCTCTTTAAGATGGTTCAAGTGAGTTCTAGCTTTATTTCTATAATATCTACTTTTTGTTTAACATGCATGCAAGGTTCAACTTTTTCATTTTCTTCTCTCTTTATGATATTTAGGTTTCTATAATGGCAACAATTACTATGACACTTTTTCTGCGAACCAAGATGCACAAAGAAACAGTGATTGATGGACAGATTTTTCTTGGTGCTTTATTTTTCTCATTGATAATGCTCATGTTTAATGGAACTACTGAGCTTACAATGACAATTGTGAAACTTCCTACATTCTTTAAGCAAAGAGACCACTTATTTTATCCTTCATGGGCTTATGCTATTCCCTCATGGATTGTAAGAGCCCCTGTTACTCTTGTAGATGCTTCTATTTGGATATTCCTCACTTACTATGTAGTTGGATTTGATCCAAATATTTGGAGGTAAATAAGCTTCTATTATCTGTTTTGCAACAATTAACGTGTATATTATTCTTGATCGTGTAGTGTTATTTATGGTGTGATTGATGAACATTAATTTGTGCAGATTTCTTAAGATGTATCTTCTGCTAATACTGATAAACCAGACAGCTTCTGGATTGTTCCGAGCTATTGCAGCATTTTGTAGGAATATGATTATTGCTTACATAACTGGCTTCTACACACTTCTTATAATTTTCACATTGGGTGGATTCATTCTTGCAAAAGGTGAGTTGACACTCAAGTATAAATCAAACCTGATTCTCAATGGACCTAAAATGCAAAATTTTGTATCGTCTTACGCTCGAGTTAACCCCAGTTGAAATTAAGGCTTAAATATGTTTTTCGTCTATGAAGATATAACACTTTTTTGTATGCTACAAAATGAAACAACGGTTTGGCTTAGTAGTCTACGAAAAGTAGTATCATTGTATATATAGAGACCAAAAATATATTTATCCTTGAAATTATTAGTGTGACAATTCACATACTTGTTGCACTCATCATATAATGAAAGTTTATATTAATTGATGCATCTTTCATTTCATTGACAATGAACCAGATAATATTAAGCGCTGGTGGATTTGGGGTTACTGGATATCACCTTTAATGTATGCACAAAATGCTATAATGGTGAATGAATTCCTCGGAGATAGTTGGAACAAAGTAATTTCTTGAACTTATGACATTATAATTATCTTTCATTTCAAAAATGTGTAGACCTGTTTTCATTTTCTTTTCAATTACAGATAACTCCATATTCAAATATGACACTGGGAATTCTATCTTTGAAGTCGCATGGATTCTTCACACATGCATATTGGTATTGGATAGGAGTTGGTGCATTGATAGGGTTTATTTTACTTATGAACTTTTTATACACTATCGCTCTCACTTACCTTGATCGTGAGTATCTTTACATTTGATTATTTGTTAAGATTCTCATTGTAATGAAAAATGTTACTAATACATATACTTGTGTTTTTAAGCACTTGACAAGCAACAAGCAACAATAAAAGAAGAATCAGGAGGCAATAATACAGCAAATGACAGAAATCAAGAAATTGAATTACCACAATTAGGTGATATATCTTATTTATATCTTACACAGATATTTCAATGCATGTATACTAGACAAAGTTTAAGTAGCGACAGAAATTTAGAGACGGAGAAAGAAAAATCTATCTCTAATTCTATCACTAAATATTAGAGACGCCAAATTTGGTGACCATTTTTATTTTTTCCACCGTTATTTTACATTTTTTTAGTGACTTTTGGGCTTACTAACCTAATAGTTATTTTTTTAACTGTGTTGGTTGTGCAGAAAATTCTAGAAGATCTACTGCTGTTGCTGATTCTAGCCGTGAGAAGAAAAGGGGAATGGTTCTACCTTTTGAACCATATTCTATCACATTTGACGAAATTGTATACTCTGTTGACATGCCACAAGTAAGTCACTTTTGAAGTTATTAATTAGTATTTGGTTTAAATATTAATCAAGGTTTTGAATTGCAGTTATAGTTGCATTGTGACCACGTCACAATTGTTGACATTGTGGAAAATTTCATGGTCAAATGTAGTTGATGCGACCAAAGTCATAGTTAGGATGCAGTCGCAAAAAACCTTGACATCAAGATTATAGTTGCGGCTGTGGACTGTCTTTCAAAAATATGCTAGTGTTTTGAGTTTAACCCTTGCATTAGTACTTGTATGATCGCATATTTTAAGTAATGTACAGTAATTGTATATACGCGTGGCATGCAGTAGTATATCGACTAAAAAAGTGTTCAAACTTTGATTTTCTGTTTTTGGAATTTCGACTGGCAGGAAATGAAGGATCAAGGAGTAATGGAGGATAGGTTGGTGCTTTTGAAGGGTGTTAGTGGTGCATTTAGGCCTGGTGTTCTCACAGCTTTGATGGGTGTTAGTGGAGCTGGTAAAACTACTTTGATGGATGTTTTGGCTGGTAGGAAAACTAGTGGTTATATTGACGGGAGCATAAAAATTTCTGGTTACCCTAAAAAGCAAGAAACATTTGCTAGAATCTCTGGCTATTGTGAGCAGAATGATATCCACTCCCCTCATGTTACTGTCTACGAGTCCATACTGTATTCAGCATGGCTTCGTTTACCGGCAGAAGTTGATTCCAATACCAGAAAGGTTAGTATTTACTGCTCAAGTCACCTTATCATTCTCCCTTTTACATACCTTTTTAAGGTCATTGTTGAAGGATATGATATATCTTGACATAATGTTTGCGTATCATGATGAATCATCTCATTAGATTAGTTTCCTATCTTAGTATTTGAAGATTACTTTCCATATTCAATTATGATTATAGGTCTTGTATCCTTATAAATAAGGGTTAGTAGTCTTTAGTCTTTTGTATCTTATACTTATTTTATCTAAAATCCACAATTGCATGAGGACTTAAAAGACTTTATCATATTCTCTTGTTATTCTTACTTTTGAATCTGACAAATACTTGTAGATGTTCATTGAGGAAGTTATGGAACTAGTCGAGCTGAATCCGCTAAGGAACTCACTAGTTGGTTTGCCTGGTGTGAGCGGTCTTTCAACCGAACAGCGCAAGAGGTTAACTATCGCCGTTGAATTAGTGGCGAACCCATCCATAATTTTCATGGATGAGCCTACATCTGGATTAGATGCTAGAGCTGCTGCAATTGTTATGAGAACTGTTAGGAACACGGTTGACACAGGAAGAACAGTTGTTTGTACCATCCATCAACCAAGTATTGATATATTTGAATCTTTTGATGAGGTAAGAAATAATATAATGAAATCAACATGTTCATGAAAATTTCTTTGCTCATGTGGACTCAAATCTAATATATGTTACATGTGATTCTAGTTATTCTTGTTGAAGAGTGGAGGACAAGAAATATATGCTGGGCCATTAGGTCGTTATTCTAATCAATTGATCAAGTACTTTGAGGTTGGATTTAGATGCAACTTAAATTCAATTTTATTTCAACAAGTGAAGAACCATAGTTCTTGAATAACCATTTACTCATTTTCGTATATTTTCTTTTGTCTAGAATATTGAAGGAGTTAGTAAAATAAAAGATGGATATAACCCAGCGACATGGATGTTAGAAGTGACAAGTCCAGCACAAGAAGTTGCATTAGGTGTTGATTTTCATGAGATATACAAAAATTCTGAGCTATATAGGTAAGACGTAATCTACAAAAGTAATATATGGATCAGGATATGAATTTGTTAAATGTAGTACCAGTAGTAATCATATTCAGAAAAGGCTTTAACTGTTATACACTATTGATCAGGAGAAATAAGCAACTTATAGCAGAATTGGGCAAACCTGCTCTTGGTTCCAAGGATCTTTATTTCCCTACCCAATACTCACAATCATTTTTAGTTCAATGCTTGGCTTGCTTGTGGAAACAACGTTGGTCATATTGGCGCAACCCGGCATACACTGCTGTTAGGTTTTACTTTGCCACTTTCATAGCATTGCTGTTTGGAACAATGTTTTGGGACCTCGGACGCAAATAGTAAGTGAAGACTTCCAAAATCTATAAATATGACATATTAGTGTTTCAAGCCTTTGAAAAGTTATGACAATAGCTTATAGAATTTGTGCTTAATCAAATTATTTATCCAAACGCCGTTTAGTTGATTTTTCATTTCCACCTGAATTGTGACGCCTTTTGTGGATTCCAGCACAAGAGGACTAGACCTGTCTAATGCCATGGGCTCAATGTACACTGCTGTTTTCTTCATTGGTATCCAAAATTCTGCCTCTGTACAACCAGTGGTAGCCGTCGAAAGAACTGTTTTTTATAGAGAAAGAGCTGCTGGAATGTATTCTGCCCTACCCTATGCACTTGCACAAGTAATAAAATCACTATTTTACACACACAAAATAAATGTATTTTCCCTATGGTTTATTTACTTACTCATGTTAACATAACTTACTCTCCTTTATCACAGGTTTTAATAGAGCTACCTTATATTCTAGCACAAGCATTATCATATGGTGTAATAGTTTATGCCATGATTGGATTTGAGTGGACTGTACAAAAATTCTTTTGGTACATGTTTTTCATGTACTTCACATTTTGCTACTTCACCTTCTACGGTATGATGGCCGTGGCAGCTACTCCAGATTACCATATTGCTGCAGTTTTGGCAGCTGCATTTTATGGATGTTGGAATCTCTTTTCTGGATTTATCATTCCAAGACCTGTAAGCATTTTCAACCATACAATACAATGAATAATACTACATCTGTCCCTTTCCTATAAGATCCGTTCGTAATTTTTCACATGTTTTTTATAACAGAGAATGCCGGTGTGGTGGAGGTGGTACTATTGGGCAAATCCTGTGGCTTGGAGCTTATATGGATTATTTGGATCACAATTTGGAAATATAACAGACATATTGGAATTGGAAGGTGTTACAGTGCAGGAATACATAAGAATTTATTATGGTATCAAACATGATTTTGTAGGTGTTTCTGCAGCTGTGGTTTTTGGAATTGCAATAATCTTTGCTTTTACTTTTGCTGTAGCAATTAAAGTCTTTAACTTCCAACATAGATAAATTTGTCTCTGTCAGCCCTCATACTTTAAGGATATTTTATATATTCAAACATTTTTAACAGATTATATTTGTGTCCCTCATGTTGATTTAGTATTTGTCTTGGAAATTTAGTTTCATATTTAGAGGCAAATTTAAACCTTATTTTATAAATGTATATGTCTATATGACTTTATGAAACATTGATTTATTCAGCAATGAATATTATAAGAATGGCCTGTGAAATAATTCAATGTGCCCTTTCCATTAATTTATATAAGTGACTAAATGTACACCCCATTACATGACATCTAAATGAAGCAAAAATTTATTTTAAGCTGGACAACAATATAGTACTGTCATGAAATTGTATTATGGTTCATAATACACATTATTTTATTTCAAAAGGCATGCTACAATATATTTTTTTTTGAATCAGCTTATTTATTAAAACCACCAAAAATTATACAAGCAGTACAAAATGGTGAACAAAACAGGTACAAAGGGCGCTATACTGGTAACCCAACACAAACAGGAGGAAAACAGCAGAAAAAAGGCTGCTGCACAGCCCACTAACCGCAACTGTCAAGAAGGCAGAAGCCGAAACAGCGGCAACGTACCCGAGACCAAAACCAAACCGTCCCAAAAGCCTCTCAAACTGCCCCAAAGCTAACACAACAAGCACGCCTTGGGGTTCCAGTACCACTCGTAAAAGAGGCAAGGAGGACTCTTTAATCTAGATAAAGCCCAACGGCAAGAGAGAACCTTGATTTCCTCCACAATTTCACCCGGCTCCTTAATAAGATTATTAAAAAAAAATTCTATCGTTCCTTGCTTTCCAAATTACCCAAAGAACGGTATGCCACACCAACCAATACCCTTTACGAAGACTTCCCTTCCCAATCTCCCCACTCCAACATTCAAAGTGTTGGAACAAAGATTGCGGTGTAATGAAATTAATCTTTAGCCATCTACTAATCATAGACCACACGTAAAAGGACAAATTGCAATGAAGGAATAGATGAGAAGATGATTCCCCCTCATGATCACAAAAAACACAATTATCCGAAGCACCATCTGGTAAAATGCTCCTCCTTGCAAGATTAACCTTGGTTGGTATACGATCAAGAAGAAGTTGCCAAGAAAAGATTACCACCTTGGACGGCACCGGACTTTTCCACACCGAACCAAACACCATTTCTTTTGATTCACTCAAAATTTCCAGAGGCATCATCAAACCCACAAACAACTCATAAGAAGAGCTAACCAAGAATTTCCCTTTCTTCTTCCAACTTCCACCACCAAGCATCTTCCCTTTCCGTTCTCACCCACCCCTCTAGCTCCACGTAGAGATTCTCTAATAAACCACCTTTCCACACAAAGAGATTCCTCCGCCACAAGAAAGACCAAGCACCTCCTACTTCGTTCACCACCCATACATCCCCCACCATAGCTTCTTTTTGAGAAGAAATTGAAAAGAGTCTCGGGAATGCCAAGCAAAGAGGCGCATTACCAACCCAAAGGTCTAGCCAAAACCGAGTGTTCGCCTCACTACCCACCTTTCTCATCACCTCCCTATTAAACCAATTCAAACCGACCGCCTCCTCCAAAGACACCACATCCAACCACCACCTAGAGGCAAACGAACGCCAAAAATGCTCATTTGGATTTAGCAAATGATAAATCCGATTCCCATATTTGCATCTAAGAACTTCCTTCCATAACGCTTGATCCGGTTGTAAACACCTCCACCTGCTAAGACTTAAATTCACCACCTTAATATTTCTAACACCCAATCCTCCTTTGGAGCGAGGTTGACAAACCGTCGTCCACTTAACCCAACAAACCTTCTTCCCCCCCTCACACTTCCCCAAAGAAATTCTCTTTGGATTTTCACCAATCTTTTCCACACCTTTACTGGCACTTTGAAAAAAGATAAATAAAAGATAGGAATGGCATTCAACACCGCATTTAAAAGGACCACTCGACCTCCAAGACTAACATACTTGTTTCCCCACGAGTTTAGCCTCTTCTTTAAACCCTTCAACAAAGGCTTCCAAGTAGACAACCTCTTTGAGTTCGCCCCCACCGGTAGCCCCAAATAATTGAAAGGGAGAAAACCCTCTATACAATTCATAAAATTACACACCATTTCCATAAAATTCCTATCAACATTTATCCAATCAAACAACTCTTCAAAAAATTCACCTTCAAATCTGAGACCATTTCAAAGCCTCTTAACAACGCCTTTAGAGTCCATAAGTTTTCCACCCTAGCCTCCCTTACACAAAGTGTATCATCGGCGTATTGCAAATGAGATACCACCAACCCATTGTTCCTAGAGTCGAAACCTTTGAACAAATTGAAATTTACGGCATTTCTCATAAGCTCACTAAAACCTTCCTCCACCAAAAGGAACAAGAATGGAGCAAACGGTACAGAATATTAATAATGTATGTTGCATTGCATTGCTGTGTTCTGGCAATAGTCAAAGATTGGCACCCAACACATTTAATTTGCTCACAATACATATTTATGTTTATTTAATTGCACGTGTCAAGCATCTCTCATGTCAATAACACAGATTTTTTTCTTTCTTTCTAAAATACTACTACCTCCTATTCACAATGAATAAATAAAATTGTTTCAAAATAAATCACAATTTTTTGTTATCAATTACTTTTTCAATTGTATCATGTAATTAATAATATATACTTTTTTCTTTAAACATATTTCACTTTATATATTTTTTTGAAGGGATTTCAAATTATATTTATGATAGTGACAAATTCATCGATAGTTAAAAAGGATAATTTGATTAAATTATTATTCTCTTTCTTCAATTTATAGTCACTTGTTAATTTGCGAAATGAGCAAAAGTGACACTCATTTTAAAATAGAGAGTCATTCACCTTCTCAATGTCATGTTTTAATTTTATTTTTCTTTCTAAAGGTCCATATTCTTAAAATGAATTGACCAAAAGTACCTTAATTTGGTCAATGATAAAAAAAAATCAATGGTTAGATTTAGTTACTTCTCAACTAGAAATATTACCATGATCCTTTCTATTGAAAAACTGAAGTTTCAAATAAAAGGAAAATTAAGTGTGAGAAACATAAAGAAAATATGAGAGAACAAACTCTATATGCCAAATGGTAATGAATTCCCCACAATTGCAGGAAGATCTTTAGTCATCTGATTTGTATACAAGCTTCAAATCTGAACCATAAAATTTCAATCAAACATCCTCCAATGCATAGACTTCAAAGTCCATACCTAATGCATTTAGTTTTAATGTTATGGGTTTGGTTAATCTTGTTATACAAGTTAGTTACTTGCTGGACAAGTGAGTGGTTAGTTAGAGTAAAGTTTCCTTTTACACTAAAGTTTCCTTTTAACGCAGGCAACTGGGCACTAATAAAGAACTGATGTGAATGTGTTTCATGACATTCTTTAAACCAACAACACCCATTCTTCAATTTCAACGTTATGCATTAATTTTTCTTTTTGAGGAAACGTTACGCATTAATGTAACAGTGTATCTATTTAGGGTTCATACTATATATTCTCTTGAATGGTATTGAACTCTGGTACCGATTCATTAACTAAAATTGGATGATATATATAAGAAAATTTCTAGAATTTTTTAGTACCTTTTATAGAACTCTTTTTTGGCCAACGGAGGTTGGTTCAAGTTGATAAAAAGTTGACTCAATTGCGAAAAAAAATCTTAAGCTCAATTTTTGTTGCCGACATAAAAACCTCTTTAACAAGTGATCTGTAAGTACTTTTGTAAACGTTCTTTGAGCCTTGACGTTTGTCCTGATTTTAGTGAGCCTCGAAGGCCGACTCACATAAACTTTCCATTATAAAAAAAACTCATTTTTTATATTTTTTTTACAGAAACCCGTTGTCAACTGCATTAATTATATATATATATATATATATAACTTCTACCTATTTTACTAACTTGAAAAATAAAATCATAATAAAAATAAACTCAATTATTAATAATTTAATTTCATGATTTTGTAGGTGTTTCTGCAGCTGTGGTTTTTGGAATTGCAATAATCTTTGCTTTTACTTTTGCTGTAGCAATTAAAGTCTTTAACTTCCAACATAGATAAATTTGATTCTTTCAGCCCTATTATATACTCTAAGGATATTTTATATATTCAAACATTTTTAACAGATTATATTTGTGTTCCTCATGTTGATTAGTATTTGACTTGGAAATTTAGTTTCATTCACATTTAGGGTTAAATTGAAGCTTCTATCTATAAATGTATATGTCTCTATATGACTTTAGTGAAGCATTAATTTATTCAGAAATTAATATAAAAATAATGGCATGTCAAATAATTCAATGTGTCCTTTGTTGGATTAATTATTTAATTAATCATTTATGGATCGACAATAATCAAATATTATAAGTTAATCTTAATATAAATTATGGTCTATAATGTTAAACACTAATTAATTGATGAATATGTGTGATTGGACTATTGTTTACTAAATAGACCATGATAAGTTGAACCATTTAACTAAGCCCAATGAAAGGTCTATCCCCTCAACCGTTTAGCTGTTTAAACGTCATCCCAAACGGTTAAGCATTCTAAACATTACGGTGAAAACCTAAAGCTAGGTAGTTATCGGCGGTCATCTTTCATTAACCTAATTCAAAGGTACTTAATTTCTTCTTCCTTCTTTATTATCGAGGATATGCTATAATTTGTATCTAGTGATCCATATCTGAACACTAAAACTTTTATCATCCTTTCTATTAAGTTTAAGCTGGACAAGAATATAGTACTGTCATGAAATTGTAACGTAGTTCATACTATAGATTATTTTTTTCAAAAGGCATGCTACAGAATATTAATAATGTACATTGCATGTGATTTGGAAATTAGTCAAAGATTGGCACCCGACACATTTATTTTGCTCACAATACATATTCTATGTTTCATTGCACGTGTCAAGCATCACTCAGAATATTAATAAAATTTTATTAAAAGGGGAAAAATTGTATCGGATGGGACTAAACCAAAACCCTCAGAAAAAAAGCAAGAGACCTAAGAAAAACGGAAACTAAAAAGTTTGTATCTGTCTCTGTAAAAGTCATCCCTAATAAACGTGGGGAGAGAGTCCCACCAAATAACATCGGTCAAATCGTGATCATGATTTGCTAACTTATCCGTACACTTCGCGAAAATATATGAGATGAAAGGATGGAAATGCCTCCTTCGTGAAAAAATTGAGAGTCATTCTCCTCCTCAATTTCATATATTAATTTTTTAAAATGTCCATATTCTTAAATTCTTTCAAAAAAAAAAAGAAATACCTTAATTTAGTCAATGATAAAAAAAATCAATAGTTAGATTTTAGTTACTTCTCAACCGAACTCGATATATTAAAAACCCGAGGTTTCAAATAAACGAAAATTAATCATTACCATGATTCTTTTAACATTCATTTGCCTCAACTTATTTGCCAATTTAAATATCAAAATAATACTAATTACCTCTTTTGAATGTATTAAAGAACCTGAAATATATCGTAAAAAAAAAAAAAAAGAACCAAAATATATTTTGTAAGATGAGTGCATAAATCAAGGGAATATTAATATCAAGAAAGAGGCAAATTCTTTAATAGCCACATGGATAGATAGGGTTGGTTGTTTAAAACAATTTAGATGAATACAATCATTTCAAATTTTCAATAGAGAGGCCAACTGTTAGTTACCACCAAAACAATATTTAAACAGTACTTTGTCAGAATGCCATTTATATATTATTCTTGTCAGCTTTCAATGTGTATATAATAATCAGCCATATTCTTCTAACATGTGATGAATAAAAGTTTATAAAGTATATATAATTTTTATCAATATTTATTTCCTTTTAGTTTCAATTAGTGAAAGTAGTACAAATAATACATACTAAAAAAACACATGCACAAATCATATAGTCATAAATTGCCACCTTATATCAATATATAAATAATCAAGTTTTCCTATCTCAAGATTATTGGAAAGAACAACTCAT
>Ga0099826_10000594_pt1 | contig 18345 bp, 17 predicted proteins | sample Mtrugardesep15_FD_76830 | JGI IMG/M metagenome (GOLD analysis project Ga0099826, IMG submission 76830) | Root nodule microbial communities of legume samples collected from California, USA - M. trunc garden sep15 | ecosystem: Host-associated > Plants > Roots > Nodule | place: USA: California... | reverse complement strand
ATGCCCCTACCACATGTAGGGGTCACTTCCCGGTTCATAAGCCCTTCCCTTCCATTATTAATTAAATCCATCCATGACATTTTGTATCTAACAAAACCCACTTGACCTTCCCGCTTGCCTGTAGAATCTAAAAAGCAAACTCAAATCCATGTCGAATCTTTCCTTTGGTTGCCTGCCGACCTATTACATTAAAGACCGGCAATCGAATCTTTGCTTGGCTTGAAGTATGTTTATAATAAAATATGCTTATAATTGATTCCGACAAGTTTGGTTATTATCGAGTCGTATTGTTTCTACCTCTAAAGTTGATTCTACTTGATACTAGAATTTGTAGCTTTTGATTTTAGAATTGATTTTCACAAACAAATTTATAATTCAACTCATTTTTACATAAATGTTTCTAAACACAAATCACTTTTAGTCAGAATTATTTTTAATCAAAATCAATTCTATCAAAATCAATTCTCCCTACCACACAACAAAACAAATACTTTGGTGAAAAAGTTGGCTCATCTATAGATACGACTAAATTCTTTCTATCAAAATCAATTCTTCCTAAAAAAAGAAAAGAAAACCAACAAACAAAATAGTCTCCCATCACCCAACACCCGCAATAAGACCGGCCTAAAAACCCTCCATTAAAAATGTGAATCTGAAAGGGAGATGGATTGAGCTTACTACCCTGAAAACAAAGACACAATGATCAAGACAAACCAAAGATTTCACTCAAAAACAGCCAAACACATCCCCTCCTTAATCAACTATAGGTCCTAACATACAACTTTTCAATTTTTGAAGTTGTATATATATATATGATAAGAAACAAACTTCTTCAACTCAGCAACTCAAAAAAGTTTTATATCATTAAATTTCAACAAAAAATTACTTATTTAATCATAATCATTAAACTTTTGAGATGTTAATTAATTAAACTATAAACTATTAAAAATACCTAGTATTCTCCATTTTTTTTTAATAATTCATAAAAAGTTAAAAATATAAAAAAAATAAATAATATTGCCAATTTATTCCACCAATATTTATTGATTTGAATTTCGTTCTTCATCTGGTTCTTAATTAGCTCCATCTTTGGAGTTTATACATTTATTACAAGAGTATATGTAATCTTCACAACGACATGTTGGAGGCAACCCTGACTCACAAACGCAACTATCACAACCTGGACGACAATTTCGTCCTATAGCATCGTTACAACGACATGGAGGAAAAGTTGAACTTGAGCATTCACAGTCGTTGCAGCACCCTTCATTATTTTGCTCTTGAGTGATGATAGTTGTTAGATCCAAACGAGCATCAACAACAATTGCAATGAAACCTAAGAGGAAAAGCAACAAAGATAACTTCATTATTGCTCTCAATAATTCTTTATCACACTTACAAGAGGCAAGCAACTACATGGGTCTATTTATATAGAGTACAATTTTATTTAATTATTTAAATTAACTATTTACAATATATGAAAACCTAAAAGGGTTTTTTTTTCTTAGAAAAATTAATATTTTTAATAAGAGTCAATCATGGTGGTCAATAGTGATTAATATGGTATTAAAGCTAATTATTTTTTGAGAAAAAATTAAATATTAATTAAATGATATAATATATACTCCTCCGTTTTAAATATAATCAAAATTGATTTTTTTAGGTTCATTCAATTAATGATGTATGTAGTACATAATATGTATCACATACATCATTAATTAAATGAACATAAAAAATCAATTTTGTTTATATTTAGAAACAGAGGGAGTATAAGGGAAATGTTAACTTGTGCCCTCTTGAAACATGTTAAGAATTCCACTAATAGAAATTGTGTTTATTTATTGCTCAAAATGTTTAATACTACCTCTTTCCCTAATTATAGGGTCATTTTGAGAAAAATACGGGAATTAAGAAAGTTGATTGTTGAATTAATTTTGTTGACAATTGTTATTGTTTTACATTAATGGAATGAAATTAATGCTTAACATGTGCCATAAACGCACAAGTTAGTATGACCCTATATATAAAATGTAGGAGGATGCGTAGCTCACTTGATTGACCTAAAAAATTAAAGGAGGTAAGGAGTAATGATCCATGGTTCGAATTTTAACAAGAGAGAAAACAATATAAAAAATAAATAAAATGTAAAAAACTATAAAAGGTGATGGACAAACACAAACATAGTTTTAGTTCAATGCTCCCAGGCGTAAATCACTCATCGCGAGCTGGGGTTCTACCTTACATGTCGAGCGGTGATGTAGGAGTTGGGAGCTAACATACCGAAAAGTTAATGATTCTGTTGTTTAGATTTCATCTATCCTTTAATGTTTTTTGATTTAGAGTGACATGAATCTCTATCTCCATTGTAAATGCTCATTTTTGAGAGCGTATAGTTCGTTAGTTTGAACTTGTTTTTATGGGAAACATTGGGTTTCTCCTATATTCGATATATTTTTATGCTCGATGGATGAACTTATTGTGGTAAGTTCTCTTCCCCTAAAAGTGTAAGTATCTGCTGCGGGATGTGGGTTTTACCTAATTTATAGTTTTTGACCATTAAGCCAACTAAGAGAATGAACTCGGAGGGTGAATTTAGTTTGTTAAGTTGTTTAGCTTCTCCTCCATAATAGGAACAAGAACAAACTCCAACTGAAAAAATCGTTAGTGAAGTATGTATAAGTTTATCATTGATACATTAGTAAAATGTACGAGAACTTTTAACTTAGTTGTATTGGTGAACATAAATCCATTTTGGTGGAGTGTATGGCTCCTTTGTCTTCGCGTGGAAGTCTTGAGGAGTGAGTGTGTTCATCACCTACGATGTCAGCAAGGGAACGGATGATCCCCTATCGAAGTCAATTGATGTAAATTGGCTCCAACATGGTGTATCTCTAGTGATGTATGAGTCTGTTAATTGACTTGCGATTCCTTTATTTATTTTCAAGAAGAAAAGTCTGCAACGTCAATGTAAACACTTGCAGAAAGTGCACTATGAGGATAAATTTGTGGTCTATGCAGAGATTTTTCATGGGATATAAGAATTAGCCAAAAATGTCAAGTATTTGATTGGCTAACTATAATGTAATTATAAAGTAAATGTCACTTATCTTTGAGCTAACAAATTTCATTCGAGTTCTTGCACGGTGTAATTTGTTGTTAAGATATCGCGTAACTTTATAACTTGACTCCATTGTTGTATGTCAAGCTTAAGAAGCTTGGTTAGTTTGTTTTTAACGACGAAATCTGATGATGTTTGATGAAGTTGAACTGGTGTGTTCAAGTACTCCTTGAGTTGTTTGGTGGAACACTCATCAAGTCATGTCTTGGGCATAAGACATGACTAGTTTTCTTCAAATTATAAACTATAAATATTATGTCTTGGACATAAGATTAAATTAATTAAATTATAAACTATAAATATTATACTAGTTTTCTTCAAATTTTGTTAATAATTCAAAAAATAAAAATTAATATTGCAAATTTATTCCATCAATCAATATATTTTTTTTTTGCATCTTATTCTTGCCCTGGTTTTTAATTAGCTCCATCTTTAGAGTTTGTACATTTATTACAAGAGTAGATATAATCTTCACAACGACATGTTAAAAATGGACCAAACTCACAATTGCAATTATTGCAACCTCGGTGACAAAGTGCTCCTGTATCATTGCATTTACAAGGAGGAAAAGTCGAACTTAAGCATGGACAGTCATCGCAGCACACTTCGTCTATCAATTTGACAGCATCACCATTCAGAGTTATTGGATCCAAACGAGCATCAACCATAGTTACAATGAAAGTCAAGAGAAAAAGCAACAAATATATCTTCATCATTGCCTGCTTGTTCAAGTGCATTATTGCTCTCTATAATTCTCTAACACACTTGCAAAGAGCCAAGCAACTACATGGGTCAATAGTGATTGGTTAGATAAATTTGAATGATATTTGATAGATCAAAACAATAAGAAAACTGCAATTTGGCGTCGTCCCAAAGTCCACACTAAAAAGGTAAAAACAGACGCTAACACTGATTTAGTGTCAGATTAGCGTCGATAACGGAGCAAGCTAAAAAGTTGAAGCTATTTGGTAGCGTCAACTACCGTGAATCCGCGGCTATTTTAGAGTCGGCATTGTTGTTAAAGTCCGACTCTATGCCAATCGAATGCTAAATTTGGCAACTTAATCAAAGTCAACCAATTCATATAGCGTCAGACAGAGTGTACATTTGTTCAAATAGTCAATTGCGGTTCTCCCAACGTGCAGCCTCAGCTAGGCCAACGCTAATATTTTCGAGAAATAAAGAATTAATGTAGAGTGCCTAAGGCCGACTCTACATCGACACTAATAGAGTCAGTGCCGACGACCGACGCTAAAATTGGAGTCTAAAATCACGTTTTCTTGTAGTGAATACCGCACCTTAAGCATTTCATGTGTTTACCTCTTAAAATGCAATATTGTTGATAGTCGAAGTCAAGGTGGTTGATCACAAGTGCCGTATATGTTTTCATAAATTGCCAATATATTACAATTTATTTCATCAATCAATATTTATTAATTCAATTAAATTATAAACTATATTAAATTGTACTAGTTTTCTACAATCTTTTTTATAATTAAAAAAAATTAAAAATATAAACATAATATTGTCAATTCATTCCATCAATCAATATTTATTGATTTGCATTTTGTTCTTGCTATGGTTCTTAATTAGCTCCATCTTTGGAGTTTGTACATTTATTGCAAGAGTAGATGTAATCTTTGCAACGACATGTTAAAAATGGTCCACAATTGCAATTATCGCAGCCTCGGTGACAAGTTCGTCCTGTATCATTGCATTTACAAGGAGGAAAAGTCGAACTTGAGCATGAACAGTCATCGCAACACACTTCGTCTATCAATTTGACAGCATCACCATTCAGGGTTGTTAGATCCAAACGAGCATCAACCATAGTTGCAATGAAACCCAAGAGGAAAAGCAACAAATATATCTTCATCATTGCGTGCTTGTTCAACTGCATTATTGCTTTCAATAATTCTTTAACACAATTACAAAGAGGAAGGCAACTATATGGGTCTATTTATATAAAGTTCAGTCTTCTTTAATTATTTAAATTAAATATTAACAATATGTTAAAAACTAAAAGTTTTTTTTAGAAAAATTAATAGTTTTAATAAGAGTCAACCATAATGGTCAATAGTGATTAATATGGTATTAAACTCGATTATTTCTTGAGGAAAAAAACTAAATATTAATTAAATAATATCATAGTAGTATATTTAAAATGTAGAGGGATGAATAGCTAAGGATTTAAAGGGGCAAGAAGTAAAGATACAGGGTTCAAATTATGACAAGAGAAAAAGCAGTTTAAACAAAAATCAAAATGTAAAAAACGAGAAAAGGTGATGTTGAGGTGTTAGTGTTAATGAAAGAGTTGCAATATAAATGATAAGTGCCAAAATATTGTTATTTTTTATAGCACTTATCGACTTGTTTTTTCAAGTAATTCAGTACAACGACCCCCCCTCAATTTCATATAAATATCGTTTATATTCATAAACTGTACCGGAAAGCTATTACGTCGACTTCCAAAACATTTTTATAGGTTTTGAGCATGGCTACACCAACACGGAGTAAAAGAAGGCAAGCACATGCACTTGAAGTTAAGCTAAAGCAATGCAATGACATCTAGTGAAAAGCACGATTCGCTAGGCGAATTGAGCATTGTGAAAGCGAGCCAAAACAAAGAGTTCCAGAAGGAAAAGCCAAAGACAATTCACCATGCGGGATTTAGTCGATTAAGCGAACTAAGGTGAATCATGAAATATCTAAATACAATTGGTTTTTCTCTCTTTTGAAGAAACCTTGATTCGCTAGACGAGCTTGACTTCGCCTAGCAAACTTAGGATTTCAAAACCTCTATAAATAGAGGTGTAGGTCATTCCATGAAAATGAACCTTTGTAAAACCAAACCAAATAAAATAGAGAGAGAGGACAAAGAGCATGAGTTACCATTGGAGGGATAGAGAAGCTTCTAGGCAAGCTTGTTGATTCTTCCTCAACATCTATCGCGGGTAGGTCTATATTCATGTATAGCTTTCCGAGCTTATGTCATGGAAACAATCGACTATTTTGCAATAGGTGAATTGTAAGTCAGTTGTTTTTATGGATCTTATGGCATTAACATTAGCAAGAGACGTACCCTGAGGGATAGATGGAGTTATATCTGAAGCATAAAAAGTATACAATCGATTAAGTTGAAACATACGAGAATAATATTGAAATTCAATCCCAACACAACTCTATCTATTCTTTTTCAATTTACTTTGATTCACGTCACTAAAACACTTTTAAAAACACTTGTTCAGAAAATTTGTGATACATACTAATATCGAGCTAAGCGTAGTCTCTGTAGATTCGATACTTAATTTTTTGCTAAAAATCGGCATACTTACCACTATGTTGAGGAAACCTGAAATCCTCTTTTATCATGAGTCACTTAAGAACCCATGTAGGCGACCAACGTGCTCCGGTGTTGACCAATACCACTCTTTTAGATTTTAAATTATATTTTTTGCTTTGAAAAAAAAATTATTTTGGACTAGGATTGAACAAAAAGGAACAAGAAATGCTTTTAAATTTGTTTAAATTTTTTTTACTAACAATAAATATGTAAAAAAAGAAAATTGGTATACTTCAATAAATAAATTGGATAGCTAGCTACATCCATTGAAAATATAAAAATATTTGGACTGAATTTTTTAAAAGAATTTTAGTGAAGTGTTAACATATTAATGTTAACTAAAAAAAAATTAAAAATATTAATGTATTATTTTGATCTATCAATTACCATTCAAATCTATCCAACTCATCTATTTTGTCAACCTTACTTGAAGAGGACCGCAAATCCACATGCACACACATATATTGTTGCAGTTTACACATGTTAATTTCTTCCCATTTTATGGATCAATATAATATAGACCTCTAACAATGGTCTAAAGAAGAACCGTTATTATTTTAGGTGAGGTTCAATAAATTTTCCTATAATTTCTCATTTGGTACTGTTATGTATATATACAAAGAGGAATGCTAGTAACACTCACTTTTTAACACTCTCTACCACTTACTCATTTATTGGATGAAATATATGTATGTCCCACCATTTCGTGGGGGTTCAATTTTCAAAGTATAGACCCGCAATGATTTAAACCAATAAGAGAGTGAATATTAGAGAGAGTATTCAAAAGAGAGTGTTGCTAGCATTACTCTATATACAAAATAACTAAACCTAAGTGGAGTGAGTCAGACTAACAGATATCTTACAGACCCTCCACTAATTAGGTGAGTAAATAATGAGTCAACAACAGATTTACAAATCATAATAATTAAAGGAAATTAAATTCTAATTATTATTATTGATATCCTCTCGCAAGTTGTATGGTCTGAAAGAGAGATACAACTTGGGCAGTAAGTAATCGAACCTAGGACGAAGCAGAGGTTTGGTTAGAATATCAACAAGTTGATCAACAGTAGAAACAAAGGATACTCGAAACTTTCCATGTTGAACATTTTCTCGGACAAAATGATAAGTTAAGGCTATATGTTTCATCCGAGAGTGAAATACAGAATTAGCACTAAGATGGGTAGCACCGAGGTTGTCACGATAGATGACTGGATTGACTGTTGGAGTGTGGACAAGTTCGATGAATAGGGAAAAGACCCATAACAGCTCACTCGCCGTGTCAGCCATCCTTGTCACCCACTCAATCCGCATCCGAGTACACGTGGAGATTTAGTAGGGCGGTCGCCGAGATGAAGACGCCTTTGTCACAAGAACCTCCCACGTATCTGAGCACTCTTTTGAGTGCAGTCGAATGCGTCGTTCTTGGGTTCTACATGAATTGAGCGAGTTTGTTGGTGATCAAAGCAATGTCTGGGCGAGTAAGTCTCAAGTATTGGAGGTTTCGAACGTGCGCTCGATACTTGGTTGGGGAGGGTAGGAGATCGTTGAAATCCTTGAGTAACTTATCTGTGGTAGACAGTGGAGTGGATGTTGGTTTCGTATCTGCCATGCTTGATTTATGTACTAGATCAGTGAAATATTTCCTTTGTGAAAGGAATATACCCGCAGTAGAGGGAATCATTTCGACTCCCAAGAAATAACTAAGACATCAAAGGTCTTTCAAAGAAAAGCGAGCGACGAGTGTGGCGATGAGTGTGGAGACCTCTGTAGGAGAACTCTCGGTGACAATGATATCATCAACATATACTAATAAGTACAGTGTAACACCTGATTTGTGGTGGATGAATAAAGAGACATCAACAGTGGAATTAACGAAGCCAAGGGATAGTAGGAATACCCGAAGCTCCGTAAACCAAGCACGAGGTGCTTGCTTTACCCCATAGAGTGCCTTTTTGGGGAGGGAAGTTTTTTTGACAAATCCAGGTGGTTGTAACATGAATACTTCCTCCTTGAGCGTCCCTTTGAGGAACGCATTATTGACATCAAGCTGACGAAGGGACCATACTTGACAAATTGCAAGTGTAAGGACAATTCGAATAGTCACCGGTATAACAACTGGATTGAATGTTTCCATGTAGTCACAACCATGTTGTTGATGAAATCCTTTGGTGACTTGTCGTGCCTTGTAACGATCAATGGAGCCATCTAGATTTCATTTGATACGAAAAACCCATTTACACCCAACCAAATTCCGAGTAGAGGACCGACTAACAAGATCACAAGTTAGTCATTCGGTGGGGGCATCAACACAACAATAGGCGGGGCGACTGGTTTTTGTGTGGGCGAGCACTAGGTGGGGGCGGTGGTGGAGGCGTTGTCGATGTTGTGATGTGGGCCAGCTCATTAGATATTGGGGATAGAGGCGAGGACATTTTAATGTTTTGGGCGACCTCATTGCAGTTTGGAGAAGAGGGAGAAGAAGGTTGAGTGGGTTAGGCGAGCTCACCCGAAGTTTGTTAGGAGGACGAATGTTGTTCAGTGGTGTGAGCGAGGTCATTGGGCATTGGTGATGAGGGCGTACATGAGTGAGTGATATGTGCGAGTTCATTTGTGATTGGAGTTGCAGGCTTTTTAATGATTTGAGTGAGCTTGTTTTTGTTTGGCGAAGCGAGCGTCGATTTTGGGGAGAGTGCATGAATTTGATCAGTGGCAAGGGAGCTAAACGGAAATTCCGATTCGACAAACTTTACATGGAGAGAGGTATAAATTTTCCCATTGTGGGATTGAGACACAAGTATGCATGTTTATCAGTTGAGTAACCTACAAAAACACAGATAGAAGACTTTGGTGAAAGTTTATGGTTAACATATGGCTTAATCCGGGGAAAACACAAACATCCAAAACATTTTAATTTACGATAATTCAAGCTAATTTTGTGCAACTTCAAATAGGGTGAGTGGTACCCAAGAATGGGAGTGGGAAGGCGATTTATGAGGTAGGCTGCAGTAGTCACAGTCTGAGGCCAATAGGTGAGGGGTAGGCCAGAGTGAGGGAGAAAGGGGAGACTAGCAGTTGCAGTGTTTACATGGGGCGAGTCCCGAGGAGGTGACAGGATGGCAGGATGTTTTTGTCTGAAGGTGCGGCACTGGGATAAAACATGTCCTTTGTTATTACACCACTGACATTTCACGAGGAAGGGTTTGCGATTTCCAAGGCATTTATTTAGTTGTAGAGGGAACTGGGCAGGGCGTAGTTTGTTGTTGTTGTAGTTGGGTCTCATTTGAGCATTCAAGGCAATGAGTGGGGAAGGGGTCTATTTGTTGAACATCGACGATTGATAGTACTTGGATGAGAAGCTTCTCAAGAAGGTCATCAAAGGTAATTGGGTTATCCTTTGCATTCACTCCGTCATTGACAGCACGATAGCCGTCGTCGAGGCCGCGCAAGATATAATCAGTCATGTCTTCAATGGAGACAGGTGACCTAAGCAAGGCAAGGAGATCGCCTATTTTCTTCAGGGAGTGCATATAGGTGGTGATGGATTTAGTACCTTCGGATGTTGTCCGGAGGCGCTCCTTTAGTTTCTTGAGATGGATACGAGAAGCCTTGGCATAGGTGTTTTTGAGGATGGTCCGAAGATTGTGTGAGGTCTTTGTCTGGGACACCAGGGAGGCGACCTCATTTGAGAGGGTGGTGAGGAGGGATCCATAGATGAGGCGGTCATGTCGTCGCCATGTTTGATAGGCGGGATTGGTTGTTGTCACTAGAGTCTCGGTAGTGGTGGTGTTCGTTTTGGACGACGACGATAACGATCCATCTGAGTATTGGAGGATATCATATCCATCAAGGAAAGCTTTAACATGGAGTTACCAATTAAGGTAATTGGTGAAAAGAAATTTGGTTACACTGCCAAGGGTGATGCAGGCGAGTGGTTTGGATGGTTCATAGGGGCTGGTGATTGAGGTATAGTTGTCAGTGGCCATGACGGCAAGGGTGACAACTAAGGTTAGGAACGACATCCTGATTTAGAGGAAGAGGGGGCTGTACCGTTTCAATGATGATGTAAATCAATTTACTCTAAAAGGATTTGAGAATAATGAACTATTTGCAAATGAAAATGGATTTTTCTTCATTTTCTAGAATAAGTAAATCAATTTACTCATCCTATTTTGGCTTGTAAATCAATTTACTATATAAGATATATAAGATGTAAATTGATTTACTCATATTATGTTGGCATATTTGTAATGAACTTATTCCTTCTAATTTCAAAAATTATATAAGTCATTATTCATTTTTGTAAGTACAAAAATTTCTAATTCCCTCCTCTCAAACACTCAGTTCCTTCACAGTGATAGTAAAATACACCGCTATCTCTATAAAAATAACCTATGACATTTACATAACATTCTATATATGTAGTATCTTCATAGGAGGTAAATCCAATATTACTTTCAATAGTCGGTGATTTGGGCTAATCAATATATAGATTAGCTATTATGACATACTCCATACTCCTACTAGGTTCCATGCTTTTAGCACAAGAAATGAAACACTCTTAGATGCTTTACTGATTGCTTTCTATCTCTACAATTTTTTCATAATTTTTTCTAGTTGCTTAGTTTGACATCTATTTATGACTATGTTGTTGTAGATACAACTTCACCCCAAAATGTATTTGGAATTCTCTTTAGTTTGAGCATACTTATGGTCAAATTAAGGAGAGTTATGTTCCTTTTTCCAGCTAAGCCATTGTGTTGTGGAGTATAAAGAGTTGAAATTTTATGCAATTGTCTTCACAAAAACTTTGAAACTATTTGGAGATATATTCTCCAGCACCATTTCTCCTTAAGATCTTCATTGACTTGCCCCTTTGTTTTTAAGTCAAAGCTTTGAACCTCTTAAACACAATAAAACATTCACTCTTAGCTTTAATAAAAAAATAGCCAAATCTTCCCAATAAATTTCTAAAAAAATAGAAATTATTTATTTCCACCCAATGAAAGAACCTCTAGAGGACCACACACATCAGAGTGAGTCATGTGTAATACATCTACAGACCTATGAGCTACATGTCAACTGAATGAATTTCTTGATTTTTTTTTCTTCATTTAAGCAAACCTCACATGATTTTTCAGGCATAGTAAATTTTGGTACTCACAGAATCAACTCCTTTTCAAGTAATTGAATAAGTCTTTTGAGATTTAAGTGACAAAACCTATAGTGCCAAAACCAACTATCTTGTGTGGTCATTGTTGCTGAAAGACGTCTCTCATGTGTAATCTTCATGATATCTTGAAAGGTTCTATTCTTTGTAAGAGGATACTTTAACACTAACCTTTGAAGGTTCTATTCTTTGCAAGATGATACTTTAACACCAACATTTGATGTTTGTCAAATATTTAAAGTGGATTATTCTTCATAACCATTGAATAGCCCTTTTGCACAAGTTATCCAATACTTAATAGATTGCATTGTGTTCCAGGAACATACACTACTTGTTTTAATCAAAATCAAAATAATTTTAATAAAAATGTCATATAAAATTTTGTTCATAATTTATACGCATTATTGCAATAAAACGAGCAGACAGAGTACTCGTCTGAACCATAATAAATATAATAAAAATTCTTATAGTTTTGAATGACACCAACAAAATAGTATTTTTATGGTCAAGTTTGTTTAATTTTGATGCTTATGATAAAAGGAAAGATATAGAATTTTCTCACTTATAAACACATTGTCAGGTCACGCCTAAAACTGAACATCTAGAACATGAATATAAATGGTACGTGGATTTTTTTTAATGGATCCCAATAATAATTCTATCATTAAATTTCAATAAAAATTATTTATCAAATCATAATTATTAAAATCTTGAAATGTTGTTAATTAAATTATAAGCTATACAAAACTGTACTACTTTTTTCCAATCTTTTTAATAATTCAAAAAAATATTAAAAATATAAAAATAAAATTGTCAATTTACTCCATCAATCAATATTTATTAATTTGCATTTCGTTGTTGCTCTGGTTCTTAATTAGCTCCATCTTTCGAATTTGTACATTTATTGCAAGAGAAGAAGTAATCATTGCAACGACATGTTGGACCTGTTTCACAAGCGCAATTATCACAGCCAGGGTTACAAGTTCGTCCACTATCATTACATAAACAAGGAGGAAAAGTCGAACTTGAGCAATAACAGTCATCACAGCACACTTCGTTTAACATTTTGAAAGCAACACCATTGAGGATTGTTGGATCCAAACGAGCATCAACCATAGTTGTAATCAAACCTAAGAAAAGCAACAAAGACATCTTCATCATTGACCGCATTATTTCTTTATCACACTTGCAAGAAGCAGGTAGTTAATGGGTCTATTTATATAGAGGGAAATTTTATTTAAATATTTACTTTGAATATTAAATAAAAACTAAAAGAGAAAAATCATTTTTAAATAATCATGGTTGACTCTCACTTAAAAATAATTTTTAAAAATAATTATTTTTAAGTGAGAGTCAACCATGGTGGTCAAAGGTGTCTAATATGGTATTCCCTTCGGTCCTATTAATAAGAAAAAATTGACTTTTTAGATTCATTGAGTAATTATTGTACTTGGTATAGAATATAAATCAAATACATCATTTATGCAATGAATAAAAAAGTCAAATGTTTCTTATAATTTTTTTTATTGTATTGTTAATAGACTAATGTATTATTGTAGAGATGAGAATAGAGTTGGTCGATGATTACTATGCAACACCCTATTATCTTAGTTTTGGTTTGATCCATGTTACGAAGATGCAAACTTATTCCCTCTCTGGTATTTGGAATACTTTCTGGCATTCTAATCGATTAGAACTATGTTACGTACTAATGTATAATTTAAGTTTTAAAACCTGAATCCCTTCACTACAAAAGACCATTCTATGTCGAGTGATGCTATTCATCGCGGGGGAATAACTCACAATGCTATCATGAAGCCTGTTTCCTAGTTCAACGTAAAAATGCAGAATTAGCGAAAATCGGATAGCAATGATGCGATATAATTAAAATACACATATCGTGATGAATTCATGAAATATATTTGGCTGGACATAGAAATTTCCTTCTATGTTTCAGCCTAACTAATGATATAATTTAAATTGAGTCATGATAATACAACAATAAAACTTTTGCACTGACAGTCTTAACCGATTTAAGAGGTTACTCTCCGCAATTTCACACCGGGATTTATATTTTAAACAAATGCGCTCGTGTATGCTTATATAGGGTATTCTATTAAAAAAAAGGTAGATTATTAGGTTGGAAAATCATATAACTTATAAAACACACTTTTTAGACGAGAGTTGCAACATATAATACTACTAAAAGAAATGAAATTTCAAATAGAACAAAAATATTTTTTTTGGAAGGAAACAAAACATATGTAGTACTAGCTATAATACTAAAGAAAAACAAAGTTGCACAATGACATAAACATAAATGGTTTGTTTTTCTTTTATTCATCATTCCCAATCTATACATGCATAAACAATGATCTATTAGTATTTTGGAATTTTGTCATTCTTATTGAGCTTCAAGTTCAGACATCATAGGCGTTACATTACATGGTTCATAGCAGAAGTTTGTGTGATCCATACAACGACACTGCGGCGGAGTTGTGCTTTTACAAACACATAATTTGCAAGCTGAGTTGCATGTAATTTTCACAATATCTGCACAACGACACAGAGGAGGGATTGTTGTTGTGCAATGACAATTATCACAACACGATGTTGTGATCAGTTTGACATTAGAGAACACTTGAGTGTTGAGAGAAACTGGATCAAAGCGAGCATCAACTGTTGCTGTGAAGTCCAACAAGAAAAGCAATAAAGCCACGTTAAACAGGGCCTTGTTCAGTTCCATCTCTCTATGATTTTGTAATATAAGGAGGCTAGCAATTATGTACGTATATATAGGTCTATTTATTTAGAGTAGTGATATATGTACAATAATTTGTGACAACTTTGATAACAACTTTTATTTGCTCTCTTAATTTGAAGGGATGTAACTTATAAAGATGTCAGGTGTCCATAATTGACACCACACTGATACTTCAAATTAAAACTACGTCTAGCGTCCAATACTTGCTAGTGTCCGAGATTGACAACACGCCGATGCGTATAGTTTCATTAACTGTTGATTTTTTTCTTTAATTTCGATCGATGTCTTGGTGTTGGAGTCGGTGATTCATAGAATGCAACTACAAAATCTACTTTTGAATAAATCTCCATGCATTGTATTGTTGAACACTAAAATATAACGATTTTAAGGAGTTGCCGGTTTGTGCTGGAGTGTTTTGAAGAATCATATTCGGCATTTGATGACACTTTTTATGCTTTTCATAGGTTAATTTCGCTTTCATGCATAGTTTTGTTGCATTGATATCATATTTCTTTTGTATCATGAAATTCCATAGTTGATTAATGACCGATTAATAAAGTAAGTAATATATATGGTTAATTTGTCTATTAATGAACCATAGTTTTTTATTTTTACTAAATTAATGAATAATAGTTGATAAACTAAGGATTTGCTATATATCAATTAACTATGAAGTTAAGTGATGTTACAATACTTTTAAATATACATGGACATCGGGACACCCCACCAGACGTGATACCGACACATAAAACTTATAATAGTTTAAGAAAACAGTCAATTAAATAAAAGATGATTGAATGTATAACATGTGTTGGTACTCAATATGGTGTGAACCATGACACATGTCAAACAATAAACACGCATTACAAACAACTAACAGTTACATTATATTAATCCATACTAACAATGTGCTTGATGGCATTGGCTATATCTAGTGTTCATATTGAACCAATCCATTTAATTACATACATTTAGTTGTTCAATTTTCCAAAGAAAAACTTTGGTTCAGTGTGATGCTATGCTACTATACAAGATGATCTTAAATTTATGGATTTTCCTTATTGCTGTTGACTTTCTCCATTTGATTTTCTTGACTCTTTCTTTGATCTAGAAAGGTACTCTTTCACGGTACTCTCTGCTGAAAGCATGCCCTTCTTAATCTGACATCAAAAGATTGAAACATCAGATGCTAGATGCTGGGAAAGAAAATGTTCCTAGCATTTCCCTTCATTAATATTTTTTATTTATTTTTATACATAGCATCTTATCAGCTCTTGATGTTGGGGTCTATGTGTACATGTGTAAAAGCCCTTAGCTGTTCTAAAGTAATGAATATTGTGTTTACGATGACTGATTTTACCATCCAAAAAGTTCTAGCGGCGTGGTTTATTGCTCACTTGTCATCCATTATATATATTAAAAAGAAATATTAATCCTTAAAAAAATCAATATTTTATCTTTATTATGCATTATAATAAGCTAATAGTAACAGTCATACCCTTAATTGTGGATCAAGTTCAATCATACAGCACTGTGATTTGCTTATTTAATAAACTTGCAAGTAGAATGAATAATTGAAAACCAATAGGACATTAGATGAACTAACCCATCCTAATTCTCTAAGAAGAGGGATTAAAAATTAGAAACACAAATTTAGCATATAATAGAAAAAGATAAATGACATATATAACCAATAATAGAAAGGCCACTTGCAAATTCAGGATCAAACAATTTTGTGTCTTTAATCTCTGATGGGTAGAGAGAGACTTACAGGGTCAAAAAGATTAGGTTCAGGGCCATAATCAGCAGTTAAGAGAAAATATGAAGCAGTTATAGTTGCCACCATGGTTACTCTTCTCACCACTTTCTCTGCTTGCATACGAACGTTTCTAGTTCCCTATGTTCGTGCAATTAATGTTTTGTGAAAGTCTTGTAACTTGTAATAGGAGGAGACAGAGCAACGTAGTAAGGTTGTGAAAACTTTAGGCTATTCATCAAGGAAAATTCTATAGTGAAGTCATGAGAATGATTTTTCTGGTGAAGTTAACACTATAATATCAAAAATGTAGTGAGTAACACCCCGTTGTTTGTACAATGACATCAAAAGTTCAGTCCCCATAGTATCACCAATTCATCGGATTAACAAGACTACACTTAATCTAATTTTATCCTACCTTGTTTTAAGTGTAACACCCCCACAAAGTGTAACACTTGAGACTATCACGTAATATCATCAACTTTGTTTGCATGTTAAAGATGTCAACGATAAAGTAGTACATATAAGTTCAAGATGTTACAAGCATTACTAGATGAAATACTATTGATCATTAATCGCTAATCAACAATTTAAAAATGAATCAAACACTAAGATCAAAATTAACTTTTCTAAAAAAGTTAATTTCCTGACTGCACCGTAGAAGCTCCCATTCTTCAATGATATACCACAAAGAAGGCGAGGATTATGGTTTGCTACAAAGCGATAAGATGGATTGGAGAAATGAGTTTGGATGACATTATCTTTGAGCTTGATTTATTTTGATTTTATTGTGAAGGATTGTATCTCTAGTTTCCAATATTTTTTGTCCAAACTCTAGTGTTGAGTATTCTATGAGGCAAGTTAATATTGTTGCATATGAGTTAGTTAGGGAGACTGAATATATATGACTAATCCTCAAGTTTTAAGTTGATGTCTATATTGCAACTTCTATAGATAATGACATGAGTGAAGATTGTTTCCGTAAAAATAAAAGTGTAATCATATTAAATTTGACATGTTGGTGTCAATAAAGCTCTTGTTTTAGCTCGCCAGCAATTTTTTTTTATTAAATTTAATAAATAAAAAGGCCTTATGTGAAGACAAAAAACTCTAGTATATTAAAATTTGTTTTAAGCCTCACATACTTTTAAAAACTATTGTGCTGGACTCTAGTATCATTTCAAGGGCACAATTTTAAAAGACAATACAATTAGTGGAAACAAACATTTTTTTGCGAAAACAAACAACAGAATCAAGTAACTTTTATTCTGATTACTATCCCTAATAGAAAAAGAGAGCCTGATTGAGTGACTTTATCTGACATCCTAGTTACATGGTGGATAGCAAAAGTTAGTGATATCAACACAACGACAAAGAACAGGTGGTGATGGTAGACATGCACAAAGTTTGCAAGCAGAGTTACAAGTTTTATTAATATCTTCACAATGACATTGAGGAGGCCTTGATTTTGTGCAAGAACATTTATCACAACATGCTGTGGTTGTTGATTTTTTGACGTAGTTATTAGCATCACCATTGGGGAGCTCTTGATTAACGAGGGAGCCTTGATAATGTGATTTCACTTTGCCTTGTTAAAAAAAAAAATCTTAAGATCTATGACATGTTGATTTATCAAAGACAGGGACGGGTGCAGGTAGCAAGCTATGTAGGCTTGTGCCTACACTAAATTCTTAATTTCTTATTTTTTAGTAGTATAATATAGTAAAAAAAATGATATTTTGACTATATAGCCTACACATATTACAAATATTTTTTCTCTTGGCCCACACATACAATCACTTGACACAACAAGTAACAACACAACCTTCATGTTTTTAAAAATAAAAAATAGTAACTTGTCATTATGAAATAAAATTATCACAAATCATTCAATGTTTTTGAGAATATCAACAATTATAAAGGACAATTATGATTTATATTTCTTTTTTCCGAAAAGTAGCTTAGTAACGAAAAATTCATGTTACAATGTTCCTACCAACTAAGATATGTTCACGGGTGCTACAAATTTATATATAAAGTGTCTCCACTATTCAAAATTCCTGGATCCGTCACTGATTAAGTAATTCTATCCAGTAATAGTTTCATGGTAATAATATTGAAATACAAAGAAAAAGAAAAATAGGATAACAAGCACATCTTGGCTTGGTTTTGTATCAAGTTAAACTTATTATGT
>Ga0099826_10000593_pt1 | contig 18346 bp, 9 predicted proteins | sample Mtrugardesep15_FD_76830 | JGI IMG/M metagenome (GOLD analysis project Ga0099826, IMG submission 76830) | Root nodule microbial communities of legume samples collected from California, USA - M. trunc garden sep15 | ecosystem: Host-associated > Plants > Roots > Nodule | place: USA: California... | reverse complement strand
TGTTGTTGACTTCTCACACACTCTGCAATGGGTTGGGTATTTGGAAAAATCTCCAACCTTATTTGTGTAAGGCTTCATTTGGCTAGGGCTCTGTCTATTTCTACTATAATTTCTTGACCTAAGAGAAAGCAACAAATTACATCAAGTTTTTTTATGGTGACTTTAGGTCAAGAAGTTTATAGCCTCATTTGACTTCTTTTAATGAACTATTGCAATTTGATTTTGATTATAGAATTGTGTACGTGTGTTATTAAATTGGGTTAAGATCCTCTCCATTTAACGGAGAAGATCCTTACTCTATCAAACTATTCAAAAAAATTATTTATTTTTTCTTATTATTTTAGTGCAAGTCATTCAAGTTTTGTCCATTTGAATATGTGGCATCCAAGGTGTAAATCATGTCCATGAGCATATATGCAGACGCAATTACGAGTCGTATACATAACTTAATTACAAGACCATAATGTTGGCACTTCCACCCCTTATTAATGTGGTGTCCATAAAAAAATGGTACTTAGTTGGCCACTTCTTCCTTTCATGCTCAGAGTCGACCTTATCTCATACCTAGACTAACATATGAATATTATACGGAAGCATTCACATAATTAAAATAGACTAACATATGAATATTTTATACGGAAGCATTCACATAATTAAAAGGTGACAAAGAGCGAGCACATGTTCATAGTGACAAAGTAGAAACCGATATCTTGGAATGCGTCTTTTATATTGAACCGATGCAAAGAAATGTACAAAAAATACCTTATGCCAAAGAATGCACACATGTTCATAGTAGAAACTGATATCTATTATCTAGGAATGTATTTATATCGAATCGAAGCAAAGAATATCCTTTCACACTTTTTTCCCTTCCTTACATACATTGTTGTACTTTTAGTGTTGTTGCTAGTACAACATATGATGGTTTAGTGAACATTTAAGCCCTTACTGTTAATATGTGTGATATAAGCTTATAGACAAAGTTATGGAAAAATAAAAAAATAGGACTCCTTGCAATGTCATCAAATTATATAATGTCATGTCATATTTTTGGGTTAATTTATTTAAAAATTAAATTGAATTTTGGATGAATTTTGCCCACAAGATACCAATATCCAACCAAACCTTCAAAGTATATAAGAATTCTCCTTAAAATAATTAGACCAAATGCTCAACTTTCGTGTAAATCATCCAATTCCGTAACTTTTGCTTCAGCTCATTGTTTTAGAAAGAATAATGCTAGCAAAAGATTGTCTCAAGAATGTTTCACGGGCTGTACTCTACCACATGCCTTTTTTCCCAATAATTATATGACTATTACTTTTTCCAACTTATGTCATACTCACGCGCCCTGTACAATTTTCCACAATGCTCTTCAGATTACGTAATCTGAAAAAAATACGAAATGAAATTTGGATTAGGTAATCTGAATTGTATCAATATATATAAGGAAATTCACCCATCCTATTTTACAGTTTCACAGTTTTAACTTCTCTCTCTCTCTCTCTCTCTCTCTCTCTCCATCTCTCTCTCTCCCCCTTATCCCAAAATCTGAATTGCACAAATCTGTCAAAACTTGAGAGTTTTTTTTTGGTCAAAATCACCGCATTTGAAGCTTTAACAAACATCAAATTGAAGGTTAGTTCGAATTCCTTATGCATGCAAGTTAATTTGTTCCAATTTTGTTTTCCAGAGCACTGAAGTTCTTTGGATTTCATATTCCGAACTACATTGTTGCAGTTCGAATTATAAAATTCGGATAACACTTGTGTAATTTTTTTTCTTGTGTTGTGTTGTGTTGTGCCTTTTATGTTGATTACCCTAATATACATGTTACAGGTATGGATCATGTTGATCGCATAAGGGGTGATAACTTAATTATGCACGTTTCCATTAGGAGAGAGCGTCGAGAGCGTAGGTAGAGGCAAAGGGTGTGGTTCAAGTTCCTAGGCGTATAGGTGGCAGGGCACGCCGTGCTGTTGCTGACGATGAGCTTCAGTCTCAAGCTGAGCCATAATATGAGCAGATGGATGTGGCGCATCAGGTGGAGGATGATGCTGAGGACGAGGAGGATGTGGGTTATGCTGAGGCTAAGGAAGATGTGGATGATTGCCAGCAACGACAGCGACGACGGAGGTCGAAGCGTGTGTTGGAGCCAAACCCTGAGCCTCTTGATGACTATTTTGGTGGCCCACACAACACTACCCTCCTGACGAGGTACCATGTGCATATGTCCAGGAAGGCGGATGATGGTGAGGTACTTATTAATGTGATACTTTAATGATTGTAAATGGTTGTTAATCTTTGTGAAACTGGTGTTAATGTTTTGTTTTTAAGTTTTTGCAGTGGTGAAGCAATTTAAAATGCATCAACAATGGGAAGAAGATTGATTTAATGCCTGATGGCGATAACAGGCCTACCATGGCTGCACAGTGGTGGCGTGATGGACTGGGTGCCATCGGTCTTTCTTAGATTCAGGATACCAGCTACAACCAGATTGACCACGACTTATGATCTTCTTTTGCGAAGAGGTGACACGAGGAGACTTCGAGCTTCCATCTTCCGTTTGGAGAGATTACAGTGACACTTGATGATGTGTCATGTTTGCTGCATCTCTCCATTGATGGCATGCTTTTGGCCCACGAGAGTATTTCAAGGGGCGATGCGATGGAGATGATGATGCGGTATTTGGGGTCTTCTCCGAGAGATGCTCTTGAGGAGGTGAATGACACCAGAGGTGCACATGCACATTTTAGCTACTTAAGGAGGATTTTCAAGGAGCGTCTTTGCAGCAGTTGGAGGCTGATATTGACGGTGGTATGGAGGAGGAGATGCAGAAGTTACAGGACCAGGCTCTCCGCATATTTTTGCTATACTTGGTGGATATCACGTTCTTCACAGACAAGAGCGCCACCTATGTGGATGTTGTCTATCTGAAGTACTTCAGAGACATGGAGGTTGTTTCTGGTTATTCATGGGGACCTGGTGCACTATCACACTTGTATAGGGAGCTTAATCGTGTTTCCAATTGGAACATCAAGCATCTGTCAGGATACTTGACTTTGTTGCAGGTATAAATAAATAACTATGTTTGTTTTTCCATTTGTAAGTGTTGATTGTTTGTATATTTATACGTGGTTATCTTTGTTGCAGACTTGGATGTATCAACATTTTTGGGGTATGGGCAACAAAGATGTGTGGGGTCGATATCCGGAACGTCAGCATCCACGCGCCATGCTTTTTGCACCACGGGTGGGTTTGTCTGCACCAGACTCATACAGAGGGCATTTGGATCAGCTGGATCTGGCAAGCGTTATCATGACCCCATATGATGAGCACCGTGTTGCATGTCTGTTTAAGCGGGTCAACCTTTACTCTGGATGACTCAGATACGGTACCCGCTAGGTGATATATATGCCAGAGCAGTGCTTCGTTAGTTTGTGTACATTCAGACCATCCAGAGATATCCACACGAGAGTGGACCTCTTCAGAAGACCTTAGTGGATATCACCTACCGCTTTAAGCATTGTCTTGATCATGTGTTGATACCTCAACAGTTGGGTAACCGTACACTGCATGGTGTGGAAGCATAAGAAGGATACATCAGATGGTTTTATCGCGTCTCTCATCCACGTATGATTCTTCCATTGGAGGATGTTCAGGTGTCGAGGCCAACAGAGCAGGAGGCTCTTGATGAGATTGTTGCTGAGGAGGATGGAAATCAGGAGTACTTGGAGTTGTCTGGGACGTTGACCCGTATAAGAGGAATAACAACATTTGGAGGAAGTCTTGAGAGAGGTTTATGGTGGGAAGGTTTATCGTCGTAGGCGTAATGTTGAGGGTGGCAGGGGTGTAGTCATTGGATGATTGTAATTTTTAACTATGTTATGTTTGAATAATTTGGATAATTATTAGTGATGTAATATTTGGATAATTTTATTGTTATGTTAGATTAATGTTATGTTTGAAAATTTTGTTGTGTTGTTAATTGTTATGTTATGAATTAAATTTTCTGTTTGAACATATGGTCAAAGAAATGGTATGTCGTTTAGAAGCAAGCTAAATGCGCCAAAATATAGTTTCAGCCAAAACAAATGGCTTCTGCCTTTGTGCTGATGCAGTTCGGATGATATGATATGGACTGGTTTGAAACAGTGAAACATCCTTTTTCACCCAAAATATTGACTTTATACGGGGTGATTGACACTTTTCGAATTACATAATCTGAAATGTGTAAAACCAGTCCAGATTATATAATCTGAACTCATTCAATGCACTTTAGCATCAAGATCCTTCAAGCTCCAAAATGCACGGAAATTTTCAGATTATATAATCCAAATGTAGTTCGGATTATATAATCCGGACTAGGGGTATTTTTGGAAGAAAAAAATAGGGCGCGCATGAAACAGGTAGGATGGGAAAAATAATAGTCTATTCATTTTTTTTTTTACTAACCGTCTGGTTCTAGGAAATAGCGGTCCGAATAATCTAGAGTTTGGTTATGAGATAAGTATAAAGTTATCAAGAATTGTTTCACTTATAATCGAAGTCAATTTTTCTAAACAATTTATCATTTTTTTTTTGTTACAAAACAATTTGTCATTTGATGGAACTCATTAATCAATTATGCATAATTATATATCATTTCATTTCAATATCTTGCCTCTTTGTTACAAGTTTTATGAGACTAAGACTCTATCCATTGGATATGTTTTGATCTGGCATTTGTTAGCACTCTCCGTGAATAAAATTGGACAACAACAGTGATATTTTTTTAAAGGCAACAACAGTGATTTATGAAACGTATAATAAACTAATTAATGTAGATAAAATACATATATATGCATCATACAATTAATAACAAAAACAATTATTTGCTCAAAAAAAAACAAAAACAATTATTATATTGCGAGAGGGACAAATTAAAAAATTATTGTTCTTTATTAAAAAAAAAAAAAATTATTGTTCTTAATCTATATTTAAAGCTAAGCTAAGGGAATTAAAAGCTCCCATGTAATGTATAATTAAATGGGAAAATATGGAAGAAAAGCAGCCTAAGCAAATTCTACATTCAATATTGAATCAAGATGCCAAGCAAGCTTCCCAGAACCTCCTATTCTTTTCCATCTCATCCATCGACTCATGCCCTAAATCAAAAGACACACAACATTTCCTCTTCTTATTTTGATCATTTTTCTCATCTTTCTTATCACCATCATCATCATCATCTTCACTACAATATGATCTTCCATAAACAACATCTTTCTCCTCCTCGTCATCTTCTAATCTTTTCTCATCATCATCACCAAACAATGACTGTTCATGCTCATTGACAGCAGATCCATCATTGCTGCAAGACATAGCATCGTCATTATTATCATCATCATATCTGGCTATTTCATAATCCATATTGATATTAGGATCACAAATATCAACTTCAGAATCACCAGTGGCTTCATAAAGACCATTAGAGACAAAATCACCACTGTTTTTCTTCCTATCCATCGATCTAGTAGTGGTCAATATGAAGCTACTTTTTTGTTTTAGTATGATGTGTTAGAATCCTAGAATATAATAAGTGCTCTATAGTATTGGTTTGAAAAAGGGAAAAGAAGAAAAAGAGAAACAAAATAAACGTGGGGGACGGTTGTTTGACACTTTTTGTTGACATGAACCGACCAATGTCTCATGCTTTAATTTATACTAGCCTCCTCCAAGTTGGACTCAATTTTATTTAGTTATTATTAAAATAAGGAAAAAGGTGCGGGTATGTATATGAGTAAGTTGGTGAAGATTTTCTAGAAGCATGGCAACAAATGCATGCACACATGAATAGTGTTAGCCAACACACGCTCTCTTCTAGAAGACTAGAAATGGTAACGACTAGAATATTTGGGGTAATGATTTAACGTGAATAGATTCTCCATCTATGTCATAACTTATCCATATTTATTTATGCATCTAAATGAAAGTTGTTGGTTATGTAATTATATTTCACAATATATTAATATGTGACGGTTAGAACGGTGAACTTAAAAGATTGGACATTAAAAAGAATCATTGATCTAATAATAAATACATTTAATGGTCAAGATCTACTATAGTTTTTGTCATTGTATTAACTAATAGATCACTCTTTTCATATTAAAAAAAGGGAAAAGCTAAATGGTACGACACATGAGTGACAAAAACCAACAAATGCCTTACATCCATTGGATTATTCACAGTAGCCTGGCATGCGGTTTGTCATAGGCTTACTTTTTAGGTCTGAGTCTGGCCTTCTGAAAGCCTGATATGACCTGTTAGACTGTTTAAAAGCCTATTTCATATGAACATCTCTAAATAAACAATGTGATATAAGTTTAAATAGACGAACAAATTAATATATCAATTAGATTAAATTCTATTTTGATAATCAACATGAGTTTTTAAGGAATTTGACTATATATTGTATCATATTTCAATTCTAACTTATAATAATACATTTAAATATGCAAAAAATTAATGTATACTAATAGGTTTAAATTACTAGAAAAGTTACAAATTTTTTATTTTAATTCAAAATACAAAATATATCATATTAATAAATAATATATATATATATATATATATATATATATATTTAAATAGGCCGGTTTAATAGGCATAAAAGACTTTTTGAGTGACTTGTGACCTGACATTTTAAGTTAAATAGACTTCTAAAAAAAGTCTAGACCTTCTCTATTTGAAAAAAAAGTCTAGCCTAACTTGACCTGTCGCAGACTAAATCGTAGGCCCTTGTAGGTCGGTTTGACCTATTCTCATTCTGGAAGGTAACATAAGTATGGTTACTAGGTAAGTTAGTTTGATTTTTTATCGAGGGATAACATAAGTATGGATGGATATTATTAGGTAGTTTTCATTGGTTTACACAAAAAACCATGTTCCGCTAGTGGTTTTCTCTCCTTCAATCATTCATTTGATTTGATGGGCATGCCGGTATAGGACCGCTCCATTTTGAATTTTTCGTTTGACATAGCAGTTGGCATCTCTCCAACCCTCAGATCAGAATAAGTATAAGTCAAATTGCATCGTTTCGAAAACAGCCAGAAAGAACGTGCTAAAGTCAATGCGATTAAATTGTTATTTAATTCAATTTAATTTAATTTAATACTTCATCCGTCCCATAATACATGACGGATAGCACTTAGGTGACATAGAATTAGATGACATTGATGACATTAACCAATCACAATGTCACAATTCATGTGAATGAGAGAGAAAAAAATCATATGTGATATTGTGGTTGGTCAATGTCACTAACTCTATGTCACCCAAATGTTATTCAATACATGACATAGTTGACTTTATTATGCATAGCGATGCATACTTTTGGCTTAAATATTTTGAATAATATATTAAAAAAAATTATGAAAATTTGATCTTTTGAAAATACTCACGAATCTAACGACATCTTATATATGATTATTTATCTTTATATATTAATAAAAAAATATGATTAAAGTAAATTAAGTCAAAATTGCACTTTTCAAATGAGTCATCTATTACAGGAGTAATTATCATTATCAGTCAATCAGAGATATATTTTTTTTGGAGAAAGTCGATTAGAGGAGAAAGTCTTGGTTGGACACATACCAACAATTTAATTTTGTACAAATACTCACATAAAACTAATGAAATTAAATAAAAAATATTTAATCAATATATTATAATTTTATTTTTTTTAAATTTTTTCTTGGTTTTGTGTGAGCCTCCAAAATTGAAGTGTTAGAGATGAAAACAAGCTTTGAAGGAAACCTTTAGGCCCATTAACCCAAGCCCAACCAAATAAGTCTATATATACTTCACTTACAACCCCTTCCTCTCACAGCCGAGCCGACGTCACTTAGATCTGATGTTTGTGTTTCTTGGTTTGTTGTACTTGTCTCTTTGTTCTTGATATGTACTCGTTTCAAGTTCTTTCGCAAACCTATGCTAGCTTTGTAACTTCACTACTTCCTTCTGTTTGACAACTATATCACAATATCTACGAGTTTTACAATTCTAAACACAACACTTTGTTTTTAAAGGGTTTATTTTAGATTGCCCTTGAAAACCTATTTGTTAGAGAGGTAACATTTTGCAAGTATATTTGCCAATTGGTCTTAAGTGATTGGGACATGTACAGAAAAAGACACGATGAAGCAATACCAAAGAGAGTAAACCAGATAAAGGAACAATAAGATTAAGAAGTAGAGAGTATAAAGAAAACTGTAGGTCAAACCATTAAGAGAGATTTAGAGGTATATAGTCTATCTTCAAATCTCATACACGACATAATTTTATAGCATCAATCAATCCATATAGGAAACCCCATCTAGTTGAAAAACACTATGTTATTGTACAAAATTGCCATGCGTTACACGAGATACGTGCTAAATAGGAATAAAGTGCTACTCCCTTTGTCTCATTATCTGTTGTTTAAGGTTAGTCACACGTCTTAAGAAATTCATTATTTAGACTCTTTTCCAAGATAAAATAAAATGGTTGACTGAAAAATTCTTATTAATATAGCCGAGATGGAGGACTAATTAATATAGCCGAGATAGAAAAAAATAAATGCAACATTGCAGACATGTAATTAATACTCAATACTATTTTTAAGGGACATAATTTGAGCTTAGCAAATACTATTTTATACAGGACACACATAATATGAGATGGAGAGAGTAAGATCAATGTCACAAAATATGAGAAGGAGGAATTAAGACATTTAGCAACTAACTTGTGAAAGAATTACAATTTGTTCCCCTTTAAACTTTGCAAATGAATAGCGGGCCTTTGCCAATAACTTTAGCTGAAAAAAAAAAAAAAAAAAAATGAAGCTCAATCACAAACTCATTGTTTTCCAGCTTTGTTCTATAAAGGCTAACCCACAGATTCAGAACTTACCCTTATACAGTCCTCACGTTGAGGCCTGTCAAAAATTCCATAACTAATGAAATAAATACTAATTCATAAAAGGCGCACCCCGGCCTCCCACCCCAAAAAGAAAAAGAAAACCACCATATAGTATATAAAGAATGAATGCAACATACTCAATCAATGCCTCTGAAAGGGGTTTGAACACTAAGCCGGCAATTATTAAGGAGGAAAGGTGACCTTCATCAACATGATAGGGAACCTTGAAGAGAAAGGAAAAAACACATTGCAAAACAAAAAACAATGGGCATCGTATCAACAAATCATGGAATTGATTGATTCCAAATTTTTATGACAAATCACGTACCAAATGTACTCGTGGGTTTAAAATAACTTTAACTTTCACTACCGTCCTGGCTCTGATGATACCAAGTTCTGCAGTATCACCTGCAAACCTGTATAACACCGTTATTCTAAAGTTCCATCCTAAGCACATCAATGGCCCATAAAAGCAAATGCCAAATGCTCAGATACTTGCTTCATGATATTCTCAAGTAAGACGGCATAATCATGATAAGTCACAAAGTAAACATATATGAGTATCTGCAGTGGCAGAGCTAGACAAAATACTTGGGGTATTTATGATTTTTTTTAAAATGAATTAAATTCTAGAAAAATTAATTAAAATGAAAAATAATGAAAAAATTTCCGAAAAATGAAGAAAAAAAAATACCGAATTTTTAATATGTGAATAATTACCTGTAAAAAAATTATTTTTTTTAGGGTTGAGGGACCGTGGCCCACCCTGGCCCATATAAATGCAATAAATTACTCCATTTATCTCTAATTATAAGTACTCTTTGAGAAAAAGTTGTCCTTAAATATAAGCCCCTATACAAATTACAAGACACATTTATTATTTTTTCTCCTAAACATACCCTTAATTAATATTACTAATTAATTCATTTATCTTTAATTATAAGTACTCTTTGAAAAAAAGTTGTCCTTAAATATAAGCTCCTATACAAATTACAAGACACATTTATTATTTTTTTCCCCTAAATATACTCTTAATTAAGACTACTAACTTGTTTTAAAATATGAACAGTTAAATCTAATCACATACAAACAAAGAACAATATATTAATATTCACACATAAAATAGACACGTTAATTGCATTAACAATTTTTTTTTAAGAAAAGTGAAAGAAGCAATGAGGGCTTATATATAGGATGGAGGGAGTATATTCAAGGAACCAAAAGTGGAGTTTATATACTTAATAGTCAGTACCCATACAATTTCATGTTGCAATTATATTATTAACATAAACAAAAGCTTGGGAGTATCAAGACAGTAACATTGTTGATATAACGAAGTTGAAATCTCACAATTATATTTAGAAGAAGCTATCAATCAAACAAAGTATTTAGTGCGACAATACTTAATTAAGCGATAAACTATAAATCGAATGTAGATTGTGATATCTTTAATTTGAAAGAGAAAGAAGCTCTTACTTTTGACTAATGAGGAAGTGAAAAGCAATTCTCTCATTTGAGCGAAATGGAACTGTTCCTTCATATCCAACACGTACATCATCAAAGCTGACAATCACATCACCCTGTAATGGCAAGATTTATCCAAAATGTTAATGCCTAGTATAATGAGTATAAGTTCCTCAGAATTCACATTTCACGATCACTATACCTTTTAACACATTATTTGCATCAGAAGTTGGTTCAACTCTACGCACCAATACACCCTGCACAAAGTGAAATTTCCAAATTCTTTGACATAAACTTCTTTATTGCTGCAGTTAGAGGGTTTAAGTAAGGATGGAGGAAAGGAAAGAGAATAGGAAAATGCTAACTCGTGCTTTAATGTGTCTTTAAAGTACAAGTTTAATAGTCAAACGTAGAAACTTATTTTTGAAAATTGTACATTCAATATCTTGAAAAGTTAAAAACTTATTTTTCAATATAAAATTTATGTTTTAATTTTTTTTTTAGGTTCATAACTTGTGCCCGGCACAAGTTAGCATGACCCAAACAAAACTTAAGTAATACAGTGTATCATGATGAGATGGGAAAACAATCACAATCAATATGAACCATGATGGAAAGAGCAGGGGAGGTTTCACCACCCGGCGACCCCGGGCGGTCGCCAGGGCTCGATCGATGATTTTTGGACATTAGACCCAACTCAAAAGCTCATTAACACACTTACAAAAAGAAAAATTTGGGCAAAATCTAAAAATTCTCACACGCAAATAGGTTTCGGAAAAAACATTTACCTCCTAATTTTATTTAGCACACTATTGACGAATACATCTCTCTTATTTTTAACATGTTAATTATTCAAATTGATCATGTAATATACATTTATGTCTGAAAAATGACCCTATAAAATACAAAACATATATTCTAGCATTGTAACTTGAATATCTTCTTATTTTTGACCACCCTATAATATACGCGTGGTCTAAAAATGTGACCTACATATTGATTTTTTTCACTATTTTTTTCATACATGTTTAGCACCTTAAAAAATAGCTTTACACAAAAAATTAAATTTCTTCAACCAGGGATAAATTAATTATGAATTTTTATTCCCTCATAATTATGAATTTCTTAACCAATTTATAATTAATTTGTATCTCGTTTAAAAACTACAAAATTTCATTGTGAAGGTTCTTATCATGTTCTACTCATGCCTACAAAATGAGGGAACTAAATTTGACTTGTGAGTATACGCTTAAGCGGAACAAAATTTCAATTTTGCACGTTTTGGTTGAAAAATCAAAATAAATTTAAACGACTTCGAAATGCTATGAAACTTTACATATCCTTTTTATGTATTTTTATAGATATCTCTGCAAATAATGAGTTCAAAATTTGATTTATAGGTCGAGATTTCCGTTGTTTTGTTTTTTTAGTTTTAGACACTTTAAAAATTCTTAATTAATTTGTCGTTCGTCTAAAATTTTAAGGTTCTTAACTCACCTCTAAGAAATCATGAAAAAATCCATTCTCTTGGTTGCTTTTTTGGACTTCGCGTATATTACAGGGTTATAAATAATAAAAATCTCGAATTACATGGTCAGAATACATGTTATTTAATTATAGCGTCAATTTTCAGACTTCACGTATATTACAAGGTCAATTTCAATTAATAACCTTATTTTAAATTGTAATTTTGTTGACAAAATAAGAAACCTCTTTTATTTTGATTTATGACTGTTTACATATTATGTCACATGTGAATTTGCGAATTTTTTTTTTGCCCGGGCTCCTGGCTCAGCCACTTGGAAAGAGAAATCATCATGGGATGGTTAAAATTCCATCTTTACGAAGTAGGTGTTGAAAAAACAATATTTGGACCGCAAAGAAAATGTAAAAGAGAATTAAACTAGAAAAGGCCCTAATAATATGATGAGCAAACAAGAAAATGTAACAGTAGAGTATGATATTTATCAAGACACTACAGTTTACAAAAGTTTAAGTAACATCAAAGGTGGTATGTATTTATAATGGAGATTCAAATACAAAAGAGGGGAAACAGAAAGAGTCTAAGGTTTCAATAAGAGTGACAAAGGTTATGAAAATAAGGGTTACAATGAGAATATGTAGTAAATCATAAAAGAACTAGATTACTAACTTGCCCAATAGTAAATTACCTAACATCTCGCAAACTCATGATGCATTGATTAGAAGCATCGAAATTTTGTCAATCAAGAAACAAAAATGTACTCAATAACAATAATATAAACTCGAAACATATAATATTCTAACAGTTTGAAGATAAGGCAGCCCCACATACGGTGGTTAACAACCAATCTGACATCTGCAATCACCAATGTTCAAATAAATATTTTCCATGCATAACATAGCTAAATTTGTTGTATGACAAAGACCTGTTTCAATCACTGAAGATTTAAACCAAAGACATACCTCATTAGACTCTAGTTTCAAACTTGCACACAGCGCAGGATTCTCCAACTTTTGTATAAGCACACCAAGGCAAGGGAAACCTAGGAATAAAAGCAGAGTTTTGGACCACCAGCATAGTTTGCATATTAAGCTTTTATGGCATAGCAGAATTTCAACAAACTGCTACTGTTCTGTGATACTGTGATTTGGTACAAAGTGTTGTCAAATAGAGGCTATAGCAATGTAGAATCACAAAAATTGAACAAACCACTATTTCCCGTGATTGACAACACTGTACAAAACACGGAGGATATAAGGATGACTTGTTTGTTGGGGTGAGGGAGTTAAGGAATGGAGTAATAAGGAGGTCAAGGGTTTGATCCCCACCCTCAGCATAAAAAAAACTAACACAAGTCGTTGCAACAAAAAAAAATGTACAACACAACAGGGATACTGATACGCTCTAATTATTCTAAAGCGAAGAAAAGGGCACTCTTCAAGTGAGTGTCAACTCCTAAAGAGAAAAGAGACGAAGAAAATGGCACTCTTCGAGTGAGTGGAAACTCCAAGAGAATTAGGGAAGAAAGTGAAACCTTGTTATTATTCATCATATACGAATTGGTTCACTGTTACATTATATATAACCAATCTTGGCAAAACAACTTGCAAAATCTAAGGAAAGGGAAATAACGGAATCGTAAATTTAGGAAAGGAAATAAATTGAACCATAAAATTAGGAAAGGAAAATAACTGAATGTAATGTAACTCTACTTGCTCTCAAATCCTTCATCTAACGAGGTCGTATCAGATACTCTATTTTTCCATATACTTCCTGGAATTAAAAGATTCAAAGCATCTTAGGACATGACATGAATGCATATTGGGACTCCAAATTACATGTATTAACATAAATGGGAACTGATACTGTTATCACCTTTCTTGTGTAGAGATGAAAACAGATAAACACACATTAAGAATATTTTAAGGTGGTCAAGAAATTGGCATAAAAAAGGAAATGTGAACAAGATTCTAAACCTCCTGTTATGTTAGTATAAATGTGTCTGTCAAAGTACATTTTTGGGTAAAATATAGCTTATAATCAGTAAGACATTTTTCCGGGACCGAGTCGAACAAAATGATAATTAGAGTTTCAGACAAAACACTAAATCTCCCTAAGAAGTATGACGCAATGCCTTCAGAAAACATAGTGAAGCACCAAAATCAAATATCAATTTAGAAATTCATACCAGTATACTTGCCTTTCTTTTCATAGTCAATCAGAAAATGAGATACAACTGTTGTTGGAATCACATATCCAATGTTCTCGGCATCATCAGATATGTAGACCTAGAAGTATTGTCCATTAAGAAAATGATCCAGAATAGCAACATAGTGAAATTTCTGATCAGCTAGCACAAGATTATCTGGCAAGATTCAAATCCCCCAAAAGTTTAATTGTTAGGTGAAAGCTAGTGAAAAGATTTACAGCACACTTAACAGTTAACACACCTATTCATACAATCCAACCTACCTTGTGCTAATATTTAAGAACTGGTGAAGACATACGAGCTTTTCAAACCATATTACCATGTAAAGAACCAACTTTCGTAGAAGCTCAAGTTTGTTAAATGAAGGCTTGTGACTGATTTTATATCTTAAAAAACATGTGTAGTATTATTTCTTAACTACTAGAACTGAAGCCTCCATTCTCCCAACAAGATTATTTTAATGTCCATGATCGCAGGTGAGGGGATCTACCTCAAATACAAGCCAAGCTAGCATTAATAAATCAACAAATAGGATCTACCTCAAATGCCACCCCCTAATGCACTCTCCTTGATCATTGAATGCAGGGCCTCCGCTATTGCCTAAAATTTAACAAGTGTGAGTAATGTCTTTTACACTATCACATCAATACAAAATTCCATAAAAAAAACGAAGAAGTTATTTCAACGCTGGGTGCAATAATACTATTAAAAATAAGAAAAGATAGACTAGAGAAGATTATTTTCCAGAGAGGAGGTGAGACTTACATTAAAATAACTTTTAGATACACTAACCTGGATTTATTGCTGCATCAATTTGAATGCCCAATAACTCAGACGATCCATGAGCATATGATGTAACCTAGTTACAATTTTTATTCAACAATTGAGAACTAAAATCTCCGATAATAAAATTGATTGATTTCTCAAGAGATTAAAAGTAAAAATTCACATGCTATATATCAAACCTCTACACGAGATACAACTCCCTTTGTCACTGAAATTCTGTCTCCTCCAAGAGGATATTCCACAACCGTTACAGAATCCTTCCCAATCTGATGTTCTTGACACCCAAAGTTTGATAACATAATAGTATATTTAGAAAAAACAATGACAGCTCCTTCATGAGAGGCATACCTTAGCCACATATTTTGAATCATCCCCTCGTCTCTTGACTTTAACCTGCAGTTATCCCCAAAAAAGTTATAACAATTGAATCTCCTTACATTTCTTCACACATCAGACCGGACAATTAAATGAATAAAGTATAAAAATCAAAGGAATATCAATATGAAGTTTGAATTCTTATAGGGCATGCTATCTATCGCTTATATGCACAATATGTAATAAGATAACACTTAATAACACGAGAAAGACCTATAGCCAGTGCCCAGTTGCCGTTATCAATTATATATCAAAGACAAACTTTATGAACTCTGTTCTATGATTTTGATTTACTTCAATCAGAACAATCATGAAATTTCTCCTAACTTTCTGCCTTTGGTTGGCAATTTCATATGTAAGGTTCATTGGGAAGCCAATTCTATGAATTTTCATAACTTCATATAACAAAATCTACAATGTGCTAAAGAAATGTCAACTCAGGAAATGACCTGTGTATCGTGCTCCACACAATGTGCGTTGGTTAATAGTTTCCTGCCTCCAATCATAAACGCACTGCATAAAGTGTGGTCTGTTAGTTTAATTTAAGACATAATTATTCATACTATTCTGGAGTTAAGGTATTCAAAGTCTTGCCTTCCAGTGCTTGTGAATTGTCTCTGTTTTTGCCAGGGAAGTGAATAATCTGGTGCAGTATGCGTGCAGTAAACCTAAAGATGTAATGGGACAAAGAGAAACTGCGTGCAAGGACCCTGAAAATGCGTATAAGAGCAATGCAAATATGTAACGCAAAATACTATATGAAGTTAATGACATGTTAATTGCTCAATGTTGAAAAGAAGAAAGATACAGTTCTACGACACTGTAAAATGTAATACCAAATGCATTATAGGTAAGAGTCTATTTAACAAAAGGTTAGGTGTCAAATTTTATTATCGTGAAGTGAATGATGATCAGATATGGGACAACCAACAAAGACAATCAATAATTTTAAACTTTGAAATCTTTAGAAAACCTATAGACATGCCATGAAAGCTCCATCAGAAATACATATGTCAGACAAAATTGCGGCATGACATAAAATAAGTTTTTGCGTTTGAACTTTGAAATATGCAGTGCAACTCTTAAGGGCCTCAGAGACAAAATAAAAAATAGTCCGTAAGCAGGATAAAAAGAGTAAAACTTCACCTTCACAAAAGCATTCAGGAAAGCCGAATCTTGTAAATTACTTGATTCATCCTGAAATTAAATATAATCATTTGAAGAGACAATGAGAAGCATGGTAAGACAAACAACAATTTTGGCTCATAGGAGTTTATCAATTGGAATATGCATTTAATCCTACCATGAAAAATAAGTTTTTGTAAGTTTAAGGCTGCTTATAGAGAAGTCAGATGGGGACTTCTAAACAAGCTGAGGTACATAAGTTGTGTTCAACTTATAAAAATCCATTAGTTATAATACCATAGTTAAGATATTCAACTTCACATTTTCTATGAGTGCTTGTAGAAAAGTTTATCCAAACTGGCTCTATATCAATGATTGTTTGAAGACTGTAGGAGTTGATCCATTCCAAGGTCAGAAGACATGCCACAGACAGGCACTAGGAATCAAACCGAGACATAATTGTCAACACTCAACAGTGTTCAGTCCTACCAGTGGAGCTGGAGCCAACTCTCGTTGGCCAACACAATCATACTTTTAATTCAATTATCATATCTGCAGAACAAATGCAAATTATGTTTTACAATTTCAAAAACCAAAATAGAGATTTAAGTTTAGACATAACAATTGAAGAACCCTAAACCTAACTAGTTCAAGACAAATGTAACTGGCTGAATAACAAGGCCTGAAAAGATAGCCCCAAGTTATCTCAGGGTGTGTGTGTGGAGTTTGAAGAGGAGGGATTATTCCTCCATCCAAACAAACTTCCGCAGATGTGAAATCTCGGTGCTTTTAAGCAAACATCAACTCACTGACGTCCAACTTGAGTCAGTTACCACAATAACACCTTCAAATTTCCAGATAAATGCAACACATCCATTTCAGCAATTTACAACAAAAATGTTTCATGGACATCCACTTTTCATACATTCGTGACACCTGACCAATTCACGTTGAAGGTTTTGGTTAATTCATGTAGTTGAATTAACCACAATTTTGGCTGTGAATTGAATTAAACATCGACTAAACTGAATTAGCCAGGATTTTTAACAAGATTAATCAGGTGTAGCACGAGTGTACAAAAAGTGATTGTCCATTTATCATTACAGAATTTACAATCGTCGTCTATCACGTTTTGAATTTGATACCAAAAATAAAAGTACCTGCTGATTCTTGGACTTTACCACAAAGTCCTTATTTTTCCTTGGAATACCAGAAGACTTATAAGAAACATTATGTATCTCATTGTATTCATAAATTATATTTCATTGCTAAGTCTATTATTATATCTCTTAACAACAATAATCTGAACTGCATGTCACATCCACACAACACAAAAAAAAAACTTAAAACAATTTAAACAAACAAAATTCATGCTTATTTTCAAACAAACAAACAAAATTCATGCTTATTTTCAAACAAACACTAAAATTCCAACAATGACATTTCAATCCGTAAATTACCACATTGCAGTCAAACATATTATAATCAAAATTAACAAACCATATGCTAACTAATTTCATAAGTCACAATACAATTACAATTGAGACATTTTACCAAACACATGGTGTGCAATTTTCAAACAACTACGTAATCTAACAATTTGTAAACCCTAAACTACCACATTGTACTCTAAACAACAACTTCTAAGTTAATTCATCACTAACAATCATAAAAACTAACATGCAAGCAAAATTTATAAAACCCTAAAAAAATTATATTTCTTAAAAAAACAAAAATTTCTACAAATTAAATGCAATTAAGTAGGGTAATCATCACTTACTTGATAATATGGATAAATTGGCTTTGAATGGCGCAAGAATGGTGAAAATCGCATTTGGAGGGGAAAATTTTGTGTTTGGTAAAGTTGGAGAAATAAGGAAATATGGTTCTGTTTTGCGTGTATATGACTTAAGTTAAGCTGCGCTACTTAACGTGCGCGGCGCTAGATTTTTTTTTTTTTTTTT
>Ga0099826_10000592_pt1 | contig 18357 bp, 10 predicted proteins | sample Mtrugardesep15_FD_76830 | JGI IMG/M metagenome (GOLD analysis project Ga0099826, IMG submission 76830) | Root nodule microbial communities of legume samples collected from California, USA - M. trunc garden sep15 | ecosystem: Host-associated > Plants > Roots > Nodule | place: USA: California... | reverse complement strand
TGACTGCCTTGCAGGTACTATCCTAATATGGAATTGGGTCCAATAATCGTGTCAATCGAAGCCAAGGTGGTTCTTTTAGATAGTCAAATTGCGATTGTCAAATCTAGTCATATTTCATATCGAGAACATATTTAATATCATTTGACCTGCATTGCAGCCTGGTTATGGAGCTTCTGCTGTTGACTTCCATATCACAAAGAATAATGTTCAATCAGATAAAAAAATTGTAAGAATTCCCTGGATTGATTTGTTTTGTTAAACTTTGTACATGTGGCGAACTCCTAACTTAGGGCCCTGTTTGTTATAGTTTTAAAAAAAGTGACGTTTGCTTTATATTTCTAGAAATGGTTTTTATGAAAACTTCTTCAAAAATAGTAGAAATCGCATAATTTTTCAAAAAAAATATAGAGATCCCACATCAATCACATAAATGAGTAGTCCTAGTCACCATGAGCTAGCATTTGTGGCTGAGTTTTCCTTATTGCAAATTATAAGAAAAAACTGGAATAAAAGAAAAATATGAATATCATTTGATGATTTGAATGTTCCAAACTAATACCATTTTATAGAAATTTTTGGTAACCATGCTATAGGAATGAAGTGCCTATTGATTTGCCAATGATTTATCTTCATCGGAGAACCTGGTTGGCCACCTTTAATGGGGATTCCCCTCAACCATAATTTTTCAACCCACAAGGCTCAAACTCGAACCCAAAACTTTGCTTAAAGGATGTTAGTCGAGTTCTACTTGGACAAAACATCATGTTAGTACACCAATGTATAGACATACTTGTAGATGGTAACTAACAAAAAAATCTTGTCCTAATTATTACAGGCTATTGTGGTGACATTTATAGAAAACATTGTTAAATAGCGACTACAGCGCTATAGCATAGTGGAATATGAACAAATTGTTTGCTATTGTTCTGGAATACATATTTATTTAGTACAAAAGGTTGTCAAATAGCGGCGCTATAGCATTGTTGCGTAGCGAAATTTGAATAAATCGCAATTTTTCGCAATCCGCAATTGACAACACTGTAAAAAAGAAAAAAAAGTAAAAACTATGTTCTACCTCAAAATAACTCTTTACATATTTACAGCATTTTTTGTCAATATACATTTAAAATATTTTTTATTTGAACACACCACATATTTTAACTGCAGTGGCTATTGGTAGCCCAAATTGATAACATTGAGAAGTCTGCATGCCTCATCAGCCCTCAGCAAGTGAAGTATGTTTTCTTTTAACTTTCTTTATTTTAATTGTGTGGAAGGGTTGTACATGGATGCTGACTGTGACTATGTTTGCATCTTTGTAGCATTCTCCTGAATGGAAAAGGAATTGATACAAGGACCAACTTTCGAATGGTCTGTTTCTTTGTTTGAATACACATGACAATTTATTTAGTATACACTGTTTTAAGGGTGTAACACCAGTTTGCTATATATATGCCATTTTGTTTCTCAGGATCCTGGACCACAGATGCCCACCTGTGTGACTAGTATCCTTAAATTTGGGACAAATCTTCTTCAAGCTGTGGGTCAGTTCGATGGTGAGCATTTAGAATAGTGTTTTATTTCCACCCAGTTGTCCTGTTTTCAATGTATGCATCTAACTGTACTGTACCATTATCATTGTGAAGGGCATTATATTATACTTGTTGCCTATATGAGTGTTGGATCCTTGCCTGCACATCCAGTTCTTCCACCAGATTATGTTCAGCCTGCTGTATCTGTTGATGCAGGTATAATTTGTAAATTTAGGACAACACTTAGGAGCATTTTCTTATGTGGTTTTTGTATGGTTCTCAACTTAAAATACACATTTTGTGGTTATAACAAACTCTGAGAAAATTATGGATTTGAGAAAATCATAGGTAGTTAAGAATCATAGGTTCACCTAAGGAAATGCACCTAAGTTTTTTCCTGAAATTGTTTTTTACTTTTTCTTATTAGCCAATCATTTATAATCATTGCTGTATTTTGTTTTCTATATCGTTCATTTTTATCATTTTTTCATCTTTATGCATATAGATTCAGATATTATCGAGGGAGAATCAAAAATCTCTCTTAATTGTCCAATAAGGTATGCTTTAACCTTCTCTGTTCACAATATTGATCACTTTTTTCTTCCTTGCTTTATCTGTTGCTAGTTTTCTCATCTTTAGACTTCAGATTGAGCATGGTAGTATCATAGATGGTTCTCATTTGAGTTCCATTTCAGTCTTATTCTTTCTGGGTCTGGTCTATCAGAAAATATTCCCCTGACTGACTTTGAACTTGAACAATGAGAGAGGTAGTTATTCAAAGTCTTATCCTTTTGTCGATGTTGAAAATTCTCTTGTCAATTGTCTAATAACGTTTTGTTATAAATGCAGTTTAATTTTTAGAGTCATTTGGCTATGTTTGTGTTGAAATTTTCTTTATAACCATTTTAATTTTGTTTGTTCATTGTAGAAAGTCAGAAGTCAAAATCCTTTTTCAGCTGATTTCTAGTTTGAATTATAATAGTTTATTCAGTCTGTGATATTTTTGTAATTTTAAACTAGTGGAGTTCATGTCTTAGATATTCTCCTTTCTTAAGGCCTTTCTGTGCTGGAATCGGGTTAGATGCTGATGAACAATGGCCATGTGGCATCTAGGTCTAATATCTTAATTGACTCCAGTTTATTAATAAGTCTAAATTATTAAATATTTTTTAGAACTTTTCCGTTTACTCCCCTTTTCTAATTTCCTAACGAATATTTTATGTGTTTAGTCTTCCAGAACCCTCTGGTCAGTTAATCTTTTCTATTCTTATCTTAAAAGCCTAATATTTCTTACCCCGTACTTTATTTTAATGTATTACTATTTGACCCTGCCCTTCTTTTTTGGCACTGCTACCTTTTTGTTAGACAGTGAGCAAAATCTTTTCAAATATATAGTTTTAGAATACTTTTTATCTGCTATGTTTCTCTTGTGCTTGTGTGTATTCTCCTTGCTTGGTAATTGGTATTAGTTCATGAACTCTTGGCATGCCGTTTGTGAGCAGCAAGCTTATCCAACTTATGAGTTGGTAATTGGTGTTTATGGCAACCAGCTACTTTTAGTATGGAATTTTTAGCATTAACTATTCACAATAATCTTTTAAAGTTTTTTTTGTCTAGCAAGTATGATTTTTCTGCAGGCTTCTTTTATATTTATCTTGTAGCTTGTTGTATTCTTTCACCAGAATGCTTTACTTTACTTTGCAGACTTTATGCTAAGATCATCTGTTCAGTTATCCTTCAAGTTGGAATTTTTACTTTTGATGATAGATTTTTCAAAAAAAAACTTTTTTTAATTAAAATTGATATCCTGTGTTCTCATCTTTACAAAACAGCCGTACACGTATCAAGACTCCTGTTAAAGGGCATTCATGCAAACATTTTCAGGTGAGTAATTTCTGTATTAGCATCACATAATATGGAGAATGCTGGGGTGGTTGCTGATTAATTATATACTTGTTACTTACCGTTAATGATAAATGCGGCTTAGAAGTCTGTTTTTCACCTTATTTAAGTTGAAAAGTAAGTTACCAGTGTTAGGTGTTGTTAAATAGCGGCACTGTTGCACAGCCAAAATTTTAACAAATCGCTATTGTTCCGCGATACGTCTTCGGTACAAAATAGTCTTAATTAGCATCTATAGAGGCACTATAACACTGTTGTGTAGCGGAATTTCAACAAAGGCTATTATCCGCGATCAGCAGTTGACTGCACTGAATGTTACCTAAATGTTTGCAGAATAATATTTATGATAAAGTGAAAATCTTATGATGTGGTTCTGTGTATGTGGGTGGCTGGGCTTATGTGTATTAATATATTCCCTGGCTGTTTTCTCCCCTCTACCTTACATTTATGTTCTCTTTTCTGCAGTGCTTTGACTTTGACAACTTCATTAAAATAAATTTTAAGAGGCCATCCTGGCGCTGCCCCCATTGCAATCGGCCTGTCTGCTATACAGATATTCGTCTTGACAGAAACATGATTGAGGCAAGTTGATTTAGTTCTTTAATCTTTCAGTGAAATTACCTTTTGTTTATCTTCTCTCTCCTAGAGTCAATTTGCTATCAACTTACAATTGGGAGTGTATGGTTTAGTAATTTATTTTTCATGCCAATCTCTTACTCCCTCCGCCCCTATTTTTTGGTCCTTTTAGGTTTGAACATACATATTACTCCCTCCGGTCCTAAATATAAGAGAACTGTTTTTTTAGGTTCATTGAATCATTAATGTATCTAGACTATAATATAAACTAAGTACATCATTTATTCTATGAACCTGAAAAAAGAATCTTCTCTTATATTTAGGACCGGAGGGAGTAAGAAATAATGAAGTTAGATAAGTTTAGACCCCTTTACCCTTGACTTGACTCGACTCATTTTGTAAAAGTAAAATTCATTTAATGCTTTTTGTGAAGGGTGCAAAAGGAAAAACATCATTAATTGTATCTTGGTTTCGTAAAAAACCCGAAGTTTTGGGACAAAAACAAAAGCTTAAAGGACCAAAGGTTAGGGACGGAGGGAGTACCATAATTCCAACTTTCCCAATTTTTAATAGCAAACCAAGTTGACTGTAGGGATGAAAGAAAGGTTGAAAAGAAAAATTAACCTTTATTTTCCTCTTTAAATAAAGGTCCTGGAAAAAGTTGGTCAGAACATTGTGGAAGTGACTTTTGAAGCTGATGGATCGTGGAAGGTAGGCTCAGAAAATGATCATGACGTGAATAAGATACAGAATAAGGCCTACGATTGTGAAATGGAACAGACCGAACAACAAGAATCTACTTGCCCCCCTGATACCGTTTCCAATATTGTGGACCTCACCAACAATGATAATGATTTGGACATAATGTGCACTTATGAAACTGCAGATAGAAAGCCTTTTCAGGCTTCTGCTCCTACTGGCGTTCAAATAGAGGATGACTTTTGGGCTGGTTTTTATATTGCCAACGGTGGGTCTGGTACCCCTACAGCTGTTGTTGAGATTCCTGAACTGGCTGATGCTGTTTCTCCTGTATTTAATCAAGAAGCAGAGGGTCATGACAATGTTCCTGCCATGCATAACCAGTTTTTAGGACAGAATAATTTGACGCTGATGAATTATATGAACTCAAACGAGTATGGGAGGTCATCCTCAGCTGCGAGACTTATTCATAGGACTCCTACAGCTATTCAGGCCCTCCCAGTCCAATCTCAGACATTAGGACCACAGCAAAATCCAGCAACTAATTTGGATTCCTTGATAACCAGCAATCCATCTGCTGCTCCTCATGTTTCTTTGTCCAACCCTGCCTCTGCAGATCCTTACAATGCCATTCTGAGTGATGCAGAAAGACAGCAACTTTTTTCTCGATCCGCATTGAATGTGCCTCCTGTCTCAGCAGCAACACAGGTTCGTTTTATTAATGCTCTGTTGTCAATCCTTGTATTGGGCGAGAGTTTTGGGGATGCATAGTCTGTTCAATTTGCATCTAAAGTGCCAACTTTCTATTTTTTATATCTTTGTTCCTTGAAAAGAAAACATCACAACTGCTCATATAATAAGAAAGTGACTGAACTTGAATCCTGTTTGAAATATGGTTTTGGGATTAAAACAGTTTAAATATTCTTATAACTAAAAGGCAGTGGGAAGACAAATTTTTTGGTTTTGTGAAAGGAGACATTGGCATTAGTCTGTCTAACTTTTCAAAGAAATTATACAAGATCAAAATTTAAAGGGATCCACTAAAGATGAGAATGTGAGTCTTATTTTCTTTCCAGTCTTTGCTCTCCTGCTACTTGGTGAACTGGTTGATAATTTTTATGCCTCTAATGTGTTCATTTAATAATCTGGAAATCTTTAGAGCTTTTTTGTGTGTTTCTTGCTGTTTATGACTCTTGTACTTAAGTTTTACTTTTCATTGAACTCAGAACCGAGTTCCAACAGTTAATATGTCAGCCCCAACTCATAACCGAGTACTACCAGTTAATATGTCAGCTGCTCCTCATAACCGAGCACCAAGTCAATTGCATAACCCACCACCCAGAACAGATATGCTGAATGACTTCAGAAATTCACGCCTTCAGCAAACTCTGAATGCGCATGTACACCAACCAATGCAACCATCAAATGCTCAACGATCTCACATCCAACAAGGGGGTTCACAAGCTTATTCAGCTGGAGCTACAGCAAGTAGCCAACAAGCCAGGGTTATGGCTTCATCACATGTTGCCAGACAAGGTAATTCTCAAGATGGGATTGTTTGGACAGCTGGAGCTAATGTATATAGCCAACAAGCTAGGGCTATTGCTACTGCCCTGGCTGCCAGACAGTCCCAATCCATTTCATCTCAAAATCAAACTTGTGTAGCAGCCACATATTTTACAGCTGACAGTTTCTGGGGGTTGACAGGAGAGCAAAGAGGACCACCAGTACAGGCAGTTTCTAGTACTGATGAATTGTTCAATTCACAACCAGATCAGAATTGGCGTCCTACGCGAATGCGTGGAAGTCTTTCAGGTCAGCAACTTACTGAAGATGTTAGGCAGCGATTGATTATGCCATCATCACATCAAGTTCAAAGTTCAAGACCACAAGGTCCACAACCAGGCCGACCAACATCCCCACTGGATGCGCTCATTGCTAACAATCGAAATGTTCAGAATTCTTCGAGACCGTGATATATTTGGAAGCTTTTACTTGAACATGCTTGGAAGATAGATATTAAATATTAGAGAGCTCAACATCATTATCTTATATGCACTGGTTGTAAATATAATTGGCAGTAGATGGGGAAAACATAAGGACATGTTTCATTCAGGTATTTTGATCATAACTTGACATTAACGTTTGTTAACCACGGAATCGAAAGGGAAAAGAAATCTTATTTACACCTCAATATGGGGAATTGATCTATCAAGGTGAAGACATAGCAAGTGAAAGCAGTTTAGGGCAAAAACGACAATTACAGAGTCAATGTGTGCCTATATATGGCATTGTATATTCAATTAGAAAATGGTTTATTTGAACAAATAGGAACTGTAATTTCATCTTTTTTTCACCTATTACCTAATTTATTATAATTTTAACGGTTATTCTTTTTTCTTGGTGTTTGTTTTTACCGTGCATGTTTTGTTCTTTTGTATGCTTCTTTTTAAGTGTCTGTTCGTTCGTAAGCAGGGAATGCATAATACAGAAAATCACGAGAATAATACTCAAATTTAAGAATGATTGTTGTGATGTTAAATTATTGAAAATTGATATTGTTTTTACAATTTTATCTTTCAAGAAAGAGAATCAGCAAATATTTTCTGATTATTTATTAATAGAATGCAAGAAAAGTTTTAATATAGTTAGAGGTATGTTGGTAAAGAAATATTTAATGCTATTGAACATTTTAAAGTCATCTTATAAAAAATAAAAAATAAAAAACTCAGAGAACAAAGGAAGTACTTACAAAGTTTTTTTTATTGATTAATAGGAATAATTTTTAAATTTTTATAGCATTAATACTATTTCTCTCTTATGCAAGTGAGTTGAATTTATAGAAAAATAAAATCTTTGACGTAAATATTTATATATTTATTTACAGGCAAAATCCATGTAATCAAAAATAGTTACTTGAATAAGTAAAAAAAATAGTTTCTTGAACATGTAAGTATGTTCAGTGGCTTTTAAATTGGAAAAATATCTAACCAGATGATTGAACTTAAATACTTAACAAGCTTTCGTTTAAGAGAAACTGTTTTAAGGTCTCATGTTTAAATCCCAGTTGAAATAATCATCAATTAGACTTTTCTTACTTTATCATGAAACTCCAGATTAATAACAAAACAAAAAAAACGGAAATATGATCTATTATAGATTAATATTTGAAAATTGTTCAAAACAACAATAAAGATTTGTGTTACATAAAGAAACAGATATCAATGCACAACATTTAACTTTATACGTTCTCTTATTTTATTTGAATCAAAATTCATCTTATCACTATCTCATTTACAACACAATTGAAAATGAAAACACCTTACCCTTTCTCATTATATCATTGTGGGGCAATGTAATGTAATGTAACGAGAATCCTTCACGACTCAAGGCTTAACCGTCAGCAAGCAATGCCTATTCTTTTCTTGTAGCTGTAGGATCCTTTTCTTGAGGAGTGATTAATATAGCTGACCTTATGGGAATATTCACGTGTAATGGACACTCCATCTCAAGCCTTGGCTCCACTTTCTAACCAATTTTTTCATGTAATACTAACATTCTAAAATGCCTCTCATGAAACAAACTGCTTAAAATATTAAATAAAGAAAAATAGTAGTATGATGAATATTATTATAATTAATATATATATACCTTTTTTTAATAAAATATTTTACTTTTTTTTTGCTTATACATGTGTGCAAGGAGTATTATATGCGTGTATAATACATCTAAAATAGCTCCGATATGTAACAATCTCCTCAAAACTACTCGTTTCCACAACAATCCTCAATACTTATTGATCTACAAGGTATTTCTATCTAAAATATAGGTAAGTACCCAAACGAAATTGCAAACAAAATTTGGGGAAAGCTGTATGATTCAACTAATTCTTGCTCGCTCAAACGGCATGGACTTCCTCTCAATTGATTGTTCTTGAAGGAGAAGGATGGACGCATGTGATTTTTGAAACAGATTCATTTACTTTGACAAAACATATTTCATCCCGCAGACAAGGAGCTTAATGTGATTTTATGTTATATTATTCTAACATTTTAATGATATCAGTTAAGTTTGTTTTTGGTATAAAAAAACAGCAAAAACAGAAATGTAGACGGCTTATACTTCAAATATAACATTCATTTCTATTTTATCTCACTTTTCTTTCATCTTAAATTACAAGTGAACAGTTTATCTTCTAAACTTTATCATATTCATTTTAGAATACTCCATTCCTTAAATAATAAAATATACCTACTAATACTATCGTACCCTAACATGTGTAAATATGGCAACATGAATTAGTTGTTACCAATATGTTGATCACCATACTTAGTATTTCTAAGTGTTTCGCAACCAAAAAATAAAAACTAAAATTCTGGGTATCACCAGAAGTTAACCGGCAACTAAAATCAATACACTAAGAAAATAAAATCCACTTCCTCAGCAAATGCAAATTAGTCAATTCTCCCAGAAAAGTAAACATATCATACAATTGATCACCATACTTGGTATTTCCAAAGTGTTTCACAAATAACCCTCCAAAAAATAAAAACTAAAATTCTGGGTATCATCAGAAGTTAACCGATAACTAAAATCAACATACACCAAGAAAATAAAATTCACTTCCCCAGTAAATGCAAATTAGTCAAATCTCCCAGAAAAATAAACATATCATACAAAAAAACAAATAGAACCTAATAACAAGAGTCAGATGGCTATGCAAAAAACAAAAGCAAAATGAATTTTAACTCTCAAAAGCATATGCAGTAATTGAGTGGTGAATCAATACTCCCATTTCTTCACCTCCATGCCTTCCGGAGGACTTCCTTCCACCTTCTTTGATCCCACTTCTTTCCAATCAGTTGAAAGCACTGTTCCATTTGACTCTAGCTGTGATGTCGCGCAGTTCAAGGCAAATATATAAAATGTTAGATCACAAAGAAAACTATCTATGCACAAGCCTTAGGAACCAATACTAGTATAATTTAAAACAAGCATCGAGTGAGTATCTTACAAAAGACTTGCTCATCGCTCTCCTCATGTCCTCATCTGCATTTTGGTAAATATCACGGAACAATTTATTCAAAGCAGCATCACCATCAAGCTTTTCTTCTTTCTCCTGAAAGGCAGTGCACCACAATGTCAATATTATTTAAACAAGGATTATGTTCATCGTTTCACGAGATGAAATTAACATACAATTGGTTCTTCATGTATTCAAAATTTGGTTCAAATAGTACTAAATAGGTAACCATTTAAGATTGTCTAGTTTCACCTAAATACAATTTTTGTCTCGCGAGTTACACATTTAACAATATCCTACAGTTTTCAAATTAATCCACTTGTTGCTGGCAAGGAATCTCAGTGTAAAAAAGGAATCAACCAAGACATTGCAACACCTAACCAATTTACATACATAACTTTTTAAAAAAAAAACAAGAACATAAAATAAATTAATTGCCTTATTCAGAACTACAATAATCTAATGGAGCTTTTATGAAATCAGTTGGACCAAAATCATAACTAAACCTAAATCATCCCCTCGAAAACCCGTAAATAAATAAAAACATAAACAGGGCATAGATGCAAAACCTCTTTTTTCACTTCAGCTTCCAACTTATCCCAATCCTTAGTCCTTGACTTTGATGACGGATATGCAGGCCTTTCAGATTGAACTGCAGAAATGCATATTGCAATTAAGATCATTACTATGAAAATGATGAAATGCTATGCTATATTCTATTTATTCATTTAGCGATTACGAAAACCATCGCAAAAGAAACCATTCTGTAATTGATACCTATGAAGCACGGACACAGACACCAACACTGGACACGACACATCGACACCGATAATAATTTGAGAAAATTACATAATTCAGTGTAATCATATGTGTCCGTGTCGTGTCCGAGGTGTGTCTGTACTTCATAAATTGATAGTTTGATACCACAAACTAAAAACTACCCAAGTAATCAACTCACCTGAAGGCACGATTATCTTTTGGGGAAGCACATCCTTGCTATATTCCAGAGATGTCCAATGAATTGCTTCAGCTTTTGCCAGACGTATTTCAATTTTGGTTGACAAAACCACAACTTTGCACTTATCAGGTATTATCTGTTTTACCCAAAGAAGAAAAAAGGTTAAGTTACTTGGAAATCTACAGTCAAAATAGTCAATTCAAGTGTTACTGTTTGTGTTTCCAAAGCACAAAGCAATATTAATTAAGTGAACTCTTGATTCGAGCGTTACTGTTTGCAAACACAGAAGTGAACTCTTGATATAACATCAGTTACCTTTCCAAACAATCGAGGTTGGTAATGGTAGGCATCTTGGCCAGGAACATCAATGGTAACACTCAGCTGCAATGTTAATGTACTTAGAGTTAGTAAGTTTTCAATATCCAGGTAAAGGGGAGAATCAAATAGCATCCGCTAAAAAACATACAATTTGTTCACCAAAGTCCACAACAACATTTTCTGCTGGTATCCCTTTTGCAAATATTGTCACAACCACTTCTTCTGGCTTCTGGTAATATTCATGCCTGCTCAAACATCACCAACCAATAAATAACCAGATCATTGAGCCAGTACTTCAGTCTATATTCAAAGATAAATACATAAACTCAAAAGAAATAGACAAACTGGAAAGATCACAAGTCAATGAAAGTTTAACAATGTTGTCAGCCACACCAACAAAATGTAGCCAAGCATGTCTGTTGAATCCATTCTTTAAGGAAATAGTAACTGGTTAACTACTCCCTTTTTTTCCTTCAGTCTCCCTAAAAAACTTATGATTAAGAGTTTTTTGGCCCCAAAGTAAGCTTACTCAAAACACGACGTATTATTGTTCTACAATAATAAGATATCATGCAAGAAAATACTTTTTAAATAAAAAACATGCAAAGCCCGAAACATGTCGTCTCACAGAACTTATGACAGGCTACGAAATGGCAGCCATGATATAAGTTAAATTACACTTATCTTTTCCTTCAAAATTTAATGAATTAAGAAATATCAGCATGAACAGAAGAAATTCAGACAACCTGTATTTTGGTCTGACTGGTGCAACTGCATTTGTTTGGGATGCGGAACTGTCTCTTTGAGGTTCTTTGGATGTTTCATCACTCTTATCACACATATGGGTATCATCAACAGATGCAGCAGATGATTTGGGTTCATTTGATGGTAGGGTGCTCGTAAGACTTTCTGATTCCTCTGAAAAAAAATAAGAAACATCAGACTCGCATATCATGCAGGCGTCAAACAAAAATGTGGAAAGAAATCAGTCCGAAAATCTAAAACACAATATTTGCAAAAGAAAAATTGACAAGAAAGCATAAGCAGAAGAACTTAGCCTTCACAAAAATTATCTAGTCATCAAAGGCAATGAAAAAACCTTTTCACAAATTAAATACAGTTCTCTAATATCAGATCATATAGACAAGTTGGCATTTTAGTATTCTCATTCATTAACCAACACACAGTCTAATGAGCGAATTTTGAGGCCTTGTGATTACTTACTATCTAATAACTAACTAAGCAGCAAAAGTTAGCAATTGCAAAAATTTGCTAGTCATCAAAGGCTGTCAAAAAACCTTTTTACAAATTATCTACAGTGTGCTAAAAATCGATCACATAAACAAGTTAGCATTTCAGCTCATAGATAGAATCCTAGTTCCATCACTACTCATTCTCATGCTCTAATCAACACACGGTCCAACAAGTAAATTTCAAGGTGCCATGATCACTTCCCAACTATCTAATAACTAATCAAGGTTTTAAATTGCAATTGTAGATATATTAAAAAAAATTGCAGGACTAAAGATGGCAGCAATTGCAGTCAATGAAACCATAAAAACCTCAACACAAAATAAAACCCTAAAAACCTTGACACTCAATGAAACCCTAAAAACCTCGAAACTGCAACTACAACTGCAATTTCGTACCGTAATTTAAATAAAACAAAAAACAAGTTTGTTAATTTTTGTTCCTTCAGCAATTAAACAAATTCAACCAATTTCACTCATGTCACACAACATTAGCATTCAATTCCCAATAAAATTTACAAAAATCAATAATCAAATTTCACATTAAAAAGTTGTAATTCATACCAGCAGCAATGAAGCGTTGACATTGTTGAATCAAATTAGTGAATCTAGAATCATGAGGTGCAAAAGAAGCCCCCTTTTCAAGTGCAATCTTAGCAGTATGATATTCTTCAAGATTAATACAAGCAGTCCTACAAATACAACACAATTCATAAACCAATTCAATCCCAAAAACAACCCTAAAAACGTAAATATTCAAAAATAATAATTTTTATGCATACCCTTTGCGAAGATAAGCTTTAGACAAATTAGGGTTCAATTGAATAGCCTTATTAGCATCAGAAACAGCTTCAGTGAAAGCGTTGAGTTTGATATGCGATTGTGCTCGATCGGCGAAGAGATTAGCGTTGGTGGGATCGATTTCGATTGCTTGAGAGTAGAAATCAACGGCGAGTGAAAAATCGTCGTCGAAAAACGCTTCTTTGGCTTTGTTTTCGAGTTCTTGAGCCATTGTTCTTCAAAACCCTTTCTTCGTGAGTTGAAATTTTTGAAGTAAGTATTGGTTCTTTCACTGCTCTGTGCTTTGTTTTTGTATTTATATATTCTTCAAAATTAAAAATAAATCAAATCTCCATGCTTTCTAGATCCTTCTATTTTCTTTACTTTTAGTAGTAGCTTTTATCCTTATCATCATTACTATATTTTTTTTAGTATAATAATATATTACTTTTTATTAATTTCACTACCAAAAAAAATATATTACTTTTTATTTCACTTTATTTTTATCTTTTCTATAGAACACAGTTATCTTTTTGAGTTTAATTTATGTCGTAAAGTATAGAAAAGTTGTATATTCAACTTGTTAAAAATTTGTTGTTTTCAATAAAAAAAATATATTTTTAACTTTTTTAACTAGTGTCTCAGTTCCATTAGTTAATATGCAAGAGTCGGAGTTCGAATATCAGACATTTACTTGTTTACCTTTAAAGTTAAATTTCTAACTACTAATCTACTTGACAAAAAATAAACTTGATTTTAGATTTATTTATTAATTAACAAGTGGTTATAGACTTTATTATTTTAAAAAACAATCCAAATCATTATTTTTTTAAACCGAGTAATCATATATTTTGTACGTACAATTATAAATACTAATTCTTCAGGCCGAAATGAATTACAATTCTTCAGACTAGGAAGAACGATAATGTGTGGCAAAATTCACAACAAAATTTAACAATGTTTCATTCTCATATGTGAATTTAAAACTTATGAATTTTTTATTAAATTGAAAGACATATTTTATCATCTCATATAAATGTTTTTGAATGATCGTTCAAATTAGTTTGATAGCACATGTGCTTTCAAAAAATTTGATTACACATGTTATGATTGAAATCTCAAGTTCGTACTTGAATCACCATGTTCCCTCATCCGTGCGTGTGTTTATTTAAGGGTGTATTTGGTTGTGAGAAGAAAATGAGAAGAGAGATATAAGTGAGATAGAGTATAAGAAGAGAGAAATAGATGAGAAATATGGTAGATTTGAGGTATTGTTTGGTTTAAAATAAAGAGAAGAGAAATAGAAGAGAGAGAAGTGTGTTTAATTTATAAAAAGACAAAAATATCCTTTTGTTAAAAATTAATATATTTACACTAATCTTTTAAGAATATTATTATATGATTTTAATATATTATTATATGATGTGCTTATACTTCTTTTTATTTTCTTACGGCAATCATGAGTGTTGGCATAATCAGTTTCAAGAAAGAAAAAACAAACTAAACAAGTATGAAAGAGGAAAAAGAAAAGGGTAATTATGGAATATGGCAACATAAGCTAGTCTTTCTTCCCCCTTTCTCTCCAGATTTGCGAAGACTCCAAAAATTAGTAGGTCCTACGTTTGTCTCTCTCTCTTCTCTAATGCTCGGCTGAACCAAACTGAAGAAATGTTACATTTCTCTTGTATCTATCTCTTAGTTATTTCTCTCTCTCATAAATCACCTCTACCAAGTGTTTTGTCAAATGTCAACTAGATCAATAGATAATAGGATAAAAAATGCAAGTCAAATCAAAATACAATTGGTCTCTAGGAAGGATTTAAACGTATCTAATAACGATAACGATATTAAAAATGATTATTATACAGTCCACATTAAAGTTTCTTAGAGACTACTAAAGTAATTTTAATTTCCAGGAACTAAGAATATTTCATACATGTGTCAAAAGAAAAGAATATTTTATAGTACAATAAAGAAAAGAAAATAATATTTCATACAAATAATAGTTGGTCTAACGGAAAGTCGTCACAAATCTCTTGTATTTATATTATTTATAAAGAGAATTACACCTTTCAGTACACTTTTGAGTTTGAATTTTCTTTTCAAAAATATCTTTAATTTTAAATACAAATAGCTAATTATAAAATAACATGTCGATTAATAATCAATGTCACTAATCGTCACCGTTAACATTTTTTTACCACCGTTTACCACAGATCAAACTCACAAAAAGTTTAAAAATTATATTTGCATTCTTTATGTCTCTTCTCATGAATTCAAATCGATCCAAAATTCATCATGGTATCCTCTGATCACATCTCATCACCTTTACAAAATTAGAAAGTTCCAAGGCTCAAGAACTTGATTAATACTTATGAAGCACCAATGAATAGAATATCTTTAAGGTCCATTTCATGAATTGAATATCTTTATGTTTTATCCTTCAAGCAATTTACTTTCCGCCAACATTACAATTCAAACTTTTTTTTTGTTAGAACTTAGAAGAATGAATGAATCAGAATTTGAGAAAATCAAAGGTGAACAATAATCACTTATGCAAAAAAAAATCTAAAATTTATGTTTTTTCCAGCTTTATTTCTCACGAGTCTATGAGTGTTTTTTATTTTTATTTTAAACAAAAATAATAGCCGATGAGGATTGGACTATAAATCCTCTAAAAAAAAGATTAGTAACAAACGTGAGCAAAAAATAATATTAAAGATTGGACTTTAAATCCTCTAATAAAAGATTAGTAACAAACGTGAGTAAAAAATAACGTTAAAGATTAAACTTTAAATCCTCTAATAAAAGATTAGTACCAAACGTGAGCAAAAAATAATGTTAAAATTAGACTTTAAATCCTCTAATAAAAGATTTGTAACAAACGTGAGAAAAAAAATAGTAATAAACATGAGCAAAAAATAATGTTAAAAATTAAACTTTAAATCTTCTTATAAAAATATTAGTAACAAAAGTGAGCAAAATATTAGGATTCAAAATCTTTTAGGAAAAGATTCGTTAGCACCATATTAAAAATATTAATAAGTAGGGTTCTCACAGTTCATAATTCGTTCCCGCGTTATTTAGTTTTTATCAACCTCTCTCAGCCTTCTGCATCAGAATTCATAATTAATCTGTAAGTTTTTCTCAACTTTTTCAATCATAAAGATTGTTGTTCGTGTCATTAATAAAAACAACAAAAATTTATATTTTTACTTTTAATCAAAACCAAAATTTCATAAAAAAAATACCGTTCATAATTTTAAAAAATTAGCGTAATAAAAAGAGCGAAAAGACGGACACTCCAAGTGCACGTCTCTTTGCTAGTATAAAGAGTATAAGGGAGTTTTTTATTTATTTTAAAGGAGTATATGGGTGTCTTGATAACAAAAAAAAGTATAAGGATATTTTTAGCGAATGAGATGAATTCTCTAAAAGACGTGTTTAAATTGAAGGTTTAAAAATAAAATAGAGAGGAGAACTTACTTAACGATTTCAAGTCAAATCAAATTACAATTGGTCTCTAGTAAGGATTTAAACGTATCTAATAACGATAACGATATTAAAAGTGATTATTATATAGTCCACATTAAAGTTTCTTAGAGACTGCTAAAGTAATTTTAATTCTCAGGAATTAAGAATATTTCATACATGTGTCAAAAGAAAAGAATATTTTATAGTTATAAAAAAAAAAAAGAATATTTCATACAAATAATAGTTGGTCTAACCGACGGTCGTCACAAATTTCTTGTATATAAAGAGTATAATGGTGTTTTTTTTTTGAGAGGGAGTATATGGGTGTCTTGATAACAAAAAAAAATATAAGAATATCTTTAGCCAACGAACTGAATTCTTTAAAAGATGTGTTTGAATTGAGTTTTTAAAAATAAAATAGAGAGAAGAACTTACTTTTTTTTCTTTTTTATCTTTTAAACTATGGATGATATAATTTTTGTAACCTAAAATAATAACATGATAATCATATAATACTTTAAGGCAGTACACTTAATTTATTTTAAAAAATAATTTATGTTATTTATAATATATTTTTTTAAAGTAAGCCTTCCATTCTCCTCCTAAATTATCAATCGAAACACATGCTAATGTTTTTATTTTGACACTATAAACTATTAAAGCTATGTGTTATGATATAAATAAAAGCTAATAGACATTTGTCACAAGATGTCAATAACTTAAAAAATTGCTAACATAAAATATTTCAACGACTTCACAGAAATATATATTTTATATTGAATATATACGAAAAACATGTGAAGAGAAGTGAGAATGAAATCATGTCGACTATTTTTTTTAGTGAAAAATAGGTTTTTTTTTTTGGTCGAAGTGAAAAATAGGGTTGAAACCTAAAGATATTGTCAACTTTTAGAAAGTGGTTCAATAGGCCCTTCAAAATGTTCACAAGCCCTTCACATTTTATTTATTTTTTAGTAAAAAGCCTGGTTTCTAACTCCCCATCGCTCTAGTTCGGGAATTAAGACTCGATCTTCCTTCATCTTCAATTTCATTTAACCTTGGATCAGTAGTTACATACCGGCATCAGATCGGGAGTTAGGATCATATCCGTCCAGTTTCAGACTTACACAAAATTTCTAGTACCAAACACATAATTCAGCAACCACTCATATTTTCAAGAACAATTAACAACACTCACATAACAACAACAATATCCAATAGTCATAACTCAACAAGAATACACTAAAACTCATACTTGAACAACAATAATTCAACATAATTAGATATAGAAAGATAAAACAAACTTCACATATATTTTAGCAGCATGTATATTTTTGCATCATTGTTGGGGAATTGGAGTTTGTAAGAGTTTTTGGTTTTGAAGTGTTCCGTCTATATGCAACACCTAGTTGTTTTCCTTTTTTCCTCTTCCGCGAGTTTATGCTACTTGCATTATCTAAATGAGAATATTATTTGCCGTTTAAAAAAGAAACAAACTTCGCGTAAACAGAACAATCCTTTGGTGGAGGATGCCATAGGAATCTAGAGTGTAGGGACGACGAGTAGTACACGTCTCATTGATAAATAAGTAAAAGCAGTTTGAGCCGTAACTTCCAAACTTAAGCGAGCAGGAGTTACAGTATGAGAGGTTCGGATATTAACTACCGAAAGAGGTATTTTTGTCATTTTGAGGGACATGTGAGCAAATGAAGGGGTCTCTCTAACAAAATTCTAACTTAAATACCTTCTATCTAAAATTTTTTCCCGGTAATTCTTCTACTCTCTATTATCTTGCACTACTTCCAATAGATTTATAATTTTCACCAATTGTTTTTTTTTTTTTGT
>Ga0099826_10000591_pt1 | contig 18360 bp, 6 predicted proteins | sample Mtrugardesep15_FD_76830 | JGI IMG/M metagenome (GOLD analysis project Ga0099826, IMG submission 76830) | Root nodule microbial communities of legume samples collected from California, USA - M. trunc garden sep15 | ecosystem: Host-associated > Plants > Roots > Nodule | place: USA: California... | reverse complement strand
TATAAACTCAAATACTACTTAAAATGAAATATAAAGAAAATGATATAAACTCGTGAAAAAATGCTATAAACTTGTGAGAGAAAACTATTACCAAACACTTCTATTTTGATCATATGAACTTATATGTTGTAAGTAATTTGCAATAAGCTAGCATCTTGGCCTTGCCAAACAGATTCCAAGAGCAATCAACAAAATATAATACCCTCAAAAAACCCTTATAATAATAATAAAAAACCACGTACATAGCCATAATTACTAACCATGTTGACTTCGGTAAATAGAACAATTTTAACTATAAGATTTTTTTTTGAAGGATTAAGATTTTGAATTCGTGAAGAATTAATATTCAGGTAAGTGTCTTATATGAATCCAAAATCTAAAACATGTTGGTACAAGAGCAATGAAGACATTCAAGTAACACACATAAACTAGTTAAAAAGTTATGAAATAAATATGTTTTGTCCACAATCACCAGCTGCACTAAGCAATCACACAATAATACAATGTTTAATATCCATTGATTTTTTTGTTCTCATGCCCATTTTATTTTCTTAAACTTTTCCACTAGCAAAACAACAGTGCCATCTTTTTTACCAGGTTGTCCTAAGAAATTACTTTTTGATATATAAAACACTCAAGTATATAAATCCAACCATGGCAAGTATATACTTGTTTTGTTTCCCACTAGTAATCACGTACCAAATTCCGAGAATGAGGATTTCCTCGCTTAATTTCAACTCTAAATAATTTACATGCATATCCTAGAACAGTGGCTGAATGAAGGATAATTCATCCACTTTCTTTAAAAATTAGAGCTCTTCAATTCATTTAGTAAATGGCTGAGACATTTGTATACATATGTTACACATTTATACTGCTTGGTACTTTGCGAAAATGGCTGTACAACAAGGTGTACGATTATGGAATGGTTTGTGGCACAAGTTTCAGACTAAGAGTTATAATTTCCTGTGAATGTGGGCCCTCTGAGGTTAGGATCTCGCTGGAGACGCCATTCCTTCTCTTTCAGACACTCTAGCAGAGACTGCGGCTCGTTTCTCAGTTCTGTCACAGCACCGCACCCAAAAGGGACCGGTCTTTGACAGTTGTTGTAGAGACTAGCTTTGTGTTCACCTGCACTGAGAAAGCCCGGCTGCAATGGTGGGGGACCCGGGGACTCAATATACGTGTACTGGTTATTATACGACAAAGGATTGCTCCATCTGTCAAATTGATCAAACCTGTAAGGATTATCATGATTTTGAGGAGCAGGAGTATTCAAGTACGTAGGCTGTGTATAATGGTTGGCTTTCTCAGATCTGTGGTTCTCTCTGTACCAACGCAGCCATTCCGAAGAAGTCATTCGTCCGGGTGGAGGGTATCCGTTGACAAAAACTGGATATCTAGGATCATATCCAGGTGGACCATAAGTAGAACTCCAATCTGAGTAACCACTTATTGGTGATGAAGTTTCTGGAAATCTTGGAGCAGGTAAACTAGGTTGTGCTTGTGCATCAGTAAACCAGGCAGCATTATCAGGTAGTAATGGAGCAGAAGGTACCGGAAGAGAATATGTGGCAGAAGAGGCATTGAAGTTTGACGATTCATTCACTGAACTAATGGCTGAATTTTCATTTTTATTGATGGATAGTCCTGCCAAAGATGAAGAAGCTATTTCCTGAATAGGCTGCAACCTATGCTCAATAGGACCCTTTGTCCCATTTCTTCTATTGTTGCTCAAACTTCCTTCATCGAGGACCCAAGCATTGAGCGAGGGTGGGCCAGCAGCGATTGGAGCTTCTGACCCTCCCTCGCTCAGTGCATTTGATTCCTTCGTTGAAGGTTCTTGCTGTTTGAATGCTTTGTCACTCCTGAATTTCGAACTGCTTCCATGGTATTCCCACGGATCAGTTTGAGTTTGAGCTGGGTTTTGCGCCATGAGAAGAGACGTAGCACGTCGCAAACAATCATCAGATGGCAAGCTTCGGTCTATGTTGTCTTTTTGTGATATCTGCTCATCAGCTGAGGTAGACGGGGACAATGGTGCTGAATTATACCTTGTAAGAGGCCTGAAGAGAATGACTTCTTCTTCTTCCACCACAGAAGGTTTTGCATTGATGATAGCGCTACTTGGATTGTCCTCGGTCATCCTTTTGCATTGTTCTTCGGTGTCTTTGTTAGTTTGCTGATTAATCTCTTCCCTTCTTGTACTGAACTCCACAAGTTCTGCTTTTTTATTGCCATGACGTTCATTTGATCCAGCCACAAAAAATCTTCTTCCTATTTCATCATATGTAATCCACTTTTGTAAAGTATTTGATCTGCTGGCAATCTTCATTGCTGCCTGTTTTATGCGTTCAGCTCGCAACTCCACCCCACTTACGAAATTTTCTCTGTGTTCCCAATTACTACAGAATTCCAAAGAAAAATGTGCACTAGCTATAGGTACAAAACCCCGCAACTCGAAATCCTCCCACAACGGAGTGCTATCAAGAAGTTTTTCTGTTTCCTTTCTATTGTCGTTTAGTTTATTTAGAAGCTCAACAAACACATAAAAAAAGTAAGACATGGCTCTTCCACACTTTTGATCAGAGGAACATACTTCAGTTGCATCAAGCACACTTGAACACCACTCCACAAAAACAAGCACAGAAGGTAATAAAGGGCAATGATTCAAAGACTTAGCCTCAAGGCATCTTTCAACAAAACGTCCCATGACACCGAACGCAGCAGCTAATCCCATCTGCGTCAACTCCATAACATTTTTGTCTTCTGAATCTTCTTTTTCAAGCTTATCCATTAGATTCTTTAGGGAAAATATTAGAATGCAAACTGCTTGTATGGCTCGAAAAGGACCTCTTCTGGCTAAATCCATTTGACTATAGGAGTCCAACATGGCCTTTAGTTCCATATCTTCTAGCTTCAACATTTTATCCAACTCTCCAATTGTCGATGCCAATGCAATAGTGAATTCCTCAAAACTGATTCAGAGATCAGAGCGCGTATATTAGAATTCAGATATATAAAGCACAGATTAAACTTCATTATATGAAGAGTTCTCGTGTCAAACAAATTGGCGTAATTAGAACATCGGCATTCCTTTTGGGACAAGGCGTAAAAATTTATACTCACAGCTTAATTACAATCATGATAAAGTATAAATATTAACTGCTGTATAAATTGTTGTTAACTGTCAATTCGATACATGCTGAAGAGATGAAAATCAAGGATATGTAAACATGAATGTCTTATTTTGACTACAAGAGGAAAATTCAAACAGTAAAAAGGCGAAACAAAGTTCCAAGAAAATTTTAGAACAAAATGAAATAAATTCAAAATATACCTTGATGTTATGAAGAGGAAACTTATCATTCTGACCATAAGAGACCATAGCTTTGGGTCAGTGAAATGATTACTTTCGCCTTCAACTTCAGTGTAGTTTGAGCAACCATCTTTCAGTTGTGTCTTCCTCTCTTCACTGATTCTTCCAGTACGTTTAAAGAACTCAAAGCAGACTTCACTGGAAACATATTTCAGAGGAGATGACCTGTTCTGCAAGATCAAAAACAGCACTTGAGGAAATTGCAATAAAAGAAACTCAGAAATATCAAACATAGGAATAAAATAAAATGTAATTTATTAAAGAACCTTGAGATCGATCATATTACCTTTTCAAACAGCAAGATAAGATTGTTCCAAGCATCCGGAAAAGGTTCTTTAACTGCTAAACTTCTTACACAGTGGTATAGAGCAAGGAATTCATCGCCGATATATGTTGCCAATACAGCCAACTACAAACGGATAAGGATACTGTCGCATTAAAAAAAAATGTAGACGATAAGTATACCTTGTGAAACAGATAAGAAACATTTACCTGATTTTGAGGATTACCACTATTAGGCCAAATTCTTGTTGCTTCCAAGTAATGTGTGGCAGCAACTGACCAATTATGATTTTGAGTTTCAGGATTTTCACATTGTTCTTTATACCTGGCTAGATCGCCCATACAAACTAAGCACCGATGACATAAGTATTTGCATTTCAGCTTGATTTCTGGTTCAGTAGAGGTAAAGATCCAACCCTTTTTATGCAACAATGCCTCTTCTGACACTCCAGAGTTTTTTCTTAGTTTTACAATTAAATTTTGGTAAAACTCAGAAGCTTCGGACAAAAATAACTTAAATAGCTTAAAAGGATCATTATTTCTTCTCTGCTCAACACCGGTTTGTGATATTCCTGATTTGTTGCTCTCCACATCGCCCGAGTTTCTCTTTACTATTTTGCGAAATTCGTCAATATGCTTATAATGGAGCTTCCACAAAGAATATTCAACATCCTGAAGTTCTGCATATGTATAATTATTCAACAAAACTCTCTCATAACTAGCACGGATCTTGCGGTACAAGTATTGAACATCTGAGTGAAGAATGCCTTTAGAATGGATCAATGCCCACAATTGCTTCTCAGAATTGCCAATCTGAACATTCAACAAAGTTTAAAGTTAACGATATCAAATCTAAATACTTTCAAAACCTAAGCATTATAAGGAATGCCAGTATCACAAAGTCACCTCTAAGAGTACTTCTTTACTACGAATTCCAGGAGAAAGAGATAGATTGGTTGCCATGACCGAAATTGAAGGGCTCCCTTCAAATGTAATGCATCTGCTAGGCACAAACCTGACCTATTAGTAAACTTCAAAAATAAGAAAAGGAACTTAATATTCAATTTCAACAAGGTCAAACCTTGCTATAAGAAAACCAGTATTACACGAAAAATATTTAATTAGTAGATTGACACGATTTTAAAAAGAATTAAACACAATTAAGCGCGTCGAGAGCTTGAGTACCTAAAACATTCATGGAAAACATGCATCCTTAATAACCAACTTTAAGCAAAGATTCATCCAGACTACTAGTTAAGAAAATAATAATGACCTTATTTTATTTTAATTTGGTATGATAAAATTTACATCAAGAGTGGCACATCCTATGCAAGTTCAAGAGAGAATCATCAACCTCGTTGAGGATTTATAATAGAATTTACGTATAACCTACCAGCTGTAGATTCCAAACTTCAACCAAAGTTACAGCGACTCGGCGAGTGTGAGAAGAAGGTTCAACCATATGTTACAACCACAATTGATTAATAATGACCTTATTTAAGCAATAAATTGATCATCATCTTTGTGGATGACATGACCAAAGATGAAATAATTCAGGACATGATATAACTATGTTTGAGAATTGAGACAGCTCAAGAGAAAAATGGAAAACATAAAACAACAAAGAAGTTTTGGCTCTGCAAGTTTCTAACCATACTCATAACAGAATTGAATTGACAAAGTTAGACTGCAAATAAAACAAATACCAACTTAAACAAATAAAGACATAGAGCATAAGCCAAATAAAAAAACAATAATAAAAAGATTCAGTTAACTGTACTAAGAAAGTGAAATACAATAATTCAGGTAAAAGATTACCTAATGAAATACAAGAATAATTGAGTAAAGAATTCCAAGTCCAGCTAGATAACCATAAAGCTGGTATAAGGTAAGATAGAAGCGGGGAAGGGAAGAAGCAAGAAGAATTGGACCACCAACAGTGGTACAGATGTGAAACAGACAAAGTTAAAGGTAGGATTGTGGATTAATGATGATGAGGCTGAACCTGAATACAAGACAAACTACTTCTTAGCCCGTTTTTTTTGGCTTTTCATATCAATATTTTCTGTTACTGGTCAATCAATAAAAATATAATAATAGGAATTAAATATACTCCTTATTGTCACATATTTCTTAACTAAACCTTTTTGTATTTTTAGTCTTCAATATCGCAATTGAGCAATTTTGGTTTCTATGATTCATTTGTGCCAAATTAGTCCTTTTTTTTTTAATGTAAAGTGTAAAATAAACTTCATTGAACTGCTAAAATTATGATTAGTTCAATCCACATTAACATTGTGTTGCAACATCTCTCATCCACGTTTTACGATCAACACAAGTTGAATACATGACAAATAATACGCATAGACAATACGCATAGAGAAATCACGGGTCAATAAGACATTACCAAACCAAAATCTTAATCATAGCGATTAATTGAATTTCTGTCACACTAGTTGAATGGCTAAGGAGAAAGGTAGGTCCACACGGTCCTTATTCTCGTTAAATTAAGGATAATTTCTTTTGAATCGTGTATACTCATGTTGATAGAAGGTAATCTTAGAAGTTAGAAATGATCAATTCAATCATATATCAAAAATTCACTTAACATCAACAGGTGTGGCTATCTATTTAGCTAGATCAACATGTCATTTACACTTCACTTAACACCGACTTAGATTCATGATGATTATACGGGCTACTAATGTTAAAAATTGTACAACCAGTAAAACTTGATTGTAACAAAAAAAGTATTTTTAAAATCAACTTAAAAATGCGAATTATTCACATACAATACTTTGACCATATTTTTCTAAAAAAATTTATAAAAAAATGGTATAATTATTGACCATGCACCATTAGCATTCTCCTAAAGACTAGTTTGAACAAGATTAAATTAGGATCGAGCAAATTGTGAAAGATTAATTTCGGTCATTAATTATTTTCTAGAGCAAGTTGAACTAATTATATAAAAAGAAATCCCATTCTTCCACGTAAAGTTTTTCTAGAAATCAATAACGTTACCCAATCAATTATCTAAAGCTCATAATTAAATCCATAACTGTAAACTAAAAAAAGTCCATATCGTCACTAATGCAAACGCCTGTACCCAAGTGACAAAGAAGGTTCCAACTATGACACCACATTTTATAACTAAAAAATGAAAGCAACAAAGACTATATTGCACAAAAGGTTAAAATCTATGGTCCATTAATCCTAGTTACCTTAGATATTACTCACTAACTTTCAAAAGAAGATTTCCTAAACCCCACTCCTAAACTTTAATAAAGCTTAGAATAAAAATACTCTCAAAAAGGTTTTAGTGCTCGGTTTAACATGACTGTTTACATTAACTATAATTTTGATTTCTCTGGTTTGAGCTTATATGTAATTTTGGTTTATCTAGTTTTTTCTAATAACTTTTGTCCCTCAAAGTTTTTAATTGTCACGATTAAGTCCCTTCATAGATTTTTATTTATCTAAGACTCTCAAATTCTTATCATGTATTTTTTTTTTTTTGAGCAAATTCTTATCATGTATTAAAAAGTAGGCTAAAATATGTATTAAAAAGTACTATCATAATTTGAATTGATTCAATTATTTTCATGTGGATCATGACAAAGGTCTGACCGTACATGTGTGCAAGGGCAAGTGGCTGCTGAATGATGTGTGTGGTTGGAAATATCATCTTCAATTTCCGTACTAATAAATAGTATAATCTTCAACCACCATGGTTTTGGTTGAGCTGACAAAATGACTCTAAAAAAAAAAGGTTTAATTACCTTCTATTTGAATTCCATAAATTACTTAGTTGGGGTCAAAGATTCTAAACACAATGGATTACAAAAAATAGCATTCAATTTTTGCATGCTAGCAAAAAATGGAGAATTAAATTAAACGTCTTCTTATGAGCATACCGTTAATATAGTTGAAAAATAATTAAAATTAGTTTTAAAATTAGTTTAAGAACAATTAAGATTGTTAAAAGTTTGTTGTGATTGACCGTTAGTTGACTATATTAGTTACTTTAGAATCACAATAAAGAGTCGTGCTAACTAATAAGCACATCTTTTTTTTACTAGATCAATCTTTTTATAATTTTTTTTCTTGTTGGACTTCATCATACTTTTTGCTGAGGGAGGACTTCATCATATTTCTCAACAAATACTAAAAAGAATATCAGAAAAATTATTAGCATTTCGCTTATGTAATTAATGATCACATTTTCTTTTATGTGAAACCAGTGACATTTTTCACCACATATAGAAGTCCTAACAACTAATCAAGATTATTGAAAGTAATAATCGAGGAAATGGTGACAAAAAGCTACAAAGTCACTTCACGGACAATCTTTACCTATGATTATATTTGATCCTATATCACTATTAATTTAAGCGACACATGCATTATAAATATTCACAAATGTGAGGCGTTTGTGTTAATATGAGTGTGCAAGAAGAATTTTCCATACGCAAAAGCAACCATAAACCACGCTTTTAGTAGTCAATAGATGCTTCTAGACAATGAGGATAATCATGTTAACAAATTTGGGGTTAGATAATATTCCAACTTAGAGAAAAAAAATTATATTCGAACATAATTGCAACGTGTGCTTTCGTGACTAAATTATTGATGTTCATCCATTAATTCAAATTAGTAAAGTACGTTGAAAATAAGCACAAATTCATAACGCTCAAAGTAAAATGATAAATTTACGAACAAACTCAAATTATTTAAGTTAATAGTATAAAATGGCTAAATACCTATAAATAATATGATAAAGTCAAAGTGAACTAATGTAGATTTACAATCATAAAGAACAATGATTAAATATGTAATTGAATGAAATTGATCTTTCATTCTGAACCAAACAAACACTTCAATAATATACAAGAAATCAAACAATATAATATGACGACAATCAAAATTACATTGCATTGAAACGACGAAATCACAAAAATATAACGCGAAAGAAAAACGTAACTTGTGTGAAAACCATTTATTTAAATTAACTAGAAGATGGGAGAAAAAACATCGAAATGAGTGACTTCGGACAAAAATATGACCCAAACCAACTTTTTTTCAATGAATAAAGAACATATAGAAGATTGAGATTCTCTCTCTAATTATCATGTCCGTTACAATTATAAAATAAATGTTTTTGGCATTTAATAGGGTTGTAAATGAGTCAAGTCGTATTTGTCAGAGCTTGGCTCGACTTGATAAGAATTGACTTAACACAAAACTCGATTCGAGTTCGATATGAACTTTTTATTTAACTTAAATTCAACTCATTTAAAATTCATAAACAACTCGGTTTGACTCGTTGCTCGAGTAACATAATTCAAAAGTTTTTTTTGGCTTAATAACAGTTTTACCCTCTAACTTTCCTAAAGTTGCGATTTTGACCTCCTAAGGAAAAAAACTACAAAACTGCCCCCTAAGTTTTGCACTTATGGCAGCTTTGTCCTCCAATGCCAATTTTGACTCGGTCTACGCTGATGTGGCACCCTAAGTGAGGTGCTACGTGTTATTTTTTGGCTTTGGGGGTCAAAACTGCTACAGTTGTAAAAACTTAGGGGGCGGTTTTGTAGTTTTTTTCTTAAGGAACCAAAATCGCAACTTTATGAAAGTTAGGGAGCGAAAACTGCTATTAAGTCTTTTTTTTCAAAAATGTATATCTTGACCTTTTAATTTATTTTATAAAAGAAAATACAAAAATTGAACCAAAATAAAACTATAGACCATGTAAATACACTTCTCTTTTATGAATTTTGCTTTCTTGACATCCATTGTTTCCTAGAAACACATAAAAATGACCAAAAATCCAACGGTAATTAACTACCGTCAATTTTCTAGTTACAAGTCAGCGGTATTTAACTACCGATTAAATGTTTTTGGTCATTTTCATATATTTTTAAGAAACATTAGAAGTCAAAAAATCAATTCTCCTCTTTTATTAACTACTCCTCTATGTTGTTTTTAAACTTCCATATTTGGGACAAATTTCAGCACATATGTTTAGTTAAAATCATGCACAAGTGTGCTATTTGTTTTTTTTCTTCCGCGCTTTTTTTTATATTCTTTCTCTCTTTTATTATAATTATTGTTAATTTTTATTTTTATTTTTAGAAATAATTCCTCCTCCTCTCTTTGATCAAAACATATAAATAATTCATCTAAAAATAAGTTCATAAATATCATAGGAAGTTTATAAATATCGATCTAACTCATGAACCAATCGAGTCGAACTATATACAGTATAAGTTCAGATCGTACAGTTCATGGACCAAGTTAACGAGTTAATTGTCAAATTGAGTTCCAAACTATTGTCGAGTTGGTTCGGTTCTTTGTCAGCCCTAGTATTTAATAATTTATATATTAATTTTAAAAGGTTTTTTACAACAAAAAATATAAATTATTTCATATTTGTCTATCAAAATGAAAATCATCACTTTGAAAAAGAAATAATTATTAAAATAATTTTTTAGAGAAGTTACTTAAAACAACTTTTCATTGGAAGCAATTCTAGAATTTTTTTAATTTGTAACAAACGACTCTAAATCATTAGAAGTTACTCGAAACAGTTTTTCATTAAAAGTTTTTTTTAAAAAAAATTTACTTACGTTAAAAGTTTTAAAAGTTATTGAAAACAATTTCTAAAAAATATGTTTTTCCATAAAAATAAACTATAACAAAAGGCTCTAAATCCAAATGCATTGTTTTTTTTTTTACAAAAATCCAAATTAAGTGCTAGTCGTATTAGTCTGGGACTTTGGGTGAGATCGATATAGTCACCAACTTGAATTCACTCTATTACAAATCATAATCTGTTACGTACATGCACCAAAAATATTGATGGACATAGACATGCTTGTGGGGGCAGGGGCAGGGGCATATATAGTTGTTGTTTGGTTAATGATTTGATCTGATATTTTGTGTAACGTGGCAAAAAGAAATCTTCTGTTGTGGAAAGCAAAATGAACCTGCATCATTCACCTGTTTTTTATACGTTGGATCAATAAAATATATGATATCATATTTCATTTAGTTTATTGATGGTATTTATTGATCCAAACATATAAACTACTAGTTTGTGCTTTAAACAAGATTCATAACACTATTTTCGTTGGTTGGAAAAGACTGCAAGAGGATTGGATTAAACTTAACTGTGATGGAGAATACAAAGATTCGTTTGATCTTGTTGGTTGTGATGGACTCTTTCGAAACTCAGATGGCGGATGGATTAAAGGCTACTCGCAAAAAGTTGGAACATGTGATGCTCTTTGTGTTGAAATATGGAGAATGTACTTGAAAATGCAGCCTGCTTGGAGACAAGGTTTGCACAATCTTCAAGTGGAAAGCGACTCAAAACCTTAGTTGACATGATCACAAGAAAAATTAAAATTAATGGGAACCCACCCACCTTGATACGCCGCATACAAGACCTTTTAAAGTTGAATTAGCAGGTGCATTTCAATCATACCTGGCGGGAGGGAAATAGAAATGTTGATTAGATGGCTAATTTTAACTTCTCTTTGAATTCTTTTAACATTCATGTTATGGAGACTCCTCCTAATAAGATTTTAAATCTCATTTTTTATGACATTTATGGAGCTTTCATACCTAAGAATATTCGTGTAACTGCGTAAGCCCTCTTTTTCTACTAAAAAAATAATTGCCTTGATATGATGATATCCATTTCTTTCATGCCAAATTTCAAAGTCAATTCTCAATTGTCTTCATGAACATGTTACAGGGGCCTACTTGTCTCGTCTCCATCTAACAACTAGTGCTCATAATAGAGGTAACCATCTCTGCTGAAGATTGAAGCCATCAAGAAATATTGCTGCTATTTCCTTAGTCAAATTGATATGAACCTTTGACCTAGAGCATAGAAATTTCAATGGGAGATCCAAGAGCCAGAGCAGCCTTCATACTTGTTTTTCTCATCATCTTCTTCAATAGTTTTTTTTTTACGCAATCTTCTTCAATAGTTTGTAAAGTATTAATTTCTATAAAATATCTAGTTAGTTACAGTTAGCTATAATTTTCTGTCATTTGGGTTCTACCTACCTATTATATCAATTTCATTGAGAATAATGGAATATAATTTGAAAGTATATTAAGCTACATTGAACAATTTTAAAATATTGTTAAGATTATATTGGGCAGCAAGAAATTTCTAAGCATTGCATGTAATACAAGTGTTACATGTTTAAGTATCTTAACTATTTGTATTTGATAAAGGGTCGGATCTTTCATTGATACGTATGAAAATATATACGATGGACAAATCAATCCTCAAAGAATTAATCTCTTTAATCGAATTTCAATATTATGAGAATGTAAAGTTTTAGTATTTTCCAAATCAGAAAGATTAAATATGATAATGTATTGGTTATGTGCAACCCAATTTGTGAGTCTAATTAATTATTTGTTAGAATACCTTAAAATAGTTTTCTAATGGGAAAGAGTGTGATGTGATATATTTCTATATCCTTAATTTCGTGGGTTATGTTTAATACAAGTGTTTAATTGAGGATGTACCACCTGGATGAAATTTATGATATTTTATTTGTTGTATACAATTTTTAATATGTCTGAAGAAAATGATGGATTAGCACTATATTCTCACAAGCCAAAAGGTTAACCAATTTCACAAGCATGATGTTGTATGAATTTGGGACACTTTTGGTGACATTTGTAGAAGAAAATGAACTTATTTTAAAAGGTTTATCCTTTATGGTTTCATTGGTGATACTAGAGATTAAAAGGTTTTGTCAAAAATACATAAGTTTATTTTATTTTTTTAAGCAACTAAATTTAACTCACATCACTAAAAAAGATAGTTCTCAATACAAAGAGGAATATAATCATAAACGCGATGACAAGGCTAAGAAATAGCCTTCCTAGTTAGAGTATAAGCAATCATATTTATTTTGTCGTTTAAAAAAACTTAACTAATTCAAAGTTGGGATGCAACCACAACAAAACTCTAATTTGTGAAACTGAAAACAAAAGTTGGAATTAAGTCTCAAAAATCACTTGATGTTTGTTGTCAGAATTCAGTGCTCATACAAACAATGCAAGTTCTTGTAAATGAAAAAAAAATTAGATGCAAAAAATTGTATTTTTGTGTTTTGAAGTATCCTCAAATGACATGAAAAATTTATTTTTCATGCATGTGTATTTTTGAAGTTATTTTTGGGTGGAAAAAGGTTGGAGAGTTGCTTTTTAGGCTCTCCAATATCTCTCTAGACCTCCTAAAAATACGGAAATAACCTTTATAAGACGTCCGATAGTTAAATATCGGAGCCTTTCGGTAGATAAATACTGGTGGTTTTTTTTAATTTTTCACGTTTTGCACCTCCGATATGTACATACCAAAGGTACATTTTCATATATTCACCATATTTTGCTATATTTACCAAATTCATGGAGCTTGCATCTCTCATGAAGACATATATTGGAGTCATGGTAAGTTATGAAGACAATGTTAGTACCGATGTTAGATTTCACATGACACATGCAAATAAAATAATGCAACGATTTACCCTAAAATGAACTAGAAATTTATTTCTCCAAAAGTTCTCAAATTTTAGTATTGTGCTCATTGTATGACCCGTAGCTTAATGTATATTTTTATATCCATCAATTCTCATATTTCCAAATGATGCAACTAATATGTATGTTCTGAAAAGTACCACATCAAGTTAATTCGTTGTTGTAAGATATGTTGTTTTATTGTTTGTGTTAAATTGTTAATGTGTATGCTACAACATTATCAAAATTTAAACTTCAACAGCCATCATCAAATGTAACTGAAACTAGGAAATAACAAGAAAGTTAATTCATCAAAACTCACTTCAAAACATGAGAAGCCATTAATAGCTCAGGTTCCCCTCCCCAAACATAAGTCTGTTGAATTCTGGTTACATATGTGTCAAAATCCCCTTCTATAAACCTATAGACACAACAAATATAACAATCAATTTACCATGTAAATAAAAATAGAATAGAAACCAAATAATTGCATACATCTTTCTTAAACGTGACAAAGCTCGCCATTTTGTTTCTTTACGTCTTTTCAACAGTTCTTCAGCAACCTAAATAAAACATCACAAAAATTGGGTAACAAAATTCATTGAAGGAAAAAAAAGTATCTCTTCTTCTCTAGCAAGATGATATTTAAACTTTTGGAGAAACAAATTTCCAGTTCATTTTGTGGTAAATCGTTGCATTATTTTATTTGCATGTGTCGTGTGAAATCTAACATTATTACTATTTTTATATATGTTATATGTTATTCCATTGCTTTGTATCTAACATTGTCTTCATAACTTACCAGGACTCCAATATATGTCTTCATGAGAGATGCAAGCTCCATAGATTTGGTAAATATAACAAAATATGGTGAAGAATATACGAAAATGTGCCTTTGGTATGTGCATACCGGAGGTGTAAAAGGTGAAAAATTAAAATGAACTACCGGTGTTTATCTACCGGAAGCTCCCGTATTTAACTATCGGACGTCTTAAAAAGGTTATTTTTCGTATTTTTAGTGGGGCTAAATAGATACTGGGGGGCTTAAAAAGCAATCCCCGTGTCAAAAAGTTGGACCCTTTTTTGTTACATTTATTGGGTCCAAAACTTTGTAATGAACTCAGCGTTAACAATGCCTATATGGGAAAAATGGTGAAAATTTCTTCTCCCACCCTCCAACTATTTTCTGTGTCATCTGAAATTCTAAACATATCCTCTAATTTATGGACTTCAAATTCCGAATCGGATTTTTTTTTTAATTTTCAAAGTGAAAAAAATGCAGTGGTTGTTTTTCCATAGTTGAATCCTGGTTAACTTGAACCGTGGTTAACTGCTTTTTTCATTGATTTAGATTATAAAATCTAAAGGAAAAAAAACATGTAATTTGGATTTTAAAATCCAAATGTCCCATTTACATGTCTTGAACCCTCTTGTGCCAAAATATAATGGAAATAAAGTGTGAAATCTAATTTTGATGGAAGAGAGATTCGAATTTTAAAATCCAAATCGAAGGAAAAAACAGCTGGCCACAGGATAAAAAATAAAAAAAATAAAAAAAACAGCGTCTAATTTTTTACACTTTAAAAATGACAATAAAAATGCAATTGAAAATTGAGACATTTTTGAAATTTTAAATTCAAGATAGAATTGTACCCAAAAAGAAAAGTTTACCCTAACAAAAATACTAAAAAGCATACGTTCCCCATTGTTTTACCCATGCCTTTATACTGTTTAAGTCGATCTGATTTAATTGCTTTTATGGGGGGTGTGGATTCAAATCATAAGGGTGTGGGTAATATTTCCCAAAAATATAAAACAGAAAATTTGGCATAGGCCTCAAGTCAAAGGCTAACACATGTGAAGACTAAACACAATGTGTCACTCTCAGTCAAATTCTTAAAGATTTGCACAAATATAGGAAGCACCAAAGCTTTGGAGGCCAAGGTCAATTTTAGCAATAAAGGTTATGAATTCAGTTATGGTCAGTTGGTAAAAAAAAAAAAAGTAGATTTCAATTTTTAGCAAAATACACATACATGCTGCTCGTCTATTTTAGACCACAAAAATTAATTGACATGAAAGAGATCATTTTTTTCTTTATTCAACCTAGAGAGAGAAAATAAACACATTTTATTTCTAAACTCTCCCTCTTTTTAATTCACCTAATCCAACGTTTTCTCTTCATTTTTCAAACCCATCTCTCAATAAAAAAATGGAATCCAAAAGGGGGCTTATTTTTCAGGGCTTATTACTAATGTCAACAGTGACTTCATTGAAGATGCCAATGAATTTTTGATGAGTTCTGAAGAAAACCCTAGGGTGCTTGCTAGAAGACGCAAGTACATTAGCTATGATGCTATTAAAGAAGGCCAACTCCTATGTGGTAAGCGTGGACAATCCTATTACGATTGCCAATCCATATCGTCGTGTTGCACTTGTGCAAGACAAATTTGAAGAAGCTTGATGAGGAAGCTACCCTTGTGCCATTGAGAGTAGTCACACTTGAGAAATCACTCAATAGACTATAACTTCCTCCAATCTAAATTGATTTCAATTGTGGTTGTTGTTGTGAAATTGTAGAATTGTGTAGAATCATCTAGCAATTGCTTCTTACTGATAATAATCATCTTTTTTCAGCCGGTAAAGATTATAATTCAATAACACCAGTAATAATCGATTGGGTAGATGAGCAAAGACGAATCTAGAAATTTGAAAGAGATTGATGACATCTTTGGAATGAATTGGTTAATTGTCAATCGTGTTCTTCTCAGATGTTGATATAAGACTGTTGTAATATAAATTGCAAATAGAAGTTTGTGTAGCTTGCTTGATAAGCAATTTAGATTGTCGATGTGTAGTGGAGCATAATTCTTTATGATGCATAGATAAAATATCTACTATTTGTTGGTGAATATCCTAAAGTTTTCCCAAGCACAGATGCATTTCCTTCAAAGAGGGAAATTGAATTTGCAATCTCCTTGTGGAGCACTTACTCTTCTAGTGAAGAAGAAAGAAGGAACAATGAGGTTGTGTGTGGACTATCATTGATTGAACAAGTGACAATCGAGAATAGCTATCATTTTCTAAGAATTGATGATCTAATGGATGAGTTGAATCGAGAGTTTGTGTTTTCAAACATTAGTCCAAAGACATGATATCTCCATGTTAGAGTGGACACATGTGATATTTAGAAGACGACTCTAGAACACGTTATGGCCACTACAAGTCTACAATTAAAGGCTACTATATCCAGTTACTATTATGAGTAAAAAAAAATGACTTTTTAAGTTCATTGAATATAGACAAGATGCATAAATTGTCCAATAAACTTAAAAAGTATTTTTTTGCTTATAATAGTGAGATTGAAATTAGTATTTTATTTAGAGTGACTAATGCACTTTTTTTTAATGGATTAAATAAATATTACGGTTATTTATTCAAATTGACGTTGTAATATACGATAAGTCAGAAAAATGATCCTATAACAAAATAAAGATTATATTCATGTAGTTTGAGATTCTTCCTATTTTTGTCCTCATGTTTCTCCATGCAAACATAAAGTCCTAAAAAAGTTACTCAGATGTCGAATTTTTTCAGGCTTTTTTCAAAGGTGTTTATGACGTTAAAATATGACTTTTCACATGAAATTATAATTTTCAGACAAAAGACGGATTAATTTTGAATTTTTAAAGTGTGAAAAACTCAAAAAGCAAAACAACGAAAATCTCGGCCTGGAAATCAATTTTTGAGCTGATTATTTTCTTAGGCATATGTAAAATATATAGAAACGATATGAAAAGTTTCATAGCGTTATAAAGAAGCCTCGATTTATTTTTATTTTTTCACCTAAACGTGCAAAATTGCAATATATTCATGCATCAAATATTGTTTCTTAATTTTGTTAGTATGTTTATAACATCATAAGAACCTCCACCATGAAATTTTAGAGTTTTTAAACGAGGGACTAGTTAATTCGTGTTTGCCATAATTATGAATTTCTTAAATAATTCATAATTAAGTCGTACCTCGTTTAAAAACTCAAAAAAATTATAAATTTTTTATGATGTTTTAACCATACCTATGAATTAGGGAATGAAATTTGAGTCGTGAGTGTATGTTTACTCTGAACAAAATTGCAATTTTGTATGTTTAGGTCGAAAAAAACAAAATAAAATCGAGACTTGTTTGAAATGCTATGAAACTTTGCATATCCCTTCTATGTATTTTCTTAGATGTCTCTCCAAAAAACTAGCTCAAAATTCAAATTATAGGTCAAAGTTTCCGTTTTTTTTATTTTAGTTTTTGACGCTTTAAATGTTCATAATTAAGTCTTCTTTGGGCGGAAAATTTTAATTTTATGTAGGAAACCATATTTTAACATTCTAAACATGTCTACAGAAAATATTGAAAAAAAATTAATATCTAGGTCCCTTTTCTAGACTTAATGTCTACAGAAAAATTAAAAGGACAAAAATAAAAAGAATCTCAAATTAAAGAAGTAGACTATATTTTTCTACAAAATCATTGTTCAGATTTCACGTATTTACAGGATCAATTTAAACAATTAACTTTAAATATTATCTTTTGGTGTACTTATATAACTTTATTGTTGTAAGATGAGAAAGTAGTTGCTTATGCTTCAAGTCATTTGAAGATTCATTAGCAAAATTGTTTGACTTATAATTTAAAACTAGGAGTAGTGGTGTTTACACTCGAGTTTTGGAAATACAATCTTTATGGAGCAACATTTGAAGTCCTAAGTGATCACAAGAGTCTTTAATACTTAGTTAATCAAAAGGAAGTGAGCATGAGATGAGATAATGCATATGGATGAAACTTTTAAGGATTATGATCTTAGTTATAATATCATCCTAGAAAAGCAAACGTTGTGACATATTCTTTACGTAGAAAGATTGTGTTGTGTGCAACTATGATGATCAAGATATGAAATTCTATGAAATTCTAAAGCAGTTTGTAGGTCTAAGTTTGGTTCTTAAATTAAAAACATTCAAGCGTACAACTTGAAAGTTAGAAAGGGTCAAGAGAAATACCATCTCCCTTTATTACACTCGTCCCTGCAAATATGCCTCGTTTGAGTTTTGGTCCTTGTAAAAAAAAAATTCAGAAATTCATCCTTGCAAAATTTTCTGTCT